>Ga0210057_1006024_pt1 | contig 15253 bp, 17 predicted proteins | sample CryGeyCG2114_010_2_FD_183968 | JGI IMG/M metagenome (GOLD analysis project Ga0210057, IMG submission 183968) | Groundwater microbial communities from aquifer - Crystal Geyser CG10_big_fil_rev_8/21/14_0.10 (SPAdes) (version 2) | ecosystem: Environmental > Aquatic > Deep subsurface > Groundwater ... | reverse complement strand
TTTGGACCTTATCCAGGCACCTATAGAACTACACCAGGGAGGAAATGATGACGCGGTCCCGCAAGAATGGTCTGACGAACTTAACCAAACTCTAAAAACGTTGAATAAGGAAATAACCTACTTTACGTACGCCAATGAAGACCATAACTTTGCCAACGGCAGCTGGTCTACGGTAATAGCAAGAAGCATGAAATTTTATAAAGATGAATTTCAAAGGCGTTAAAATTCATGTAAATTAGATTGATCAAACAGGCAATTCTGGATAAGTTTCTAGATCTCCTATTTTACTCACCAAATCATCTACGATCTTATCTATCTCTTCCCAGGAACTTACCCGCTTTACATTGGCTGTTGTTTTCCCCTGGTTCCAAGGCCTATCAAGTAAAATTGCCGGAATGCCGATAGCATTGACAATTTCCCGCATATCTTCAATCATAATACTGATTCCAAGTCTCTCTACAGTCTCTTTTTTGAAGTCTGCATCCTGACCGAATCTTTTCATATGAATCAGATCAAGTGTTGTGTTTTCAAACATCAGTCCGTTTATTTCCAGCCATTTTCTGGTTATCTTTTTTATGGTATGAGGCCTTCCCGTAATGTAATGTATTAAATGTCCGTATGTATTCCATTTTTGAATTATGGATACCGCATCCTGATATGCTTTAAAAGAGATTTGGAATTTTTGGTCAACAAGACAGTTTTGGAAAATTAGATTCAACTTATTAAAATCAACTCCGTATCTTTTTCCAAGAGTATAAAAATCTTCAATTTCATGATACTGGATATTTACACCTAACTTCTTATTGTATACTTTCAGATAATCAGTATAGGAATCACTGACGGTATTATCAATATCAATTCCAATTCTAAGTAATTTATTACCGCTTACACCAATGGACGACTTATGAGTTGATCTTGGTAATTTGTGGACCTTTTGAAGTGTCTTTAACATAAAATCCTTTCTCTTCAATTTCTTTTCTCAGTTTATCCGATTGCGTGAAATTCTTCTCTTCTCGAAAAATTTCCCTTTGTGCGCAAAGATCCGTAATCTCATTCGGGATCTTCTCTTCCTCATTTTCTTTTCTTATATCTTGGACTCCCAAACCCAATACTTTATCCATTAAGCCCAAAATGTGATATTTTTCGTTATTGGAAATATTTGCTTTCAAAGTATTCCAAAATACTGCCAAAGCTTTAGGAATATTAAGATCATCCCCGAGTGCTTGAGTGAAAGTTTTTACGTATGGAGAGTTTGAAATTATTTTCTGATCGGTCATTTTTTCATCGATTTTATCGTTTAAAATTTTTAGAATTTGTGAATTAACGGACTGCATAGCATTTTTAGCGCTGTTTAAAGCCTTCCAGGTGAAATTCATCCCCTGCCTGTAGTGTGAATTTAATATAAGATACCGGAGGTGAAAAGGCGAATAACCCTTATGGATAAGATCTGTCACTAAAACATTATTTCCCAAGCTTTTACTCATCTTCTCCCCTTCTAAAAGTAGCCAAGCATTGTGCAGCCAGTAATTTGCCGTCATTTTCCCGAAAGCTCCAAATCCCTGGGCGATTTCATTCGTATGATGAACTGCTATATGCTCAATTCCCCCGGTATGGATATCAAATTGACTTCCCAGATACTTGACGGACATGGCGGTACATTCTATGTGCCAGCCCGGAAACCCCTTTCCCCAAGGACTTTCCCACTTCATTATGTGGCTGGGCTGATTTGTAACCCATAAAAGGAAATCCCATGGGTTTCTTTTTTCTATGTCTACCTCTACCCTGCTTCCGGCATTCTGCTTTTTTAAATTCAATCTTGCAAATTTCTCATAATCCGGGAATTTAGCCGTATCAAAAACCAAACCTGTCTTCGTTTTATAGGTAAAACCGCGTTTTTCAATCTTTTTAATGAGACCTATCTGCTCTTCTATGTGTTCTGTAGCTCTGCACAACACATCAGGCCTTTTTATTCCCAAAAGATCAAGACTGTCTGTAAATTGCCTTATGTATTTATCCGCAATCTGCCAGACTGTCAACCCTTCCCTTTTGGCTCCCTTTTCCATCTTATCCTCACCAATGTCTTCATCCGAGGTCAGATGACCGACATCCGTAATATTCATAACCCATTTCACCGTATAATCCAAATATCTCAGGTATCTAACTAAGACATCCCATTGGACATAAGCGTACATATGCCCGATATGCTGGTTCCAATAGACCGTAGGTCCGCAGGAATAAATACCGATTTTATTTTGATTAATCGGCTTAAATTCTTCCAATTTCCTTGTAAAAGTATTATATAGTCTCATCTTTTTTATTAGAAATTTTTACAGTCAGACATTATCCAACTTTCGTATCTTTTTTCAATCCTTCAAAGCCTTTCTGCGGTGATTTCCTTTTCCCACGCATTGATCCTCTTTGCTGTTTGACTGTCGGTTCGACAAGAGACTGCTGTTGCTGCTGTTTCTGCGCTTCGACTTCCTGCGCTTTCTTCTCCTCTTCCTGCATATTTTCCTCATAGGGTCTAAGTTCCTTTTGCTCTTTTGGAAGTTGCATATGCGGCGGAAGGCCTGCCAGAATTCTCCTGGCATTCTCCATTTCCGCCTGATCTTTTTGGCTTATTTCAGCCTCCCTCTGTTTCAACTTTTCTCCTTGCAAAGCCGGATCACCGATGTTTTTTAGATAGTCCCCCATCTCGCTTGCTTTCCTATCCTGCCCCAAGGCATGCTCAAGTAGAGCTCCCGGTCCTACCGCACCGGCAATTTCCTTGGTAGTATCCTTCACTATCTCAAAACCGCCGGCTATGATTTTTTTTATTTTGCTTCCAGTCATATTGTTTATCCTTAAAAAAAACCGAGTTTAACTTTGGCTCCATCTACCATAAGGTCAGGCGACCAGGGAGGATCGAACGTCAGTTCGATATCTACATCCGTAACTCCCTTTATTTTTCCCACTTCTGTTTTTATAGGTGTAGCCATCATATCAAACAGCGGACAACCCATGGTAGTCAGCGTCATTAAAACTTCAATCTTGCCTTTTTCATCCGCTTTGACATTATAAATCAATCCCAAATCCAGGATAGATATTCCCAGTTCCGGATCCGGAATTTTTTTCAAGATGTCAAATACTTTTTTAACTAAATTTGTTTTTTTCATAATCTTTAAAAAATTATACCTTTTATGCCGCCGGTTGTCTAAATCTTTTTCTTACATTGTTAAATGTTATATGTTTAATGTTATCTGTTATCTGCCTTATATAATGGTCAATTCCATTCTAGTCACATAATCGCCCTGTGGAGTGTTCGGAGGTATACGAAGCAGTAAATTAAAATATACGGAAAATACACCATCCCCGCTTCCCTGATCTGCTTTGGCCAAAAGATAGGGCGTTTCGGCAACAAGAAATCTGACTTCCTTGGGTATAACTATACCGTCGGTGTTACCTTCCACCGCCTGCAAACGGTAGGTTAAAAGACGCAGATTGTCTGAGGCTATTAAGTCATCCTTACTGGTCAAATCAGAAGATGTTACCGTAACGGTCCATCCAACAGCATAATTATCTTGAACGACCACAGCAGGCGTGATATTTCCGGAATTTCCGCTTTTCGACCTCTCGTTTGCTGCACTATTGGGAACAGTCGGTACTAAAGGTATCTTGTCTTTACAATTATCCGAACTTTTTGACACGATCGTGATCGGATTTTGATCCATATCCATCGCATCGCGGGTATTGGTCCACTGCTCAAGAGAGAATACTTTTGCCTCCGGAAAATCCAGTTTGCTTGGTGCTTTTATATTCATTTCACCTTTCTTATCCTGGCAAAGGACTATGGGAGCAATTGTAGGTACGTTCGGAGCTTGTTCCCCCGGCGGCTGGTTCACGATAGCGGTTGGAGCTGTTGTGGGAAAAGCAATTGTCGGGATTTTATTCATCTTTATTGTGAAGCTGGTCGGTGTGGGCGTATTTATACCTGTCGGGCCAGCCGTAAACGAAGGGGTAACTGAAATTTCCGCCGGAGTTGTAGAAAGTAATGCTTTATCCGTATTATCATCTGCCTTGACGATATTGGTCCGGATCAGATAAATATCGAATAAAAGGATAATTACAATCAGCCGTTTCATAAAAATGATATTATTCCGGAGATTAAATTTATTCCTCCTTCGCAGAAAACCACGGCTATTTTATATTGTGAATGAATACTAAGTTTTTCTGCTTCGGATGGATTGAAGCTATTGTTTTTATAGATTCTCCGGTCTTTGGACCGGAGAGCTTCAATTGCGGGCAGATTTTTCTTTTTTTTCTTTTAATAATTCCTTTTTTATTTCACTTTTCATCTCTTTTCTATACTTTTCCATTTCCTTCCAAAGCTCAATTTCCTCCCGGACAATCTTCCTGACTTTAAACCATATTTTATCATAGTCCTCTTCACTTGCCAGAGCCATATTTCCTTCTTCAAGAGCTATTTTCCGGACGCTGCTTCCAAAATCGGAACCTGCCGGCGGACTCAACGCCGTATTCTGCCCGGGAAAATTTCCGCTTGTATCAGCCGAATTTCTGTTGAAAATGTTCGTATTCAGTTTGTTTTCCAGTAATCTTTCCGACAACCTCTTTCTGAGCTTAAATATTCCGAAGACAAAAGCGGAAACGGCAAGTAAGAATAAGAGTAATTGCAGGATAAACCCTCCCATAGCTTTCATGTTCGTAAAGCTGAACGTAAGACTGTCTTCCTTGGTACTGTTGCCGGAAGTAACCGATAAATCAGCCGTGTAATTTCCTATAGCCGGAAGAGGATTTTCGTAATTGAGGCTGAATTCTTTCTCTGTATTCGAAAGAATTGCCGTCTCTTCCCCCCAGAAGCTTTCGAGACGCCTTCCTAAGCCTATCCCGATATGATTGTTCAGAACCACTTTAAAACCCAAAGAGCTGATGACCGTATTACCGGTGTTTTTGACCTTCACTTTAAATACCGGTAGTCCGTCCCCTACTTCCTGGGAGAAACCGGTAAGTACGAAATCATATGAAGTGTCACCCTCCACTTTCACCCAGACAGGGATAGAAGCTTCATCGTTGGCTACAATCGCCCCTACATGCTCACCCGGTTTAGCGTCCTGGGGAATTTTTAGGGTGTAGGGAAAATTTTTCCTTTGTTTGGGCAGAAGCTGGTTTTCCTTACCGTCTTCAGGGAGAGTAAGCCATCCTCCTACCCCTCCGGTTTGTCCGCTGCCTCCGACAATTTCGCCTTTATCATTTACTGTGGCATCTGAAGGGGTAAACTTCAACTCCATCTTTTCCCCAGATAAATTCACCGCGGCAAACTCACCTTTTTTCTCTTCACCCGGCTTTCCGTTTATTATAAGATAAGTGAAACTCTTGGGATTTTTGGTCTCAGGATGAGCGGGTACAAGCTGAAGCCTGCCGGATATAGCGTGTACAGGCAAGCTGAAAATTAATATCCCTATAAGACATAACAGTACGTATCCTATCTTTTTCATGGACAGAAAATCTATGCAATCAGAACCGGTTATTAGTGTTTACCTTTTTTTCCTTTTTTACCCCGCAGGCTGGGCAAAACTACAAGTACTGCCAACACTAACACGATAACCAGGGCAATAACCTTAGCTTTTTTGGTGATATAGAAAAACGATATTTCCCTCTCCAATTTGTCATTTGCACCTTCTCCGAAATTCACCACAGCTTTGGCCTTCACCTGGCCGATAAGAGGCGTCTTGTCCCAGGTCACCGGCACTTTGGTAGGCTTATCCTGAAGAACGGTGCCCAGATTCAAAACAAACTCGCCCTTACCGCCGAAACTGTTCTCATAGCTTAGTTTACCATTGGGATTTAACATGGTATTTCCCTGGTTTTCCAAACCGAAGTAGAAAACCACTTTGTCGTTTACCATCTTCCAGGAAAATTCAGTAATCTTCATCTTCCTTATAAGCTGTCCGGGGACTGTCTCATAAATCCTCACCCCTACCCTGGTAACCACATTCACTCCTTTGCCTTTCTGGACATCCAGGTTTTCCAGGATTATTCCTCCTGTATGATCTCCAACTGAGGCATCTACAGGAATTTTTATGGAAAAGTCTACCCTTTTTTCTTCCCCGGGCCCGACTGTGATTTCACTTATAGGCAGTGTTATCCATTTGCCCAATCCTTTCTTTTCTTTATTTGCGCCTTCCAGGGTAAATGAACCGTCTGCGGTAGTGGTACCATCCACTGCATATATTTTGGCTGCAAGAGATGTATTGGATGTATTCCGTATGACAACTACGTCGTTTTTCTCTTCGGCTGAAACCAGGTTATAGATAAAATAAGCCTCCGATAAAGGATTCTGAGGATCAGGATAAGCAGGATAAAGACCCAAACCGCCGTATTCAGCAGCGCTGACAGGTGCAACCATGACAAGAAGCATAACAAAAAGTCCTATTACCAGAAGAATATTTTTTTTCATTATATCTCTCTCCCTTTTACTCCTTCAATATGTATAAAATATATTCCTGTGATATTCTCACTACATCACAAATATGTCACGGTTGTCAAGTGTGGAAAATAAGAAACACCCCCTACATTTAGTAGGAGGTGTCCTAGTCTGATGCACTTTGATCTCTTGTCCTGTCGTGTTATAATTCTTAGTGGAAGCCTGCATTTACAACTCTGCGCATCAGGGTTTAAAAAGGGCTTCCTTTTTACGCCACCGTAAACGTCATCGTGCTTTCATAATCTGCCGCTGGTGTGTTCGGCGGAACTTTCACCTGAATCCCAATATTATTCTTATACATACCTTTTCCATTATTCGCTGAAGCAGTCATCACGGTAATAGCTGTGGAAACGCCTGTGACCCCATCTTCAGTCAGCTCAATTACCGATCCAGCCGTTACACCTGTTGCTAAAGCTCCATATAAAGCAGTTGGCGTAGTGGGAGAAAACTGATACACTTTTCCATTATAATTTTCCCCTCCAACTGTTGGATCAACGAACGGTACAAAAGTAGTGGCATCTAACTTATCTGTAAGCCGTGAGTATGTTACTGTCGCAATCCAGCCTAGCTGTGCCGCTGTTTTAAGACCTCTGGCATCGTCTACATAGAAATCAGTAGCCGTGCCGGTATTGGTCACCACCTGGCCGCTTACGTATATGTCAGCCAAACCTACTTCTGCCGGAGCTTTCAAGGTAAGGTTTCCTGCCTTAACCTTCTGCTTTACCAAGGTAGTATGAGCTCCTGTCGGAAACGGTGTAGGATATATAGTCTCTGCCATAACCGGCATAACTGATGAGATCAGTAGTCCGAAACCGCTTACTATACTTACGATTTTTTTCATGTTTTTCATATTTTTCACCTCCTTTCAATAGTACAAATTTAATATATTCATAAATTCGGAATTTTAAACAAATTTGGAAATCACCAATCCTGCTCCAAGCACCCCGGACGCAAAAAGAGACAGCATGCTAAGCGAAGTGATATCCCGAGGTACTACTGCCAGAAATATGGATTTTTCGGTCACCAGACCCTGATTGTTTCTTACTACCAGCTTGATATCCCCCAAACCCGATCCGTGCCATTTATCGTCCCAATTCAGGTCATAAGTTTTTTCTTCACCGGGTTGAAGTTCTCCCAGATCACCCAAAGGTATCTGTTTTTTGAGATTATTTGCTTTATCCTCCATAAACAGCTCGGCGTAAGCATGCGTAGTATTTACCGTATCGTTCCTAAGCATGAGATAAAGAGCCGGTTTACCTTCTGCCTTATATGAATAAAATTCAGGGATGGAAATTCCGGAGATATTATTTTCCTTCGGGAGAATATAGCGGGTTACGAAAAAGAACAAAAAAGAACTTATAGCAAAAGTGGCTATAAACAGAGATGCTTTTTTCAACAACCTATTATTGTTCTTATTAGACTTTAGGGGCAGCCTAGAAGTCATAATTATAAATACCTACCTTTATATATTAAATAATACTTTTTACGTATCAAATATGTCTTATATACACATTATGAACATATTGCATTTGTTTTGTCAAGAGGGTATTATGAATTCATGAAGCTCTGGAAACATTTATTGATCTTATCCAGTCTTTTGGCTTTCTTTATAAGCCTGATTACACTCACCCGCCGGAATGCCTTTGCCTCCAGCTTCCTGTCTAACCAGGGAGTAACGAAGGTTACCATGAGGATTCTGCCATGCGAAAAAGAAAAGGATGAGAACGGGGCAGAAAAATGCAAGAAACCGAAGAAAGAAAGCGAGCCGGCCAGGCAAACTATACCTCTTGTCATTACGGACAATAATCCGGCATATCAGGCGAATATTTTCGAAAGAAGTCTTATGTATATCAAGGACCTTCTGGGAATACAATAATCCTTATTCCCTGGCAGAATATACTACGGCCCTCGTATTTCCCCTCTTTAAGATAAACTTATTTTCCATAAGGTTAGCCAGATCGTACCTGAGCATCCTTCCGCTGACCTCTGTGTTATTTTCTTTCAACTCAGACAGAGATACAGTTCCCTTCTCTAAAATATAATCAAGTATCTTTTTCCTCCTGGGTAAAAGTTCATCTGGCAATACCCTTTCTGCCTTCTCTGTCAAAATCAATCTTAACTGGCTGGATGCTTTGGATATAATGTTAAGCATAAATTCCAAGAATCTTCCTGCATCTTTTTCATCATTTAATATATGAAAGTATTCTTCCTTTACCCGATAAAGATACTCTTCCACTACCAAGGCATTCTCAAAAAGATAATTATCTCTGGTAAAAACCAAGAAAAAAAGCAGTCTTCCCACCAGACCGTTACCTTCAAGAAATGGGGAAATTCTCATGAATATGTATAGGGCCAGACTGGCTTTTATAGGAATAAATATTTCCAGATCGCTATTTATGAAACTGATGAGTTTATCTATATGTGCTTCTATCTCGCCCGGCGGTGTAAACGCATATACACCTTCTTTTGTGAAATCGATTATCGATAACTCCTGGACTTTCCTGAAAACTCCGGCTTCTTTCACTCTGGCAGATCCCTGCATTAGCAGTTTATGCAGGTATAGCAAGTCACCTAATGTCAGTTTTTTTTTATAAACAAAACCGTCTTTGATCCACTTATAAATATTCAGTGCATTCCAAATCTTCGTGTTTTGAACACTTGCTAAATTTTCAAGGGAATACTTGATATAAGATATTTTCTCACCCTCAAGGCAGAGTGTATAAAAGGCTCTTTTGAATACCGCATTTTGGAGGAACTTACTTTTTTCAAGGGCATGTTTTTTTGCAAAAATTGCGATGATTTGCCTGTTTGCTTCAATCTTCTGTAAAGATGATACGATGTTTGAATTGAAATTATATTCCGGAGGGATTTTCATGAAGGTATAATACCATATTTCCGGATATTTCCATAAATGAAATCGGCTGTCTTCTTTACGGAGTTCAAAAAGTCTTTTTCAGCTTGATATAATCGCGATTTTTTGACATGTCATCCATAATCAACTTCCGAAGATAGGTGGACTTTGAAATCCTGAGCATCGATGAGGTCCAGTTCAGATAGGTAACAAGCTGAGGAGGGATAAAAAAATTAAACCTGATGTCAACTGCTTTTTTTGCCAGTTCCAAAGCTCTCTCCAACTGTACTTTAATATTGCTGGAATTATACTCGATTGTAACCAACTTTTCATTTTCCAACCCTCCCGACAAAAAATTCGGCAATTCACCTTCGTGGTACAGGGCAATAACCGGTCTGGAGTTGTTCAGCGCCTCGTGAAGAAGATAGCCCGCAGATAGGCTGTTACTTGATACTTCAATAACAAATATATCACAGAGCTGTAAATTTTTTATGCATTCTTTGTATCTGGTGATTTTTGCCTGTGTCCCTCCCTTTTCAATTTTAGTTATCAGCTTCTCCGGATTGTCTATGTATTCTGAATCAACCGGAACATGATCGTACCCTAAATCAGAAATTATTGTATAGATCTTTTTATGATATTGACTTAGTTTATAAATTTCCCCCACATATGTATGGAAGAAAACTCTCATCTAAAACACTCTCCTTCCTTCTATAGCTTTCGATAACGTAATTTCATCGGCGTACTCCAAATCTGCTCCGATAGGCAAACCATTGGCAAGGCGGGTGATGTCTATCCTACGTATGACGGGATTATTCTCCTTCTGATTAATAATCTCTCTTTTTATATACATTGCCGTTGCTTCACCTTCCATATTCGGATTTGTAGCTATTATTAATTCCTTTATTTTCCCTTTTCTTGTTCTTGCCAGAAGCTCCGTAATTTTCAATTCGTCAGGACCGATGTTATTTAGAGGATCGATAACGCCGTGAAGTACATGATAAAGACCTCTGAATTTCCCGGTCTTTTCCAGATTCAAAATATTTATCGGATTTTCCACGACACAAACAACGTCTTCTTCCCTGCCAGGATCGGAACATATCACACATGGATCACTTTCTCCCACATTGAAACAATTTGAACAGTAAACGGTATTTTTTTTGAGATTAATAACTGCTTGACCAAAAGCATCCAGCATATCCTGCGGAACATGAAGAAGATAAAATGTAAGCCTGCTAGCACTTTTAGGCCCTATGCCGGGTAATTTCTCAAAAGAATCAATGAGATTTCCTATGGACTTGGGCAATATCTGCATCATCATTTTTTTGATTAATACTTTAACAGTAACTAACCTAAGGGCTCGTTCGTAAATAACATGTAATGGCATTTACGATTACGGCCTTTTGTGCCGCATCTTTATCTGAAATAATAATCATGTTATTAACGAATGCGGCCTAAAACAGGAAGTTCCTTTACTTAATCATTTTTCTTAAAGCTTCGGCAATCAATTTTGACGAGCTGACAACTTCCAGCTTGGAAAAGCGCATTTCCTTTGGTATAGATATTGTATCTGTAACCCATATCCTATCAACAGGTGATTCCTGTAATATCTTATCCGCACCGCCTACAAAATCCGCATGAGTAACTGCGGCTATTACCTGCCTAGCGCCTTCCTGTTTCAAAAGATGGGCTGCGTTTAATAAAGTACCGCCTGTCACGATCACATCATCTACTATGATTGCTGTTTTTCCCTTCACGTTTCCCACTACCTTCATCGATAATATTTTATGCATATGATCAAGATCTCTTTTTTTCTCTATTAAGGCCAGGGGAACATCCAATCCTTCAGAAAATTTTTGTGAACGTTTCAAGGCGCCTGCATCAGGTGTAATAACCACAATATCTTCTTTTATCTTTTGTACGAGAGGCTTAAATATGGATAAACCTGAAAGATGAGTAACCGGTATATCAAAAAAACCCAATATTGCTTCATTATGAAGTTCGACCGTAACAAGCTTATCAAAACCGACTGTTTCTATAAGCTTGGTCACCACATGGGCTGACAAACATTCACCGGGACGGTGAATCCTGTCTTGTCTGGCATAACCGTGGTATGGAATAACTGCGATAATTTTTCTGGCTTCACCCCTTTTTACCGCATCACAGAGAAGAAGAAGTTCCATCAGATTTTCGTCAACCGGATTGGAAAGTGATTGGATGATAAAAACATCTTTCCCTTCTACATCTTCCTGAATTCTAACCCTGCATTCTGAATCAGCAAATCTGATTATCTCAACTTTAGACAGCTTTGCTCCAATAAGCTGAGCTATTTCCCCGGCTAGAACTTTATTACTGTTACCGGAAAATATTTTTATATCCATCTAAGTTTATTATTACTATTTCTAAATCTATTTTGCAAGAGGAATCGAAAATCATATTAATATAAAACAGTGGTCCATATCCAATTTATGACATATAACCAGAAGCAATAATATATAAAGTTTATGTAAAATATATATCACAACTTAACAACTTATTAATATAAGGCCTGTTTGATATCCCCGATCAGGTCATTTACATCTTCTATCCCAACAGACAAACGAATTAAGGTGTTTGAAATACCGATTTTTGATCTCTCGCTCTCAGGTACGGATGAATGCGTCATGGTAGCCGGATGCTCAATGAGTGACTCCACTGCTCCCAAACTTTCGGCTATAGAAATGATTTTCAGAGATTCCAAAAATCTGACAGCTGCCGAAATGTCACCCTTCAGTTCAAAGGAAATAATGGCTCCGAATCCGGTCATCTGGCTCTTGGCTATATTATAACCGGGATGAGAGGACAAACCAGGATAATAAATCGTTTTTACTTTCTTCTGGCGCAGAAGAAACCGAACAACTTCTTTTGCATTTTCTTCATGCTTCTTCATCCTCAATGACAGTGTTTTTATCCCTTTCAGTATCTGATAACTGTCAAAAGGAGACAATATGGCTCCTACTGCATTTTGAAGATATTTCACTTTTTGTGCTAACTTTTCAGCTTTCACTATAACAGCTCCTGCCACAGAATCACTATGTCCACCTAAATATTTCGTCATTGAATGAACCACGATATCCGCGCCTAAATCCAGCGGGTTCTGAAAACACGGTGTAGCAAAAGTATTATCAACCACCGAAATGATCTTTCTTCGCAATGCCAGCTTACATACTGATTTTAAATCAATTATCTTAAGCAGCGGATTGGTTGGTGTTTCCATCCAGATCATCCTCGTATTCGATTTAATTTCTGAATCTAAATCTCCGGCACAGCAAAACGGTACAAACGAAAAATCAACCCCGAATTCCTTAAAAACATTCACGAACAGTCTCCTTGTCCCGCCATAGACATCATCAATGGATAAAACATGATCACCCTTTTTTAAAAGCATAAGCACTATAGTAATAGCAGCCAGTCCGGACGAAAAAGTAAAAGCATATTTACCGTTTTCCAGTACCGCCAGGTTTTTTTCCAACGCATCCCGGGTGGGATTACCTGAACGTGAATATTCATAACCTCCGGTTGGTTCACCTACCTTCCTTCTGGCAAATGTGGTTGACAGGTGAATAGGAACAACGACGTCCCCCGAACCGCCTTCCTTTAAATTCGGTTCATTTCCTATCCTGATGCTTTTTGTGGAAAATTTCATAAATCCTCCTTTTCATTTAATAAAACCGTTTTTTAACATCCATTCATCATTGTAAAATTTTGTCAGATAATTTCTGCCTGAATCCGGAAAAATAACCACTAGGCATCCTTTTCTCAACCTCCTGGAAACCTTCATTGCCGCAAACAGAGCCATTCCGCTGGTACCACCTGCCAAAATACCTTCTTTTTTGGCTAAGTTACGGGCCGTATCGAAACTCTGCTTATCTGACACCCGGATTACCTCATCTATAACTGAGAAATCTATAGCTCCTGGCAAAAAATCCTCGCCCGCTCCCTCGAGTTTATAATTTTTGAATAATTTTGGGATCCTACCTGTTTTGAAAAAATGATAATATACTGAGCCAATAGGGTCCACACCGATTATTCTTATATTTGGATTTTTTTCTTTCAAAAATTTGCCTACACCGCTTATAGTCCCACCAGTTCCCATAGCAATGACTGCATGTGATATTTTTCCTCCTGTCTGTTCCCAGATTTCCGGTCCCGTATATTTATAATGAGTTTCCGGATTGGCCGGGTTCTGATACTGGTCAGGTTTATATCCATTACTTCTTTTAGCAGCGATTTTATCTGAAATATTGTAATAACTTTGAGGATTTTCGGGAGCAACCGACGTCCTGGTAATTACGACTTCCGCGCCGTAGGCTTTAAGAATATTCCGTTTCTCATCACTCATCTTATCAGGCATAACAAACACACATTTAAAACCTCCGATCGCTGAGGCCATTGCCAATCCCACACCGGTATTTCCTGATGTCGGTTCCACAATTGTACTTCCCTTTCTTAATCTGCCATGCTCTCGGGCTACGTTAACCATATGTACCCCTACCCTGTCTTTGATACTACCCCCGGGATTTAAAAATTCTAATTTTGCCAGGATAATTACTCCAGGATTAGTGTTTATTTTATTAATTCTCACTAAAGGAGTATTTCCGATTACCTCAAGAATATTTTTATACCACATAAGCAATAAAAAACCTCCCTTTTGGGAGGTTCATTTCTTTTTTAGCTTTTTAGTAAACTATTTCACTAAAAAATTCCTCCCCTATCTAAGGAGGTACAACAACAACTTTTTATAATATTTATATTCATTTTCTTTATAATTTATAAAATTAATTCCCCTACAGTTTAATTGATTCTATTTTGATCTTAACTAAATCATCCCTAGGCCCTACCAAACGATAATCAGTGGAGGCATTTCCCTGCAGTCTTACAAATTCCAGTAAATTTCTTCCTTTTCCGCCGGATGAACCGACCACCATGCAAAGATCACCAATTTTCCCTTTCACTCCGGAAACTAAGGTATTTAATACGAAATGAGATATATTGTTTAGAGTCACCCTCAAAACCGGACATTTTCTAACACTCTCAGATAGCTGGCTTTGCATTATGGTTGTCTTCAAATTGCCATACCCGTCAATTGACGCAACCATAAAAGGCGGAATATCGGGAATATTTTTTATGCTGACTTCTTTACCTATCCTGTTTAAATCTCCGTTTAGTATCGCCATGGTAGCCTCAGGATACTGGTCTCTGGACCTAAATTGGGTACCTTCATTGGGTACTTCTACCTCCCATACATCTTTTATCCTGTTTTTTACAAAAGAAAGATTGTAACCGGCATTCACCGCAAAAAAAGGTATACCGTTGTCAAGTAAACCGCAGACAAAAGCCTGTTTTTTCTCTCCTGTCCAAAGGATATCACCGCGCGGAGCCGTATTTGAGAAAATAACCAGGCCAGGATGCTCGCTGTGAAGTCCGTCCTGGGCTATCCAAAACCCTGTTTCTATGGTGGAAAAGGCATATACCGGGTGCTCGGTAATCATCCTGATTTTAGTACTTTTGTCAAAACGCAAAAAGTGATTCTGTACCTCATCGAAAGCATGATCGGTAGTATGAGCCCCACCATAATCGGCAATCACCTCTATATGAAGGGAATGTTTCTCAATAGCACTTGAAGTTTTATATGTCCATTTACTACTCATAATGATAATAAATTATATCATACTTATTTCAATAAAATTTTCAAGGAGTATTTTAACCTAAGAATATTTTTACAGATAAACTGAACTGAAGCGATTATTCGAAATCCTACATTCTAAAGTCAAGTGCAACTTTTGAATCTCCTTTGATTAAATGTTGATAATATTCGTTGGGCGATAAATACCCCAACCGTTTCCTTGGTCTATTGTTTAACTCCTTTGCAATGTCATCTA
>Ga0210057_1006023_pt1 | contig 15254 bp, 15 predicted proteins | sample CryGeyCG2114_010_2_FD_183968 | JGI IMG/M metagenome (GOLD analysis project Ga0210057, IMG submission 183968) | Groundwater microbial communities from aquifer - Crystal Geyser CG10_big_fil_rev_8/21/14_0.10 (SPAdes) (version 2) | ecosystem: Environmental > Aquatic > Deep subsurface > Groundwater ... | reverse complement strand
AAAACTGCGAAGTGTGTATAGCCATAAGCCAAAAAAAAGGCATGGCCATTTATGAGGATGATGAAGTTGTAGCTATGATAGATGAAAACCCTGCAGCTTTTGGCCATCTGGCTGTGATGCCGAAAAATCATTATCCAATAATTGAACAGGTTCCTGACCATACAATAAATCATCTTTTTCAAATTGCAAACAAGCTTTCTGTTGTTTTATTCGAAAGTGCAGAAATACAGGGCACTAATATACTCATTAATAATGGGATTGCAGCAGGACAGGATTTGGCTCATTTTATGGTTAATATAATCCCAAGAAAGGAAGGAGATGGCATTAATTTTCTCTGGCAGCCAAAACAGTTGTCCGAAGAAGAGATGTCAACTGTTGAGCTTGTCCTCAAAGAAAATGCGCAGGGAATAGGCAACTTTGAAATGAAGAAAAAAGAAGAAGATTATTTTGAAGCATCTCCTGAGGTTATTGAAAGCAAAATAAGGAAAAAGAAGCCTGCTGTTGTTCAAGAAAGTGAAACAAAACCAGCAGAGAAGCTTACATCCTCTCCTGAAGAATCTAAAAATAATGAAGAACTTGAAGAGGAAGAAGAAAACTATTTGATAAAACATCTTAAAAGAATTGCATAAATGAAAAGAATAATACAATATCTTAATTTCTTAGATTTTGCCGACTAAATCAATCCCTGGCTTGAGAGTTTTCTTTCCTGGCTTCCAGTTTGCAGGACAAACTTGCCCACCGTGTTCTTCAACGAATTTTGCAGCTTCCAGTTTTCTGAAAAGCTCGTCAGCGCTTCTGCCAATTGAATTATCATGAATTTCATAAGCTTTCAAAATTCCCTCGGGATTTATTAAAAAAGAACCTCTTAAAGCAACACCTTCTTCAGGTATTAAAGTCTGGTATTTTATTGAAATTTCATGTGATGGATCTGCAACCATTGGAAATTTTATCTTTTTTATTGTTTCAGAATTATCATGCCAAGCTATGTGGACAAAAGCTGTGTCTGTTGAGACACTTAGGATTTCGCATCCAAGTTTTTTAAATTGCTCGTATTTATCTGCCATTTCACCTAATTCAGTAGGGCAGACAAATGTGAAATCCGCAGGATAAAAAAACAGGATTACCCATTTCCCCCTGTAATCTTTCAAAGAAATTTTTTTAATTTGATTTTCATGATATGCTTCAGCTGCAAATACTGGTGCAGGACTATTTATTGCAAGAACATATCCTTCACAATTTCCACATTCACAGTTTTCATGCATTTTTGTTTCTCCTTAATTTATTTACAATATTGTTGTCTATTTAAAGGTTCGGTTATATCGGCGCTGTCCTAAATCTCGCCTTCGGCTCGGTTTTTACTGCCGGCTCGAGATTCTCTTTTGCTCGCAAAGGTGAAAATTCCTCTTGCAATCTCCTTTTCACACACTTCGTTCATAGAAGACTCTCGCACAGCTGGCAGTAAAAACAACTTTTAGGACAGAGCCGGTTATATCACAAAGTTTATATATTGTTTCGTATATTATTTTTTTAAAAGAGGTGTATTAGTTGGCAGATAAAGATATAGCTTTCACATTATGGTTTGATCAGGTAGGCATAGATGATATTAAATATGTCGGCGGAAAAAATGCCAGTCTTGGAGAGATGTATAAAAATCTCTCACCAAAAGGTGTGAGCATACCAAATGGATTCTGTGTTACAGCTTATTCTTATCATTATCTTCTTGAAAAAGCAGGCATAAAGGATGAAATAAAGAAAGCTCTCGAAGGTCTTGACAAGGAAGATGTCAGAGGATTAAGGCCAAGAGGCAAAAAAGTAAGGGAACTTATTCTTAATGCGCAATTCCCTCCTGAGCTTGAGAAAGCCATAAAAGAAGGTTATTACCATATGCAGCTTCAGTATGGAAAGAATTGCGATGTTGCAGTAAGAAGCTCTGCAACAGCTGAGGATTTGCCTGATGCAAGCTTTGCAGGCCAGCAGGAAACTTATCTCAATATAAAAGGGGATGACCAATTGATGGATGCATGCAAAAAATGTTTTGCATCATTGTTTACAGACAGGGCAATTCATTACAGAATTGACAAAGGATTTGATCATTTTTCGATTGGATTGAGTATAGGGGTTCAGAAAATGGTAAGAAGTGATCTTGCATGTTCCGGGGTTATGTTTTCACTTGATACTGAATCAGGATTCAGAGATGTTGTGTTTATTACCGGCGCTTACGGCCTTGGAGAAAACGTTGTTCAGGGTGCTGTAAATCCTGATGAATATTATGTATTCAAGCCAACACTCAAAAAGGGATTTAAACCTGTTATAAGCAAGACTGTGGGCGAGAAAAAAATAAAGATGATTTACACTAAGCCTAAAAAAACAGGTGACAGCACAACAAAAAACGTTAATGTTGCTTCTGCAGATATGAAAAATTTTGTGCTTACAGATAATGAAGTCCTGACACTTGCACAGTGGGCTGTTGATATCGAGGATTATTATTCTTTCAAAGCTGGTTATCCTAAACCAATGGATATGGAATGGGCAAAAGATGGTGTTACAGGAAAGCTGTTTATTGTACAGGCAAGACCTGAAACAATCCATGCCAGAAAAGACAAGAAAAAAATGCAGAAATACCATCTCAAAGGCACTGGAAAAACAATTATTACAGGAAGAAGTGTCGGCGAGAAAATAGCCAACGGTGAAGTACAGGTTATCAAGGATGCTCATGATATTGGAAAGTTCAAGAAAGGGGATATTCTTGTAACAGAGATGACAGACCCCGATTGGGAGCCTATTATGAAACTTTCATCTGCGATTGTTACAGATAGAGGAGGAAGAACATGCCACGCTGCAATTATTTCAAGAGAGCTTGGAATTCCATGCATTGTTGGTACAAATAATGGGACAAAGGTCCTTGAAAATGTTGAGACTGTTACAGTTGACTGTTCTGAAGGGGATGAAGGAATGGTCTATGAAGGAAAAGTTCCCTTTGAAATTGAAGAAATAGATCTTAGCAATATGCCAAAGACTAAAACGAAAATAATGATGAATGTAGGCACACCAAGCCAAGCTTTTGACTTTAGTTTTATACCAAATAGCGGTGTCGGGCTTGCAAGAGAGGAATTTATAATTAATTCCCACATCAAGATTCATCCAAAAGCACTTATTGATTTTGACAAACTTAAGGACAAAAAACTGAAGAAAACAATTTCAGACATGACACATGGCTACGAAAACAAGACACAGTTCTTTGTTGACAAGCTTGCTGAAGGCGTTGCAATGATTGCAGCCGGCTTTTATCCAAATGACGTTATTGTGAGGTTTAGTGATTTTAAGACAAATGAATACAGGAACCTTATAGGCGGAAAATATTATGAACCTCAAGAAGATAACCCAATGATTGGGTGGAGAGGCGCTTCAAGATATTATTCAGACCAGTTTAAGGATGCATTTGCACTTGAATGCAAAGCAATGCTAAAAGCAAGAAACGAATTTGGTTTGCATAACCTAAAGCTTATGATTCCAATGTGCAGAACAATCACAGAAGGAAAGAAGGTCCTTGCTGAAATGGAAAAGAACGGCTTGAAAAGAGGGGAGAACGGCCTGGAAGTTTATGTAATGTGTGAAGTTCCAAGCAATGTTATCCTTGCAGACCAGTTCTGCGACATTTTTGACGGCTTTTCAATCGGTTCAAATGACTTGACACAGCTTACTCTTGGATTAGACAGGGATTCGCAGCTTGTGGCAGCAATTTATGACGAAAGAAATGATGCTGTGAAGAAACTCATTGCACAAGTCATTAAGGTTGCAAAATCCCGCGGCAAGAAAATAGGAATCTGCGGTCAGGCGCCAAGTGATTATGTTGAATTTGCAGAATTCCTTGTTGAAGAGGGAATTGACAGCATCTCGCTTAATCCAGACACTGTCCTCAAGACAACGCAGAAAGTCTACGAGAAAGAAAAGAGTTTAGGATTGCATGGATAAGCATTTAATTAGGTAATTTAATTTTTTTTATATTCTATTCTGAATTGTTTTATCATTTTTACAGGAAGGTAACCCATCTTGGCTTTTCTTAAGCCCTGTATGCCCAAATCCTGCTCTCTGTTTATGTAAATATATTTATCGGGAACTGATTTTGCAAATTCCCTGAGAAGATATTGATAAGCCCCCTTGTATTTTGTATCTGCTTTTTCTGTATGTTCTACAACTGTACTGTTGTTTAATTTTTCGCCTATTGCAAATCCCTGAATCTCTTCACCGATGAAAATGCATGCACCAATCAAATCAAGTCCTCTAAAATTTTCAAGAGTTTCTAGTATTGCCTCATTTTCAGCATGAAGAATTTCATTTTTTTCATTTTCTCCCTTTTCACTAAACCATTTTTTCTGTAATTCCATGCATTTTCCGATGTTATTTTCAGACAACAATTCTGTTCTTGGATTATTCTTTTCGTACTGGTTTATGAAAGTTCTTTTGTGCTCATATTTTCTTCCTTTCAGCTCCCTCATATCTTCTGTGCTGTAGACATAATCATCAGTGTCTCTTTGCTCATAAATGGAATATTCTTTTTCCTTCATTACCTGTGCGGTTTTTTCGCTGACTCTCTCAAAATGGGCTTCAGGAAACATTTTAGCCAGCTTTTGCATGATTTCAGCGGAATTCTCGCCTACTGGCTCATATATCTTCAGGTCTCCGCTGAAAGAAGCGATAACAAGATGGTTTTCAAACTCGCAGAACTTATGCTTCCTGAATTTTCTCCATGAGAATAGGTTGACAAATGAGAATTCAGAGATTTCACCAGGATACTTTTCAAAATATTTGTCAAATAATGTTTTGTCTTCAAGTTTTATTTCTTTAAATTCCTGTTTTTCCATGGGTATCGGGATCTTTCAGCTTATAAAAATATGATGGTGAATATGTTCTTAAAATAAAGGACTGAGATTATAATTGTTAAGCATAAACTATTTATATCCCTGCATAAGCCTGTTTTTAAGATAATGGGGTGATAATTAATGAAAAAATCAAATTTTATGACAGTAGTTATTGTTATACTTGCAGTTCTTGTTGTTTTAAGCATAGGGCTTACAATAAACCTTTATAGCAAGATAAACAACATGAACAATGGCGGAAATAATGTTAATAATGGAGGGAGTGGCACAATTCCAGTAGCACTTCAGGTAAAGGCAGATGACCCTGTTTTGGGAAGCGAAAATGCTCCTTTGACACTGGTCGAATTTTCAGATCCTTCATGCCCTTACTGTGCAGCAGCTTCAGGAAAAAATCAGCAAATGGTTGATTATATGCAATCACAAAGCCCTTCGTGGATGCCTGCAGTCTCAGGAGTTGAAGATAATTATGTTAAAACAGGCAAAGTCAGAATTGTATTCAAGTATTATCCTGGACATGGTTCCGGCGAGCTGTCAATGAAAATGATGCTTTGCGGAAATGAACAGGGAAAATTCTGGGAATTGCATGATTTGTATTTTGCAAATCAGGACAAAATTACAGATACAACCACGCTGAGAAGTTTAGCTTCAGGAGCTGGTGTTGACATGACAAAGCTTGATGCGTGCCTTGCAAGTGGAAGGCCTGATGCAAAGATAGCACAGGACATGCAAGATGCACAGGCTGTTGGCGTCAGAGGCACACCTGCATTCTTTTTGAATGGAAAAGAAGTTCCTGGAGGAGCAATACCTTACAGCACAATGAAACAGGCAATTGATTCTGCACTCTCAGGCTAAATGCCTGATTTTTTTATTTCATTTTTTTTAGAATAAATTTATATAACTTCTCCTGTTTTTTATTTGTATGAAAATAACAGTATGCAGTAGTATTGCATTTTATGATGAAATGCTTGATGCAAAGAAAAAGCTTGAAGTTCTTGGACATGAAATTGATTTGCCCCCTCTTGAAATAAAGGATGAAAACGGAAAAATGATTCCGATAAAGGAATATTATGAAAGAAGAAAAAAGGAGACAAAGGAAACTGGCTGGATTTGGGACAGAAAAGAATTTGCAATGAAAATGCATTTCAAAAAAATAGAATGGGCTGATTCAATACTTATAATGAATTTTGACAAGAACGGAATTAAAGATTACATAGGCCCGAATACCTTAATGGAGATGGGGCTTGCATTTCATCTTGGGAAGAAAATATATTTGTTTAACTCGATACCTGATATGATTTACAAGGAAGAAATACTGGGAATTAAACCTGTTGTAATAAATTCTGATTTGAAGATTATTGTGTAGCAATTGTTATTCTGAAAATATTTATTATAAATACTAAAGATATATATAATTCTTACTTATTAGTAGATATATGAAGAGTAAAGATTTGGTTTATGTTATAACTTTATTAAACAAGGAGAATGTAGGTTTAATAAAACAGTTACCTGCTGGTGAAGAAATACCTATGTGTGTGGAGAAAGAAGGAGAAAAATATTTCTTGTTTTGGAAGGATAATGGTTTTGTTAATTACACAGAAAAATTTTCAAATGGTTTTGTAAAAGAGGAAGACATTTTGAAGTTTCATTCAAACCCAAAATTTGCAAATATAGGGATTGGAGAAGATGTTGTAAAAAAGTTAAGGGAATTTGAAATACAGAAATATGAAAAATACAGCAAGCTTTATGATTCAAAATTTCCTGAAAATGAGGAAGAAAAAGCTCAGTGATTCTTTTTGTTTAATTTAGGCACAATGAAATATGCCCATACAGCTGAAAGCACAATAATAAACCAGAATACTCCCCCTGATAATCTGTGCATTGAAAAGAGAGTTATGTTTGCAACTACAACAATTATAATGATTATTGAGATTATTTGTGTGAGATTTAATTTTTTCATTTTTCCCTGCATGAACAGCCCATAGCAGTTCTGCATGTTCCCCTGCAAATGCCTCTCGGCCCAATTACCGGGATTTTATATTCTGAACTGCTGCCTGAATAACCAGATGAAGAGTTATAATCTGCATTAGAATTTGAATTATAAGAAGAATTTGTTTGATACTGCCCATTGCTGTTTGAATTATAATTCATAATCCTTTCTTAATGCACATAAATATTAACTTTTGCTTTTTTATTATACGAGCCCGGGAGGATTTGAACCCCCGTCTATCGGTCCGAAGCCGACTGCACTTCCGGGTTATGCTACGGGCCCAATAAGAGAAGATAATAAAAGATTCATTTAACTAGTTTTTGGTTGGGTTTTGTGTAAAAACTCGACTAACGCCTCGGTTTTGCCATTAGCTCGTGTTAATCTTCTGATTTCAAAAGCAAAAATTCCTCTTGCAATCTCCTTTTTGCACACTTCTGTCAGAATAAGACACTCGCAACTTGATGGCAAAACTTACTTTTTACACAAAACTAATTTGGAGAACTTGTTTCCATTTTGTCCAGGATTTCTTCTGCATGCTGCAAAAACTTCTTTTCATCTTCTGTGTTGAAGATTCCGCCTGCTGCATTTTTGTGACCGCCGAATTCTGAGTGAATGAATCCTTCAAGAAGGTTCTTGCTCAAATCCCTCAAATCAAAAGGATTTTTATCGGAAGAATAGCGAAGTGAAAACTTTGTTCTTCCATCAGACTTTCGCGACATGCCGATTACAATTGTTTCAGGCCTTACTCTTTCGCTTTTTGATAATATTGTGCAGATTGTGCCTATTATGCCGGGACCGATGTCTTCTCTTCCATCTATGATTGCATATCCTTCTCTCTGAAAAAATCTGTCGTTGCCTCTGTTTCTTTCCAGCCAGTCAAGCGAGGTAATAAGTGAGTATTGATAATCATGAAGTATTTTTACAGCTTTTTTTCTGCATTCTTCGTCGCCAAGGCATACTCCGACACCAATTCCGGGGAAACCGAGCCTTCCTGCAGAATTTACTATTGTTGAGAATTCTCTTGCATCTCTGAACAAAGAATCATAAGGCTCGCTTTTCACAGTATAAACATTGCCGAGAATTGTGTCAGGAGGCACACTCTCTTTTTTCTTTTCAATAACTGCATCAATGAGTTTTTTTGTATCTTTTTCAGTCAGCTGATAAAATCTTTTCCATTCATTGTCGCCGTTTTTTGGATTGATTCCTATTTCTTTAAGAAAATCCAAAGCAGCTGATTCTGAGCCTGTTATCCCTGGCATGAAAAAGTCAAAATTAGATTCAAGGACTTTATGGATTGGCTTTGTGCTTGCACCGAAGATTCTCAGCCCCTGTGCAACTTCAATTGTGCCTGCATTTACTGCATCTGTGAGTATTTCTGAATTAAAACCGAAGAATCCGTTGTTTTCCTGCTGGTCAGCCATCGCACCAAGAAGCGGAAGATGTGAAAAAAATTTTATTTTTTCATTTACTGCTTTTGCAAAAAGATAGCAGATTCCTGCACCGCTTATTTCAAAATCACCTTGTATTCCAAACATTAATGGATTGAGCTGGATTATGTTGTCCTCTTCAATTTTATCTGAGAGAATATGGTGATCAAGAATGAAAACTGTTTTGTTTTCAAATAATTTTTTTATTGTGCCAAGATGACTTGAGCCCAAATCTGAGAAAAAATAAAATTCATAGGACTGCAAAGCCAGCTCTTCAAGCATTTCAACTGTAAGGTGCTGAACATTTGAAAGATGATATTTTCTTCCTTCCATTTCAAGAAGAGCTGAGAGAACTGCTGAAGCTGTTATTCCGTCGGTATCAAAATGGCTTATCAGCCTTATGACTTTGTCCTGAGGAATATGCTTGAATTTTTCTGCAGCATCTTTGACTGCTTCCCTGAATAAGTCGTGATTGTCCATTATAATAGCTCAAAATAAATTAAATAAAAAAATAAAAAAGAACTGCTTATTCTACAAGCAGTCCTGCTGTCTTTGGATCGTACTTCCATTCCTGGTCTATTTTTCCGTTTTTCTTGTAATACTTCATGAGTCTTTTGATTTTTGACTCAGTCAGCTGAAGACCCCTGAGTGCAGCCATATCCTGCTTGTTTGCTTCGAGGTGCTTTCTAAGTATTATTGCCCTTTTGATTAATGCAAGCATATCATATGGAAGCTTCGGGAGAAGCTTGTGCTCTTTGAGTATTTTTGTGATGTTTTTTCCTGCAAGCACTTTTGTACTTGGAACTCCATATTCGTCCCTTAATACAAGCCCTATCTGAGCTGCTGTCTTTCCTTCCTTTGAGAGCTTTGAAATGAGAAGCTCGATTTCCTTCTGGCTTCTTGATACCCAGCTTGGAACTTTTTTAATTGCAGGCCTGATACTGCCCGACTTTCCTCTTTTCCTTGAATGCATTTTAGCCATATATTTCAGCCTCCTAGTTTATCAAGTTTAGACAATGAGAATCAGACTCACCGCCAGTATACAGAAGCGCGACTTAAAGCCATACCGCTGTATCTCTTGTGTATTAAAAATGGAGAAATTGGGTGTTTTTAAAGTTTGCTGAAATAAGGCTCTGTCCTAAATCTCGCCTTCGGCTCAGTTTTTACTGCCGGCTCGAGATTCTCTTTTGTTTGCAAAGACAAAAATTCCTCTTGCAATCTCCTTTTTGTACGTTTTTGTTCTATTCAGACTCTCGCACAGCTGGCAGTAAAAACAACTTTATGGACAAAGCCCTGAAATAAGAAAATTTTATAAGCCGGATGAATGTCTTTTCAGATTACACAGCCCTGTAGTGTAGCGGCCAATCATCCTTGCCTTTGGAGCAAGGGACCCAGGTTCGAATCCTGGCAGGGCTAGTTTTTTATTTATGCCAGCCCCGCAATTACTTCCAGCGATTATCAAGCAGGCAAAAAAATCGCTGCGAGAAGCTTTATGCTTCTCTATTTTTTACGAGATTTTTTGTTAAAAAATCTCTTCTGGGTCCTGGCAGGGCTATCATTTATTTTGTATCAAAAGGTGGAGAAATCTTAATGAATGTTCGAATTGTGATTGAACGGATTTGAATACTATGAAAATAGAATTCCAATACTACAATAAAACTACTTGTAATAGGTGTGCATCTACAGATAAGTCTGTAAAGTTATCTTTGAAAGAATTAAAGGAGGTAATTAAGAATACCCAACTGAAGATTGATTTCAAAGAGAAAAAACTGCTAAAATCAAAGATTCATCTTTCACCATCTATTTTAATAAATGGCAAAGATATTGAAAAACTGATCAATAAAAATTCAAAATTAAAAGATAATTATTGCTCGGATTGTTGCCAATTGGCTGGTCATCCTGTGAATTGCAGGACTTTTACCTACAAGGGAAAAAGCTATGATTATATACCTAAAAAGATGATACTTGAAGCAATTAAGATATCTTCAAAAAGGTAATATTGAACGGTTACTCCATAAAATTATACTAAAATAGCAAATGCAAGAGAGAGGCCATTAATTATTATGCAATATCTGCATCTTGTTAATCTCTCTTTGAAACATCAAATAAAGTGTATAAACAAACAAGATAATTGATATTAGTATGGATGCACTGATTACTGGATTTTCCTGCGTTATTGTTGAGATAACGTTGCCAGTTATTAATTGATTACTAACAGAAACAGAATTTAAGTTATTGTTCAATTCATTATAACCCTTTTCTGTTGTTGGAAGAACATTAACTGATTGATTTTTTGAAGATTCATTTGTTTTCTGTTCAGTTTTAGGTGCTTCTTCCTGAACAATTATTTTTTCTGCTGGCATTTCGCAGTTTCTTGATGTGGTTAAAGGAGATGAATTTTTAGGACAAGTTGTGTTTTGTGAATATTCCTGTACAGTTACAAGATTGCAAGTTCTGCTTTGCCCACTATTTTCGCACTGCGACCATGAAGTACAACTCCATTCTTTGTCACAGATGTAAGTTATTGCATCATTCCAATATCCTCCCCCGCTTCCACCATTGCTTCCGTCAGAAGAAGATTGTGTTGTAGAAACAACTGCAGGGCATGCTCCTGCATCTGAAGGACAATTGCTGCAGGTTTCTCCTGAATTAACAACACCGTCACTGCAGAAAGACTGCTGTTGAATTCCAGAATGTGTTAAGCCAGTTATCTTGAATGTTGAGTTGGATGAATCAGTCCATGTGCAGTTATAAGCACCGTTGTTTGCAGTTCCTGGGCAGGAAATGCTGTATTCATCAGGCTGATTGCAAAGAGATGAAATTTGACTGATTAATGTTATATCGGAATCTTTTATGCAAAATGTTGTCAAATTATTTGTGTTTGGTACATAAAGTGTTTTTGTTCCGGTTATGTTTTGTGAATTAAGATTAACAAAAATATATCCCCCTAAATCAGTAGAATTAGTTTCAATTGTAATATTCTTTAAATTTAAAGTATTGTTATTACTAAAATTAAATATGAATTCAACAACACTTTGGTTACCATTCAAAATTTTTATTGTTTTTGTTCCATTGAAGATTTGACCAATGTTTGATTCATTATTTATAAGAATTGAAGGCGAGAATGTGCTCGTGTTTAAATCAGTGATATTTCCAAGTATTGTGCCAAAATTATTTGATGTTATATTTTCATTGCTAATGTTGGTTGTTGTATTTGTTATTATTGTTTCATTGCTGATATTAGTGGTGATATTCAATAATATTTGAGTTTTGTTTATCTTTACATTTACAAATTTATTAATTTCTGAGTTGTTTGCGTAATCTACACTGTAAAACCTCAAATAAGATGAGGCTTCATTGGATACATTTATGCTGTTGTTATAAATAACAAAAGGACTGCAGGTATTGTCTGTGTCAATACAATAAAAAGTATTTATGCATCCTGTCCCATTCATATCTTCACAAGTCAAGTTTATTATTATGTCCTTGTCAGTCCAATTTCCAAATGTATAATTAAAACTATTGGCTTGAGTGATTGGGGAAGTGTTATCAATTTCTATCAAAAATGAGGTAAATAACTGTGCAATATTTCCTGAAGTATCATTTGCGTAGGATATAATTGAATTAGTGCCATTGGGGAATAGATAATTAAGTTGGTAAGGCGATTCTAAAGTTATATTGTTTATTCCGTCATTAATCCAAACTTGGTCTTTGCAAGAATCTGTAACATTAAGCTCAATGTAAATATCATTGATATTGTATATTATCGAATTATTGAGAGGTGACCATTGATTAATAGCCGGAGGGATAGAATCTGGGCAACCATCATTACAAGATGGTCCAGCAGCATAAGGACATGCATCATTGGAATCAATAATGCCATCGCCATCAGAATCAGCAGGAACATAAACATGAAGCTGACTTATAACTGCAATCAAAACAGTAATTGTGCCGGTAGTGTTTTCTTCTGCAATTTCGCTTGCAACTATATCAGTTTTTTTAAGCCCTGACTCGTTTACACTTTGCGGTAAGTTAACAGAATAAGTGAAAATTTTAATATATTCTTCATTTGTAAAATTTAATATATCTTCTGAGGTGGTGATATAATCTAAAAAGTATCCTCTTACAGAAATGTCCACTTTCATATTTTTGTTTTCATTATTAACTACCATAACTTGTACTGTTTTTTGTAAACCTGGCTCAAAGTTAATGGTTGTTCTACCAGGGGATATACCAAGAGCTGAAACGTAATGAATCATTGCAAAGACTATAATAAATAACAATGCAATTTTCATTAACACATTTTTTCCAGTCATTTTGACTTGTTGCCCCCAATATTACCATTATATATTACTACTATGTAATAGTAACTCCTTTAAATAGCTTGCTATTATTTAGGCAATCTTCATTATTTAGACAATCTTTTGGAGGGGTGCACCGCAAAATGCTTGAGAACTAAATGGTTGAGAACAAATTGAGTAAAGAAGGGTAATGAACAAAGGATGATAAAATTTCTGGAAAAGGAAAAATCTCTAAAAAACAAGAGTGATTAATGGTATCAAAAAAAAGCACTAGACAAGCAAATAGGATTTAATGTATTGCACAAATTTGCCTTTTGAAACTTGTTTGCAATTAAACAAGGATTAAGAATTAAACAAGAATTAAGAATTAAATAAGGATTAAGAATTAAACAAGGATTAAGAATAATTCTTGATTTACTTGCCTTGCAAAGTTCCTTCCACTTCAAGAAGTGCCACTGTATATGCTTCTTGTATATTATCGTATCCCATTTGTTGGGCATTCTGAGTTTCTCCAAAATCAGTTATTGCGTGTGATGCATCTGTAAAATGCCCTGCATTTATGGCATTCTGAACGCCTTCCATTACAGAAGAAGCATCAAGTTTCGGCATTTTTGTAACATATGCGTCTGCAGTTCCATCTTTCCCATAATCTGCAATTACATAATCCTGTTTCCACCTTCTTTTTACTATGACAAAATAATTGTCAAAGTTTTGAAGAATATAGCTTCCGACATCATATTCTTTGTATGAAACTTCTTTTCCATTGATTTTGCTTGTTGATATGTTGCCTTTTGTTTCTACAATATCAACTAAAGATTTTACTTTTGCTGCAAGTGATGCCTGATTAACAGAACTTGTTTTTGTGAAATCCTTAAGAGAAATGTCATTTTTATTTTGAGAAATATTATTGAAATTTGGCTGTGCCTGTGAAGCTGTGTAGTCAATAAGAGCAGCTGTTAATCCCATTAATACAATTTTTCCGACTGCTCCTATTTTTCCTGCCATATTAAAATATTACTACTCAATAGTTTATAAAGTTAACGGCAAAATAGAAATAAAACCAAAACATATTTATAATTCTGGCAATTGGTAAAATTTATTCAGGTGTGGGTGATGAAGCAATATCTCGAAGCATTAAAATATGTTCTTGAAAATGGTACTGGCAGAGAAGACAGGACCGGAGTAGGTACCAGAGCAGTATTTGGAATGCAGATGCGCTTTAACATGGAAGATGGCTTTCCAGTTGTTACAACAAAAAAATTTGCATTCAAATCAATGGCAGCTGAATTATTGTGGTTTATTAAAGGCAGCTCAGACGTAAAAGAGCTGCAGAAAATGGGCTCACATATTTGGGATGCAAATGCAAATGCACCTTACTGGAAGCCCAAGGCGAAGTTTGACGGCGATTTGGGGAGGGTTTATGGTGTTCAATGGAGATCATGGAAAAATCCTGAGGGAAAAGAAATTGACCAGCTTGCAAATGCAATAAAACTCATAAAGGAAGACCCGACAAGCAGAAGGATTATTGTTACAGCATGGAATCCTGGTGAACTTGACAAAATGGCCCTTCCGCCATGCCATGCATTTTTCCAGTTCTTTGTTGCAGACGGAAAATTATCATTGCAAATGTATCAAAGATCATGTGACATGTTCTTGGGAGTTCCATTTAACATTGCATCTTATTCATTGCTTCTTCATATGGTTGCGCAGGTTACGGGATTAAAGCCTGGTGAATTTGTACATACTTTGGGGGATGCACATATTTATCACAATCACTTTGAGCAGGTTAAGGAACAGCTTTCGAGAACTCCGATGAAACTTCCGCAGATAAAGCTCAATCTTGAGATAAAAAATATTGATGATTTCAAGATGGAAGATATTGAACTTTTAAATTATGAATCACATCCATCAATAAAAGCACCGATGGCTGTTTAAATATAAAAGAGCAAAATAAAGGTTTTAACACAATGATTATTTCAATGATTGCTGCAATGGCAAAAAATAATGTTATAGGTATAAAGAATGGCCTGCCATGGGACTTGCCTGCTGACATGAAGCATTTTAGAGAGATAACTTCTGGAAAAACTGTAATAATGGGTGCGAGAACTTTTGAATCAATTGGGAAAGCCCTCCCAAAGAGAAGAAATATTGTTGTCACACTTGACAAAAACCAGATAGCAGAAGGGGCCGAAATTGTCTTTTCACTTGATGAAGCAATTGAAGCATGCAAAAATGAAGAGGAGATTATGATAATTGGAGGGGCAAGTATTTACAGGCAGTTTCTTCCGAAAGCGCAGAGAGTTTACCTGACAGTTATTGATGGAGAATTTGAAGGAGATGCATTTTTTCCTGAAATAGATATGAGTGAGTGGAAAGTCATAAGTGAAGAAAAACACGAAGCTGATGAAAAAAATTCACATCCTTATACTTTTAAAGTCTTTGAAAGGGTTTAACATTAAGCTTAAATAAGATGTGTTATTAATGTGTTATTATAAAGGTTATAAGAAATAAATATCTAATAATGAGGTGTTTTAAATGAAAATTTCAGAAAAAATACAAGAAGCAATTAACAGGCAAATCAACGCAGAACTTTATTCTTCTTATCTTTATCTTGCGATGGCAAGCCATTTCGATTATGAAAATTTAGACGGCTTTGCAGGAT
>Ga0210057_1006022_pt1 | contig 15256 bp, 10 predicted proteins | sample CryGeyCG2114_010_2_FD_183968 | JGI IMG/M metagenome (GOLD analysis project Ga0210057, IMG submission 183968) | Groundwater microbial communities from aquifer - Crystal Geyser CG10_big_fil_rev_8/21/14_0.10 (SPAdes) (version 2) | ecosystem: Environmental > Aquatic > Deep subsurface > Groundwater ... | reverse complement strand
CCACCGAGCCAATGGAAGACACTGGCCCATAGCTTATTGCTGAATAGAAACCTTAGACCGACGCCCAGACCGATGACCAGACCGAAGCCCAGACCGAAGCCCAGACCGACGCCCAGATCGACGCCCAGACCGAAGCCCAGACCGAAGCCCAGACCGACGACCAGACCGAAGAACAAATCCCTATCCCCCTTCACCTTTTTTGGGGTAAAGAGAAAAACAAGAATGAATGTCCAGATAGGAGCAAAGAGAATATCCCACCATCGGGAGATTGCGAAGGGAAGTTGAACAACCCAATCCTTCGTCATCATGATTTCAGTGGTTTTTGGGACAGGGGCGAAGATTGCCCAGATTCCCCAGAAAAGAACCATGAGGATAGCCACAGCGAGAGGAACTCGCCAGAGCATCCTAGATCTTTGAATTTTTTCCATGACGACCCCCTACCCTATTGTGAATAGAAATTGTGAATTTACTGTTGTAATTATAGCAAACCATTTATTTTTTGTCAATACCTGAAAAACTGCGTAGATTCTAACGTTTTAGCCCTTCGATTTACTCAGGACAAGCGCTTCAATCCCCGGCAATTTTTTACCCGACAAATATTCCAACATCGCGCCGCCGCCCGTTGATAGAAAGAGACGCGGATTTACGCTGATATTAGACGCGGATTTACGCTGATACGTATCAGTGGTAATCCGTTTATAATCAGCAGGCATCAGTGTTGTGAGCGAAGCGAGGGTCTCGCCGCCGCCGATAACCACCCGGGCGCGGGTGTTCGCCAAAATCGCTTCCCACATCGCCTTTGTCCCTGCCGCAAACCTCAAGTCCTCAAATATCCCCATCGGACCGTTCCAGAGAATGGTGCGGGATTTTCTAATCACCTCCGCATATTCTTTTATCGCCCCGGGACCGATATCCAAAATCTTATGCTCTACCATGTTCACATCGCCCGGAATCCTTATTTTTTTTGACTTCAGGAGTTTTTTCACGATAGGAATAGAATTTCTATCAACGATTGAATGTCCCACCGGCAATCCTTGTGCAGCAAAAAAGGTGCACGCGGGGCCGCTTCCCAAAAGAATATTGTCCGCTTTTTTTATAAAACGTTCTAAGATAGGCAGTTTATCCCCCACCTTGGCGCCGCCCAGAATCACCGTAAACGGGCGTGATGGTTTTTTCATTATGTAGTTCAGCGACTCCAATTCCCGCTCCAAGCACAAACCGCCGAACGACGGGAGAAATTTTGTGATAGCCGCCACGGACGCGTGCGCGCGGTGAGAGACCGAGAATGCGTCGTTCACATAGAAATCGCCGAGCCCCGCCAATTGGCGGGCAAGGCGGCTATCGTTTTGTTCCTCACCGGGCAAAAAACGGAGGTTTTCCAAAAGGAACACCTTCCGCGATGACCACTGGAGCTGACGCTTGATGATAGGGAAATTCAGGTTCTGGATAAACGATACCGGTACGCCCAGTTTTTGTGAAAGAATGTCGGCGAAGGGCAAAAGGGAGAAACCGCCATTAACCGACAACTTACAACTAACAACTTTTGGAATGGTCGGTCTTCCACGGTGGCTCAAAAGCACCACTTTTATCTTGTGCTTTAGAAGCAGTTGGATGGTCGGGATGACCGCTTCAACCTTTGGATGGGTCACCAGCATAGATCTGTCCGAAGATCCGCATAAATCAGCGTCTTCAATATTCAAATCAATACGCACCAGCGCGGTTTTACCGCTATATTTCTTCGCCACCGCTGGATTCAAGAACTTGAGCATCGGTTCTATCTTACCGCAGAACACCAAAAAGAAAAAATGTCTTATGAAAATGATAAGATTATACCAATGCGCACCATCGTCATCCTCGGCGCCGGGTTCGGGGGGCTCCAGGCCGCGCTCCGGCTCGGGCGCGCGCTTAAAAAACTGAAGCTCACCGAGCAATACGGAATCACGCTCGTAGATAAAAAACCCTACTACACCCTTACTCCCCTACTTTACAAAATAGCCGCGACCTCGGGGCGCGCCGCGGAAAACGACAAGCTCCAATCCATCGTCACGGTGAACCTCCGCGAGCTCGCGGCAGGGCTCCCTATCACCGTAATTGAGGATTCGGTAACCTCCATAAATCTCGCCACGCGTACCGTGCGCCTCACCAAGAGTGAACTTGCCTTTGAATACCTTGTAATCGCCTTGGGCACGGAGGTAAATTACTTCGGCATCCAAGGGTTTGGAGAATACGCACTGCCTTTGAAAACGTTCGCGGATGCACTCAAAATCCGCGACGCACTGGTGAGCGTGGTCGCGCACGCCAATGAAGACCTTGTGCGGGTGGTCGTGGGCGGCGGCGGGACCACCGGCGTGGAGCTCGCGGCAGAGATCGCAATACAAACTTCGCAAGGCCACATCCGTTCGCATAGCTGCAATTTACTCCACCACACCAGAGAGGGTGCTACAGTTAACTGTAGCACCCTCTCTGAAACCCGCGCGGACGCAAGCGCAACTTCTCATAGGGTGCACGTCACCATCATAGAAGCAGGTTCTTCCATCCTCGCCGCGATGGACCCGCGCGTCATACGTAGGGCCGAACGGCGCTTGAAACGCCTCGGCGTGAGCATTCTCACGAGGGAACTCATCACAGAGGTGTTCCCTGCGTTCGCACTCCTCGCGAGCGGCGAGAAGGTATACTTTGATATCTGCATCTGGACCGGCGGTGTGAAACCCCACACGCTCGCGGAGCCACTGTCTTTAAAGAAGGAGCCGCGCGGACACCTGGAAATTTCCTCTGCGACGGAGTGCCTCCCCGCAGAACAAAACTCTTCCCTCACCAGAGGCGTCTACGCCATCGGCGATACCGCCTACCTCTACAACCCGCGAATCAAAACGCCCATCCCCGGAATGGCGCGCCCCGCCATGATGGAGGGGCGCACCGCGGCGATGAACATCACTGAAGAGATAAAAGCCGATGAATCGCGGATTTATGCGGATGGGCTCGCAAAGCAAGAAACGCGGATTTATGCGGATAAAAATAACGGTGCTGATAGACGTTCTAAAAAATATGAGTATATTCCACACCGCTACCCCTACATCGTGCCGGTGGGCGGCAGGTACGCCATCGCGAAGATAGGGCTATTCGTGATATCCGGTTTCCCCGCGTGGATTTTCAAGGGCATTATGGAGTTGAACTACTTTGTATCCGTTATGCCGTGGCGGAAAGCGCTCACGGTGTGGTTTAAAGGTTTCTTCATATTCATGAGAAACAAACGGTTGGGATAACCCTTCGACAAGCTTAGGGTAAATCCTTTGACAAGGAGTTTGGCTGAGGACCTCGACTGAGCAGTTCAATCCTGAGCGGATTCAGTAAGTTCACCACCTCTTCGAGCCTGAGCCTCAGAGCCGAAGGCCTAAGTTCACTGAAGGGCTCACTGCCGAAGGGCTCGGTTGAACCGCTCACTCGAAGCCCTCAGGATAAAATGTCTTACAAAAAATGAAACTCTACGGACTTATCCAGCCTTCGTAGCCGACCCAGGCTACGCCAGAGGCTTCGCCGAGGCGAGAGCTACTTCGGCGGAGTAGGCCGCCCGTGGTTTTCTCTTGGCGTATAACGCCTCAATTTGTACGCATATGAGTATAAATTGAGGCATCACACAACATAACAATTTGCAGAAATAATAGGGTGCTATAATTAATTATAGCACCTATGTTTTTAGAAAGAGAGTAAAAAAAACCGCCGCAGCGAATAATGAATCGCGTTGGCGGCTGAATATCACCTCCTTTCTTGCGTAAGTCGTGGAATGCGACTATCGAAGTCACGACATCGCAGCGCTACATTCCCCAAAACGAGTTTTTCACCGGCTAGAGCTTGCGAAGGCCCGGCTTTGCCAGGAAGGAAATGCTGAAGTTTGAGGGGAAGGTCTTTTTTTCTTTTTCCTCCTCCTCAAAAACGCAGACAGCGGAAATGGTACACTCGTTCCAGCAAGTACAATCGTCGCACCGAGCAGCATGCTTCTGCAACCTGGAAAACACGCGGTGGGCCACCTTAAACGCTGGGTCACCGTAGGCCGCATCATGGAACGTTCTTTTCCCCCGAGACATAGACATAGCTAATCCCTTCCTCGTAGTGGGTGGCTGGAGCATAAAATTTTAAATATCCAAAAACCGTCTATATTTTACTTTGATTCTCAAAGAAAATCAAGTTTTTAAAAACCGCGAAGCGAATCCTATCCGCGCACCGATGCTTCGCATGGTGCGGGACTCCGCCGCCTGCGGCGGCTACGCTTTCCCTAAACAAAAACACTGAAATTTTCGTATGCCCGCGTACCCTACTTTCCCTGCCGCCGAAGCGGCTAGTATCATCGGGCCATGACGCTTTCACTTCTCTGTTCGGAATGGGAAGAGGTGGGACACGTCACGGTAAAACACGAGCAAACGAAAATTTCAGTGTGGGGCACGGTCGAAATGTTCCCGTGGCATACTGAGATTACCTAACAACTGACGTATAGGGAGAGTAAGCGTACAGGGTCTATTAGTACTCCTTGGCTCAAATCCTTACGGATCTTACACCGAGAGCCTATTCGCCGCTCGCTCCGCTCGCTATATCGATACCAATATACGAATTGTGCGAATGATACTAATGGATACGAATTCGTATTATATTTGTATCATTAGTATGCATTGGTATATTAGCATCGCTACAGTGAGCGAAGCAAACGACTTTTACGTCGTAGTCTACAACGGACCCATGGTATCTAATCTTGGGAGAGGCTTCGCGCTTAGATGCTTTCAGCGCTTATCCCGTCCGAACATAGCTACCCGGCACTTCACCTGGTGGCAAAGCCGGTAGACCAGAGGTTCGTTCAGCCCGGTCCTCTCGTACTAGGGCCAACTTCCCTCAAATACCTCTACGCTGACAGCAGATAGAGACCAACCTGTCTCACGCATGTTCTCGCATGTTACCACGCGCATGGACTATATCTTCATCCGCCACTGCCTCTATGAGGAGTGGACGGAGGTTAACCTGTAGTCTCTACGGGCCGATTCTTACCGCTCGTGGTGAGCAATTTATTGAATCGTTCCCTCGGTATTACCCCGTTTCTCGCCCGAATAATATCGAATAACATCGAATGAATCGCAAATAACTTTAGTATTTGAGAAAAATTCGTTCTCATTCGAAAAAATTTGAGCGGTTAGCGTAGGGCTTCACCGATATCAGTTAACTGGACGCATACCAATTTCTCGGTATGCCCGCCGTGTGTTGATTGATCTGCTAAAACTTTTGCATAGACGAAAAAACTAAAACAATGATCGATGTGGCGAGCCAAGATTCAAGCCGTTAAAAAACCGAATCACTATGACTCCGTTCCTTAACGGTTTGAACCCAGCTCGCGTACCACTTTAATTGGCGAACAGCCAAACCCTTGGGACCTTCTCCAGCCCCGGGATGTGGTGAGCCGACATCGAGGTGCCGAGCTCCGTCGTCGATAGGGACTCTCGGACGGAACCAGCCTGTTATCCCCGGAGTAACTTTTATCCGTTATCTCCACCCTTTCTATTAAGCAGCCAATGCTCCGCATTGGCACGCTGATTTACACTGATTTTGGCTGATTTATGCGGATGATAAAATTCATCAGCATTAATCCGCGGCGGCACGAATGTGCCGTATCAGCATCAATCCGCATGTCAGTGCGAAGCACTGACTATAAGTGTCGGGTCGCTAACCTCCGCTTTCGCGCCTGCGCGGCTTGTCGGCCTTGCAGTCAAGCCAGCTTCTGCGTTTACACTTTGAGCGCGATGTCCATCCGCGCCAAGCTGACCTTAATAGGCCCCTCCGTTACATTTTAGGAGGGTTCCGCCCCAGAAAAACTGCCCACCAGGCACTGTCCCCACACGTTTTTGCCGTGCAGGTGAGATAGCAGCATTTGCGAGATGGGTGTTTCATTGACGGCTCCTCCCGATCCGAAAATCGGGATTCAAAGCCTCCCCACTACGCTACGCAGGCAAACGCTACTCTCAATACCAAGCTACAGTAAAGCTTCCGGGGTCTTTTCGTCTAGCTGCCAGTACCCCGCGTCTTCACGGGAATCGCACTTTCATCGGGCTCTTCGTTGAGACAGTTCTCCAGTCGTTACGCCTTTCATGCGCTCCGGAACTTACCCGGAAAGGAATTGCGCTACTTTAACACGGTTCTTTTTGTTACGTACTATTTCACTACGCGGAGCGTGGAATGCTCCCTCATGGTCGCCCATGAGATCGGACTATATCATACGCTACCCGCTCGAATGAAACACGAATGAAACCGAATTAGTAACGAATAATATTCGATAAAAATTCGATGATATTCGCTTCTTATTAGAGCGAGCAACGTTCTGGCGTATAGTCTCTGAGGATTAGATTTGTGAACGCAGATAGGTGTCCAATGAATACTTTCTTTTCCGTCCCCGCCCCGGATTGAGCCGTTCTCTCAATTCAAGAATCGCTCTCAATCCTTCTGGGCAAAGGTGCCGTCCTTGCATCATCAGCGCGATTACTTTCTTGAATAGAGAGAAATTTTTCTGCTTCGATACCGATCGAAACGAAAATTTCTCAAAGAAAGGGATCACGCGTTCAGCAAGCATTCGATAATTCCTTACCTCGAAATACACCACGCCGTCTTTCCTCTTTCGCAACGTCCCCGTACCTAATATTTTCTTAAAGAGAATCAAATTGGAGATATCTCTTTGGGAAACATTGAAGCTGGGATCCACTTTCCATACTGTGGCATATTCTGCATCTTTTTTGAGGGAAATATTGAAACTCCCCTCACCGTCCGCAAAACCGGAAAGATACCAACCGATATTTTGCGGGATATTCTTAAGCCATTGTATTGACGTCATATTTTTGGCTTTCACAAATCTTCTTTCCTGCGGATTGTCTCTGTGCAAACGATTGTTACTTTGAGAGTGGACTGCTCTCACGAGTACGTTGCATTTTAACGAGATATTCCCGCATATGGCCAGATTTTACAACTACGACCGTGACTCCATAGTTACCGCGGACATTGACGAGGGCTTCACTCGGTCAGCACGCTCCGCTCTCGCTCCGCGACTGACCTCACTCTACGAATTACGAAATTTTTACGAATATACGAAAAACTTTTCAAATCTTTCGTACTTTCGTATTTTTTCGTATTTCGTAGCTATGAGGCGGTCGTGACGCGAGAGCGGAACGCACCGCCAAGATTAACCTTCTCGCATCGGTCAGGCGTCACCCCCTATACATCCTCTTACGAGTTCGCAGGGAGCTGTGTTTTTGGTAAACAGTCGCCAGAGAAACTTTAGTTGCAGCGTCACTCGCTCAAATAAAAAACGAATGAAACCGAATTAGTAACGAATAATATTCGATAAAAATTCGATAAGATTCGCTCCTTATTAGAGCGAGCAACGCAAGGCTTATCCCGAAGTTACGCCTAGCTTTTTTGCCGAGTTCCTTAACGAAGAATCACCCGTTCTCCTGAGGCTACTCGCCTCATCCACCTGTGGCGGTTTACGGTACGGTGCCCATGTTCCTAACCTTAGGGGGTTTTCTTGGAAACGCGCTCTGCGGACTCGGTAAGGTAAGAACCTCACCTCGCCTCTGCGCTGACGTTCGCCATGAAAGGCAGGTATCCGGATTTGCCTGGATACCACGCTCGCGCCAAGGACGTCAAACCATTAAGACGCCTCGCGTACTGCGCTTCGTCGCCCCATCGAAAAACATGGGCGGGCCGGAATATTAACCGGCTGTCCTTCAGCTGCGGCTTTCGCCATTGCCTTAGGGCCGCCTCACCCTCCGTCGATGTTCGTTGCGGAGGAAACCTTGGATTTGCGGAGATCTAGGTTTTCACTAGATTTGCGATTACTCGTGCCAACATTTTCTCTTCCCTGCGCTCCAGTCCGACTCACGTCGTGACCTTCACTGCACAGGGAATGCTCTCCTACCCGTTACTCGCCCGAATAAACATCGAATAGAATCAAATGTAAATCAAATACGATTCGGTTTTGATTCGTTAACATTCGGTATTTATTCGAGCGAGCAACGCCGCGGCTTCGGTGGCGTGCTTAAGCCCCGATAAATTTTCGGCGCCAGTGTCCTCGAATAGTGAGTTGTTACACACTCTTTAAAGGATGGCTACCTCTAAGCCAACCTCCTATCTGTCAGGGCACACTGACTACCTTTCACACTGAGCACGCACTTGGGGACCTTAGACGGCGGTCTGGGCTCTTCCCCTCGCGACCATGGAGCTTAGCCCCCACGGTCTGACTCCCGCACTTTTACCCGCTGGCATTCGGAGTTTGATTGAGCGGCCGAGCTTTCGCCCTTTGCCGTTCATCCAGTGCTCTACCTCCAGTGGGAAACATGCGAGGCTAGTCCTAAAACTATTTCGGAGAGAACCAGCTATTACCAGACTCGATTAGCTTTTCACTTCTTACCCCAGCTCATCCGAGAGTGTTGAACGACTCACCGGTGCGGGCCTCCAGCCGATTTTCATCGGCTTTCACCCTGGCCAAGGCAAGCTCGTCTGGTTTCGGGTTTTACACATGCTGCTATCGCTCGCTCCGCTCGCTGACACGATACCAATATACGAATGTATGCGAATGATACTAATGGATACGAACAATTGGTATTATTCGTATTATTAGTATGAATTCGTATATTAGTATCGCATCAGCGGAACGAAGTGAACGCGGCGCCCTGTTCAGACTCGCTTTCGCTACGCCTTCTCCGCCTGAGGCGGGTTAGACTTTGCAGCATACATAAACTCGTTGGCTCATTCTTCAATAGGCACAGCATAACCGATGCGCAGCAGCGGAATTTCCAATTTTTAATTTCTAATTTCTAATCAAATTCCAATGACTTAATTTAAAAATTAAACCATTAAGAAATTCAATCAAAATTAAGAATTCAAAATTCGTCATTCCGATGCTACGCATCGGCGTTGCTTCCTTGTAAGTGGATGGTTTCAGGTACTATTTCATCGCCCTCACCGGGCTGCTTTTCACCTTTCCCTCACGGTACTAGTTCACTATCGGTCACCGAACGTATTTAGCCTTAGGAGATAGTACTCCCGGATTCCCTCAAGGTTCGTTGGCCTCGAGGTACTCAAGATAAAAACAAGAGAGTCCACCGGTTTTCGCCTACAGGGCTCTCACCTGCTCTGGCTCCGCTTTCCAGCGGATTCGGCTAACCAATGGATTGGTAACTCTCCTCGCTCGCTCCGCCCGCTTAAACACGGATTTATACGGATTGGAACGGATTCGCACGGATAAAAATCCGCATTAATCCGCCGCAATCAGTATCAATCCGCGTCCAGCGAAACGAAGTGAGTGAAATGTTTAATCTTACGACCCCCACCACTGCTCCGCAGTGGCACGCTGATTCACGCTGATTTCAGCTGATTTATGCGGATAGTGTACTATCAGCATTAATCCGCGGCGGCACGTTGCGTGCCGTATCAGCATTAATCCGCATGTCAGTGCGAAGCACTGGTAGGTTTGGGCTATTCTGCAGAAAAACTGCAGGCGGTCCCTTTTCGCTCGCCGCTACTTAGGGAATCACCGCTCGCTCCGCTCGCTATTACCGATGCAAAACTACGAATAGCGCGAATCTACAAATGAAATGCAAAAAATGCATCGGTATTCGTAGATTCGAATGAATTTGTAGTTTCGAATCGCGTAACAGTGAGCGAAGCGAACGATATTGTTTTATTTTCCTCTGGGTACTGAGATGATTCACTTCCCCAGGTACGCGCCACTGCTCCGCATTGGCACGCTGATTTACGCTGATTTTAACTGATTTATGCGGATGATAAAATTCATCAGCATTAATCCGCGGCGGCACGTTGCGTGCCGTATCAGCATCAATCCGCATGTCAGTGCGAAGCACTGGCAGTGCTGGTTTGCAGCACTAGGTTTCCCCATTCGGACATCCCCGGATCACAGGTTGCTACGCACCTCCCCGAGGCGTATCGTCGCTACGCTACGTCCTTCATCGCCGTTCAGTGCCAAGGCATCCACCATCCACCCTTGTTGGTACGCTTACTCTCTCTCTACATCAGTAGTTAAGTAATCACACTTATGCAGTTGGAAAGCTACGTCCCGTTAGAAGTTCCCAAGATCCACACCTCAGGCACTTCTCCCGTCCGCGCGTCAGCCGCGCTGATTTCTAACGGGATACGCAAACCCCGTACCATCCTCTGTGCGGACACTGTACGAGATTTGTATTCCACGTTCCTTTCCTTCTCCTAAGAAGGATGGTACGGGGCAAACAAAAATCCGCCGGGTCGGCGGATCGCACGCACGAGACATATGGTCACGTGGTGAGGTTCCGCCATTTGTATGTAGCGCGAATTTCCATTTACATAGGGATCATAGCAAACCTCCATAGGGGGTGTCAAGCCCCGTCACCAGACCGAGCACTGTCATCCCTGCGGGAGATCTCTCGAAGGGAGACAACGCCCAGGCGCTTTCCTTGATAAGCAAGACAAGCCAAAAAACGCCATTATACAAACAAAACACCGTACTTGCTCTATGAGCCGTAGAAAACGAAGCGTCCGGCTCGGTGCGGGGTCAAGCCCCCGTCAAGAGTTATCCACAGGGAACCAGAGCCCGCCGTAGGCGGACACGGTACCCTGTAGCCCTGAACCGTGTCGTTGAAGCGACTCTGGTTCAGGACACACCCCTTCCCCGGGAGATCAGAGGCACGAACTGGAAGCCGAAAAACTGTTTTTTTTCAAAATCATTCTCACCCTTTTTTTCCAGCACCACAATACTCTCCCCCACCGGCGCCACTATTTTTCCCCCCACTCGCAATTGTTCCTTCCACGCCACGGGAATCTCCCGGGCGCTCGCCGCGGCAATGATCTTATCAAAGGGTGCCCCCTGCGGATAGCCGCCGACGGCGTCACCCGCCACCACCTCGGCGATTTTCTTTTCCAAGAAGTCAAACTTTCCAACATTTCCCCGCGCAAGCACGGCAAGTTGCGGCACGCGCTCCATCGCGATGACCTTGCCACTCCCGCCGACACATTGCGCGAGGAGCGCGGTCTGCCATCCTGACCCCGCCCCCACATCCAATACCTTCTCCCCCGCCCGGGGCTGGAGCTCCTCCAGCATGAACGCCACCGTCAATGGCTGCGAGATAGTTTGCCCGAACCCAATGGAGAGCGGATAGTTCCCGTACGCTTCCTCCTGCTGCTTCTCCGGGACGAACCGCGCGCGGTCAATCGCGCGGAACGCCGCAATGAGCGCGTGGGTCTTGAGATACCCTTCCGCCACGAGCGTGTCCACCAAGTCATCGTTCGTCATTGTCTCTATTCTACCCTGTTAGAAGTCACCCGTGAATACGCTCTCCGACACAGAATTACAAAAAAGTTGCGTTGGTATTACCCACTTCTCACGGGGTAATAAAAAAAGCCCGGTCGCAGTATGGTTGGTATACCGTACATTTCGCGACGCGGGCCTCTTCTTCAGAGAGCACATGGACATGGTGTGACCTCACGCATTAAGGTTTTTAAGGAACACGGGCAGGCCGTCGGCATCACGGCCTAACTTCAGAGTCCAAGGATCATCTGGACTGACAAGAATGGAAAGTTTGATTTTTTCTCCTATCTCCTCCTCGTCAATCAGCTTTCCATTTCTCATCCTCTTCAGCTCGCGCCGGAGATTATCTTGAACATCTACCACAACCTCCACACGCGCTTTCCCTTGCATCTCGCTGATATCCACCACCTTTTCTATAGGTATGACGATCCCGGTACCCTCGCACCGTAAGATACCCATGAGAGGCAGTCGGTACACTCCGTGTGCTATAAACCCACACAACGCCAGCAACCCTTCCACGCACTCTGTCCCTGGGAGCGTTTTCATTTTCCATCACCTCCTTTCTGAGATTTACTGACTCCACTCTACATGGAAAGAGAAGAGGGGTCAATCACCGGGGTGTGTGGGTAGGGGCTAACTTCGGAGCGCGGCGCTGATGATGATGTCCAAGAGATCGGCGAACGGCAGCCCGCTCGCCGCGGCCGCCTTGGGAACTAAACTCACTTCGGTAAAACCGGGGATGGTGTTAATTTCCAAGAAATAAATGGTGTTTTGGCCGTCAACGATGAAATCGCTCCGCGAGATGCCGCGCGCGTCGAGGAGCTTGTGGATGCCTACTGCCTCGGTTTGGATGCGGCGGAGCATGGGTGCCGGGAAGCGCGCGGGGGTAATCTCGTACGAGCCGCCGGGTTCATACTTCGCGCGGTAGTCAAAAAAATGGGAAACACGCGGGATGATCTCGGTTGGAGGAAGCGGGAACGCACTCTCGGACCAACCATGGTCCGCCACCGCGCAGGTCACCTCGCGGCCTTCTATAAAATTTTGGAAAAGCGCCTCGCGGGAGAACGAAAAAATGTCGCGCATCGCGGGGTGAAGCTCTTCGTACGCGCGGATGATGTAAACGCCGACGCTGGAGCCGTTCATGTTCGGCTTCACCACGAAGGGGAAGCCGAGGTAGTGGCGCATCTGGTTCCACACAAGGTGCGGGTCGCGGAGCCACTCTGCTTTACCCACGAGGAACGAGTGCGGCACCGCGTACCCCACGGCGCGCGCCAGCGTGAGCGACGCGAACTTGTTCATAGCAAGCGCGCTCTGGTTCCGCATGGCGCCGGTGTATGGCATCTCTACTCCTTCCAAAATCGCCTGCACGGTTCCATCCTCGCCGTAGGTGCCGTGAAGTGCGATGAACGCCACGTCGGTTTCATCCTTGAGCGCCTCGGGCGGCATCGCCCATTCCCCTTTTTTTGAAATGACAACTTCGCGAACCTCGTAGCGGTCGCGGTCCAACGCCTGCGCCACCTGCCTGCCGCTCCGGAGCGAAACCTCGTGCTCGGACGACGGCCCCCCCATGAGAACCGCCACCCGAGTTTTCTTGCCTTTTGTCTCCCGCGCCATTACCTCAATCGTAGCAAATCATGCGGGAAACATAAAATCCCCGCCGAAGCGGGGATTTTATGACTATCTGTAATACGCCTCAATTTGTATGCATATGCATGCAAATTGAGGCAGGGTAAAAACTTCAACAAACGGGCCTGCAAACGTACTTGTAGTGAGGACATTCGGCTGAGCTCAGTCGAAGCCCATGCCGAATCTACCGGAAGTATGTCCCATTGGACGGCCGTCCAATGGGACATAAACGTTAAAGTGAATAGGAAAACAAAACTCACCTGCAGCAAAAAAGCTTAAAACAACTCCCCTTCCGCTTACTCGTGCGCGGCGTCGGCTTCTGCCTTTGTCTTGTGCACCGTGCCGGGTGCGTGCTCCGGCGGCGCGTAGACAGTGAAGAGCTTCCAATCCACGCTCCCCGTATTCACAAAGTTGTGCGTGGTCCCCGCGGGAACGAATACGAGGTGATTCTCCGCGACTGGCTTCCGCTCCCCGTTCAGGATGGCCTCCCCGCTCCCCCCCACAAAAACGAGAATCTGGTCCACATCGTGGACCTCCTCCCCGATATCGCCACCTGGCGGGATGGACATCACCACCACCTGGCTGTGCGCACCCGTCGCGAGTACTTGGCGGAAGTAGGCATTTTGCTTAGAGAGCCGAATAATATCGTCGTGAAATGACATAGATTTAAATTTTACCGAACGACCTTTCTGTTGCGGGGGCACGAGGATTCGAACCTCGAAATCAGGATTTGGAGTCCCGCGGTTTGCCGTTGAGCCTATGCCCCCGTTATCGCCATGAAAGCCTTTGCAATACCAGTCAACCGTCTCGCTAAATCAGTGCTGTGATACTTTATAGAAACGCACCCCTCGTAATGCTCGTGGATTCGCTTTCCGCTATTCGGCTTTCGATATGGTTTAATAAACTGGCTCTTATTAATATTCGTCACTTTTGACCAAAAATCAAGTTGGCGCTTGTTAGAATGGTAAGAATGCAGGTGGATACATGGACGAAATTTCAATTCATTAATAGTAAAGTTCTTGCGCAGTAATTTCAAAAAGGTAGCGACAAGCTGGGGGTCGGAATTGGTAAAAGCCACGCCGCCGTGCACGTTTTTAGTCCCCTCGCACCAAAAAATCATAGCGCACAGAACTTTCTCAAAATTCGGCCTTTCCTTTATTTCTTTCCCTGCCTCCTGAAAATACCTTTGCTCAAGCGCTCGCGTTTGCTCCTTTTTCCGTTCCGCAGATACAAATTGTCCTATTTTGATTGTCTGCAAAAGTTTATCTTTTGCCTTCTTACTCAATGCCACATCCCGCACCCACAAGGAAACAGAGCTTTTGGATACTCTTAATTCTTCGGCTATTTCTTTCAAAGAATAGCCGCGCCGTCTTAATATAATTGCTTTAAAGCGTTCCTCACATTTCATAAATAGACCCCTACCCTAGTTTACATAAATTGTATCATAAAACGCAAAATATAAAAAGCCCAAACAGGGCCTTTTATATTTCTATCTTGAAAACCTGAATTCTACTTTTTCGACTCCTTGTGAGTCGTATGCTTCTTACACCACCTGCAGTACTTCTTGAACTCAATCTTCCGCTCCACCACCTTTTTGTTCTTGCGGGTGGTGTAGTTTACGTGCTTACAGACGGCGCACCGAAGCCGTATTATTTTTTCGGTAAATTTGCCTTGAGCCATGGTTCTTAATAACTAACGGCCAACGACTAACAACTTACAACAACTAAGGAGAGAAGTAAAGTCATTATTCAATATTCCCCGTCGTTAGTTGTCGGTCGTCAGTTGTTAGTCAGTCCATGAGCCGGAGGGGAGAATCCCCGCCTGCCTTACGCCTTCGGCGTAAGCCGATGGCGGGCAGGGAACTCCCGACTTCCCCGCTCTTTTTTTCCTGGAGCCACCCGTGGGAATCGAACCCACGACCTACTGCTTACCATGCAGTTGCTCTGCCTCTGAGCTAGGGTGGCATATGAAAGAGCGGGGCGTTCCCCGACCGAACGACTGAAAGGTTCGGTCTGGCAGGTACAACTGAACTACTCCGGCGCGCACCCAGCATAGCATTCATTGCGCGACCAATCAATTTTGAGCCTCCTGTCAGAATCGAACTGACGTCTATGGCTTATCCCGATTTTGTCAAAATTTGCTTTTTGGAGCCGGCAGAGGGATTCGAACCCCCGACATCCTGTTTACAAAACAGGCGCTCTAACCACTGAGCTATGCCGGCAAATTTTGAAACAAATCGAGGACCCACAATATTCTAACTCCGATTCAAGTCGGAGAGAATATCGGGGCAAAACCATTGCTCTGCCG
>Ga0210057_1006020_pt1 | contig 15264 bp, 11 predicted proteins | sample CryGeyCG2114_010_2_FD_183968 | JGI IMG/M metagenome (GOLD analysis project Ga0210057, IMG submission 183968) | Groundwater microbial communities from aquifer - Crystal Geyser CG10_big_fil_rev_8/21/14_0.10 (SPAdes) (version 2) | ecosystem: Environmental > Aquatic > Deep subsurface > Groundwater ... | reverse complement strand
CATTGTTGCCACCCTGAACATTCCTCACTATAGGGTAGGCCGATTGATCCGATTCAAGCTGAGTGAGGTTGAAGAATGGATGAAAACAAATAAGGCAGAGCAGTTGAATGTGCCGTATGGCGAACTTGATAATATATAAGACGCATTTCCCCCTATAACCAATCTAATAATAGATATGGGGCTACGACGTAGCCCCCCTTTTCTTTCTAAGCATTTTCTAAGAACCATCCATAATTCTTGCCACCATACAGAATCAATAGACCAAATGAAGTATATGAAAATCATTTAGTATAGACAGATTAGATAATTTTCAATGATACAGACAAGTTAGAAATCTCCACTAAGTAGGTCTTGAAAACCGGCGTCCGAAAGGACTTGGGGGTTCGAATCCCTCGCCCTCCGCCATCTAATTATTATTAGATAATAATCGCTTATATAAGTTTTCTTGACTTCCAAGATTCCTAAAATTAAAATCTATTCTTAGCTTTCTAAGCATTTTCTAAGCTTTGGACAGCAGCAAATGGCTAGCTTGGCTAAGAAAAAGGATGTATGGTACGGAATCTTTACGGTCCGAGGTCGTCAGAAGTGGATCAGGATCGGAAGGGTCTCAAAGACTACTGCAAAGACAATACTGGCTAAATTAGAGAGCGGGAAAGAAAAAAAGAACTTCGGTTTTTCTGAAGCTACTCCAATAAAGTTTTTCGTGTTTATCGAAAAATACCTTTCGTATTCCAAGACCAACAAAGCCCTGGGGACGTATAAGCGGGACGAGCTTTGTTCAATGCATCTTAGTCGCTTCTTCAAAGATATATGGCTGGATAAAATAACGCCTCACGACATCGAGAAATACAAAATCAAGCGCCTTAATGACGGCGTTAAAGCCCGCACCGTTAATATAGAGCTTAGATGCTTGTCCAACATGCTCCGGAAAGCTGTTGAGTGGAATCATCTCCTAGACAATCCATTTTCAAAAGTAAAGCTGTTAAAGCAACACAAAAAGCCGCCTAGGTTCTTGACTAAGGATGAGTTAAAAAAATTCATTGAAGCCGCAACTCCGCGCTATAAGACCATCATTCGGATATTGGCAAATACGGGGCTCCGCGAGTCTGAGCTGAGGCATATTAAGTTAGAAGATATTGACTATGAGAATAGAACCCTAACTGTTCACGCTAAGAAAACCGGCGATTTCAGGGTAGTGCCATTAAATGAGGAGGCATATGCTGATTTAAGTTTCTTAAGGGATAAGTTCTATTCCACTACTCGAGGGCAGCGTGTGCTCATGAGAACAAAGGAGCAGAACATATACCTTTTCTGCGATGAAAAAGGTCAGCCAATCAAGAAGTTAACGAGTCCAATAACAAAGACTGCAAAGAAAGCGGGGCTCAAGGGAGTATCCCCCCACACCTTGAGGCATACCTTTGGGTCTCATCTAGTTATGTCTGGAGTCGACCTAAGGACCGTACAGAGGCTGATGGGGCATAAGAGCATTACTACCACGATGATGTATGCCCATCTTACCGAGGACCATTTGGCGAGGGGGGTGGAAAAATTACCTTGGATTGTGTCCGAGACTAAAAATTAATGTATGTGATTGGGAATGATATAACTTTTCGGGAAAATTCATTTTTTTCACTATTTGACGGCAATGGCCATATTTTGTACGATAGTCACTAATACTGCTTTAATAGTAAAGTTTTATGAGTAAATCTAAAGAGAAACTAACAGCCATAGCGAAAAATATTCGTAAGTACCGAGAGCGGAAGGGTATTTCTCAGGACAAGCTCTCCAAACTTGCTGAAGTCTCGTTTAATACAATCACAAAGATAGAAGCGGGGAATACTGTTAACCCAACTGTTGTAACTGTGAGAAAAATTTCTGAAGCTTTGGGTGTTACTATTGATGTTTTACTAAAATAAAACTATGGCAATCAGAAAATCTCAATTATATAACTCAATTTGGCAAGCCTGCGATGAACTCCGTGGTGGAATGGATGCGTCGCAGTATAAAGACTACGTACTTATACTTCTTTTCGTACGCTACGTGTCGGACAAATATGCAGGCAAGTCGGATACCCTGGTGGATGTCCCAAAAGGTGGGAGTTTCACTGATCTCGTCGCACTCAAAGGTCAAACGAATATTGGTGAAGGAGTAAACAAGGTACTCAGTAAACTCGCTGAAGCAAATGGACTTAAGGGAGTTATTGATGTTGTTGACTTCAATGATGAAGACAAGCTCGGGAAGGGAAAGGAAATGGTTGATCGCCTTTCCCAGCTAATCGCCATATTCGAAAATCCTGATTTAGATTTTAGTAAGAACAAAGCTGAGGGTGACGATTTACTTGGTGATGCATATGAGTATTTGATGAAACACTTCGCGGTTGAGTCCGGGAAGAGCAAAGGTCAATTCTACACACCTGCAGAAGTCTCACGCATCATGGCAAAAGTCATTGGGGTGGAGAAAGCTAAAGACAGAACAGAAACTGTTTATGATCCAACTTGTGGATCGGGTTCCTTGCTACTCAAAGTGGCTGATGAAGCAAAACCGGTCGAGATTTCCATTTATGGACAGGAAAAAGAAAATGCAACCGCCGCATTAGCAATTCTCAATATGTGGCTTCATGGCGAACCTACTGCAGTAATCAAAAAAGGACAGAGCACACTGTCTAATCCACTATTCACTGAAGGTAGTTCCCTTAAAACATTCGATTATGTTGTCGCCAATCCTCCTTTTTCCTACAAATCGTGGCGCATAGGTTTTGACCCCAATAATGATCCATATGGGAGGTTTGACGGATTTGGTATTCCACCAACTAAAAATGGCGACTATGCCTTTTTACTTCATATAGTCAAATCTCTTAAGAGCACAGGGAAAGGCGCGGTTATCTTACCTCATGGCGTTCTATTTCGTGGCAATACAGAAGCGGATATTAGAAGAAATTTAATAAAGAGAGGCTACATCAAAGGAATTATAGGATTGCCTGCTAATCTTTTTTATGGCACGGGAATACCAGCGTGCATTATTATAATTGACAAAGAAGAAGCTCGGACTCGTAAAGGCATATTTATGATAGATGCGTCCAAAGGATTTGTGAAAGATGGAAATAAAAATAGATTACGTGAGCAAGATATACGTAAAATCATAGACATTTGGAAAAGCCAATCAGAATTGGATAAATTTAGTCACTTTGCAGCCAACGAAGAGATTGAAAAGAATGAATATAACCTCAATCTACCACGTTACATAGATACAAGCGAACCGGAAGATATTCAAGATATCGAAGCTCATCTCAAGGGTGGAATTCCGGATAGCGATATAGCTGCACTTTCAGCATATTGGGATATATGTCCAACACTTAACAAATCGCTTTTTAAAACCAACGGCCGCAAAGGATACAGTGATGTGAAGATTCCTCACGACGAGATAAAAAAAACCATTCTTACTCATGCAGAGTTTAATGTTTATCGCCAACGAGTACTCAAGAATTTTAGAAAATGGCAAACCGGTTCAACAGCTTTCCTGAAAACTATCGATAATAGCAACCATCCTAAAGCCATTATTCAAAAGATAGCCGATGAACTACTTTCAGTGTATGCAGACCTTAATCTTATAGAGAAATACGACATCTATCAGCATCTAATGAACTACTGGGAGGAGGTGATGCAAGATGACATGCACATCATCACAGTTGATGGTTGGAAATCCGGCAATGAGATTATGAGATTATTATCGGTAACAAAGAAAAAGGACGGCACAGTAAAAAAGAAAGAAATCGCTGGGCTCGAAGGTCTTGAGGGTCGTCTTATTCCAATAACTCTCACAATCAACACCTACTTTGCTAAAGAACAAAAAGCGCTTGATGAACTAAACGCGACACTTGAACAAGTTGGTGTCGATATGGACGCACTCAAGGACGAGCATGGAGTTGAAGAAGGTCTGCTTTCTGAAGTGATTGATAACGAGAAAATCAGTAAATCAAATGTGCTGAGCAGGATCAAAGAGGTCAAACATCATGCCGACGACATGGATGAACTCCCTGTGCTTGAGAAATATTTAGCCTTGTTTGAAAAAGAGGCCGACACCAAGAAGGCGATCAAGGATGCTGAGAAAGAGTTAGAGAATAATGTGCTTGCAAAGTATCCGACGTTTACACAAGACGAGATCAAGACGCTCGTGGTGGAGCGAAAATGGATGAACGAACTCTCAGCACGAGTCCTCGGCGAAGTAGATCGCTTGTCTCACATACTTGCCGGGCGGGTTAAGGTGCTAGCCGAGCGATACTCCGAACCTTTACCAGAAATCGCACAGGAAGTTGAAAACCTACAAGAAAAAGTCGAAGTCCACCTCGCTAAGATGGGATTTGATTTGAAATCGCTATGACGACATCAATGCAACAAATACCTGCAGGATACAAGCAAACCGAAATCGGAGTGATTCCAATGGATTGGGAACTAGCGCATTTGAGTACTATGGTTACGAGAATTGGAAGCGGAATTACTCCTACAGGAGGAGAGAGAGTCTACTCAAAAGAGGGACGCCCATTCCTGCGTAGTCAGAACGTAGGATGGGGGCAGTTACTGCTCGATGATCTTGTTTTCTTAACTGATCGGATTCATGAATCATTCCCGTCAAGTGAGATCGTAGAAGGTGATGTTTTGCTGAATATCACAGGAGCTTCAATAGGCCGATGTGCTGTGGCGGACTCTAGGATCGCTGGTGGAAATGTAAATCAACATGTTTGTGAGATTAGAACGAATCGAAAGGTGCTCGACCCATACTACTTGAGCTATTACCTACTCTCTTCAACAGGCCAAGATCAAATTGATAGCTTCCAGGCAGGTGGAAACCGACAGGGGCTTAATTATAATCAAATTCGTTCGTTCGTGATACCTAGACCCTCGGTTCCAGAACAAACAGCAATCGCAAGCGTGCTATCCGATACTGATGAACTGATTGAGAAACTTGTAAAGCTGATCGAAAAGAAAGAGAACATCATACAAGGCGTGATGCAGGAATTGCTCACTGGAAAGCGTCGTCTACCAGGTTTTGAAAGAAATAAAGGTTATAAGCAAACAAATATTGGCATGATTCCGTTGGATTGGGAGGTGAAATATGTAGGTAGTTTGGGAACTTTTTCTAAAGGCCGTGGAATAAAAAAAGATGACCTCGTAACATATGGGATACCATGCATTAGGTATGGTGAAATTTACACCAAACATAATTATTATATCAAAAAATATCATTCATTTATCACTCAAAACATTGCTTCCAAAAGCTATCGTTTGAAAAGTGGAGATATATTATTTGCCGGATCAGGCGAAACAAAAGAAGAAATTGGCAAATGTATCGCATATATAGGAGAATCAGAAACGTATGCAGGAGGTGATATTATCGTATTGTCCCCACAAGATACCGATTCTTTGTTTCTTGGGTATTTATTAAATTCTCCAATGGTTAACAAGCAGAAATCTAGTAAAGGACATGGAGATGCAGTGGTTCATATTTCTTCAAAAAACTTAGGAGAGATTGAAATTACCCTCCCCTCTAACAGAACGGAACAAAACGCAATCGCCATTGCCCTCTCCGATATGGATAAAGAAATTGAAATCCTAGAAAGAATACTCGATAAATACCGTCAAATAAAAACAGGCATGATGCGAGAACTATTAACAGGCAAAATAAGAATCCATGAGCCAACAAGTTAATACATCACCGCTAGTCGGCCAAATAGAGCGAAAAACACAAAACAGAGTCGTGGAGGTTTTTCGCGATTGCCTTGGCTATGATTACTTAGGTAATTTGGAAGAGCGGGAAGGCAACAGCAATATTGAAGAGGAATATCTACGCACATTTTTAAAAAAGATAAAGAAATATAGTGACGTTGTCATTGACAAAGCAATCCATGAACTTAAGAAAATAGCCGGGAATCAACAGCTTAGTTTGTACGACCTCAATAAGGAAGTGTATGCACTACTTCGCTATGGTGTGAAAATCCGCGGAGGACACGGAGAGAAATACCAAACCGTCGAGTTTATTGATTGGATAAACTTCTCTGCAAATCATTTTGCTATTGCTGAAGAAGTTACAATAAAAGGTAACAGAACCAAGCGACCCGACATTGTATTGTATGTCAATGGTATAGCTCTTGGTGTGATTGAGCTCAAGCGTAGCATTGTATCGGTATCCGAGGGTATTCGGCAAAACATTGGTAACCAGAAGGATACATTTATCAAGCCCTTTTTTGCCACTGTTCAGTTACTCATGGCTGGTAACGACACTGAAGGTTTACGTTATGGGACAACAGAAACACAAGAAGACTATTACTGGTCATGGAATACACAGGACCCAGAATTTAAAGATGAGAAAAATCGTCTTGACCGACATATCATGCAAGTATGTCAAAAATCAAAGTTTATTGAAATTGTGCACGATTTTATCATATTTGACAGTGGTATTAAAAAAGCTTGCCGGCATAACCAATACTTTGGTGTTAGAGCGGCCCAGGAATACATTAAACGTCATGAAGGTGGCATTATCTGGCACACTCAAGGCTCTGGAAAGAGCCTGACTATGGTGTGGTTGGCTAAGTGGATTCGTGAGAATATGCCAGATTCACGTGTGCTTCTGCTCACGGATCGTGTAGAGCTCGATGAACAAATAGAGCGCATCTTTAAAGGAGTAGATGAACATATACATCGTGCAAAAAATGCCCGTGATCTTATCGATCAGCTCAATAAAAAAGAGAAATGGCTAATTGGTTCCTTGGTTCACAAATTCGGGAGAGTCAGCACAACCGCTAGTGAGGGAGTTGATGAGTACATGGAAGAGTTGAAAAAGTACATGCCATCAGACTTTCAAGCGAAAGGAGATTTATTTGTTTTTGTTGATGAGTGTCACCGCTCGCATACCGGTAAACTTCACGATGCCATGAAAGTATTGCTCCCAAACGCCACGTTCATTGGATTTACCGGAACACCGCTTTTGAAGGTAGATAAAAGTAATAGCATAGCTACATGGGGCAATTACATCCATACGTATAAATATGATCAAGCAGTTCAAGACAAGGTTGTACTGGATTTGCGATATGAAGCAAAACGTGTACCACAGCAAATATCGAACCAAGGAAAAATAGATGAATACTTTGAAAATAAAACCCAAGGCCTAACTGATTATGCCAAAGCGCAACTTAAGAAAAAATGGGGAACTATGCAAGCATTGCTTAGTTCAGCGGACCGGATGAAGAGAATAGTGTTTGATATAATGGATGACTTTGAGTCTAAACCTCGATTATCGAGTGGGCGTGGTAATGTCATGCTAGTTGCAAACAGTATTTATGAAGCATGTCAATATTATGAAATCTTCCAGTCACAAGGATTCGACAGGTGTGCAGTTATTACTTCGTACCAACCTGGTGCCCTTGATACTGAATCGAGAGAATATCGGATCTATCAAAAAATGCTAGACGAGTACCGTCCAATTGAGAGACAATCAGGAGAATCCGAAACCGAAGCATTCGAGCGTATAGCTAAAAGGAAATTCATTGAACAGCCTGGACAAATGAAGCTCCTTATAGTTGTTGATAAGCTCTTGACCGGTTTTGATGCACCACCAGCCACATATCTTTATGTAGACAAAAATATGCAGGATCATGGTTTATTTCAGGCTATATGTCGAGTTAACAGACTTGACGGAGATGATAAAGATTACGGATATATAGTCGATTATCGTGACCTATTCAAAAAACTTGAGCAAGCTGTTACAGATTATACTTCGGAAGCGTTTTCCGGTTTTGAAAAAGAGGATGTACTTGGGCTTCTGAAAGATAGGTTAGAGGAAGGAAGGAAAGATTTAAATGAGGCTTTAGAAGAAGTACGTGCTTTGTGCGAACCGGTTGCTCCTCCTAAAGACTCTGCGTCTTATATTCGGTATTTCTGTGGGGATGTAGAGAATCCATATTCGCTCAAGGAGAACGAGGTCAAAAGGGTAAAGCTTTATGCGGTCACTAGTCGCTTGCTACGTAGATATGCGGATTTAGCGAACGACCTGCAACAAGCGGGCTACAACGAAGACCAATCTGAATCCATCAGCAGAGAAGTACGTCACTATGAGCAAGTGAGGACGGAGGTTAAATTAGCCAGTGGAGATTATATTGATTTGAAAAAATACGAGCCGGCTATGCGTATTCTCATGGATCGTTATATTTCAGCTAGCGAAATTGAAAAGCTAACTTCTTTTGATGACAAATCATTAGTTGAATTACTCGCAGAGAAAGGTACTGACGTGATCCAGGATCTACCTGAGTCTGTGCAGAATAGCCGCGATGCAGTAGCTGAAACCATCGAAAATAATGTCCGCAAATTAATTACGGATGAGATGCCAACAAATCCCAAATATTACCAGCGGATGTCTGAGTTATTAGAGGAATTGGTAAAACGAAGAAAACAAGCCGATATTGAGTACAAGCAGTATCTGGATGAAATAATAGCTTTATCTAAAAAAGTCAATGATCCGAGTGAATCAGAGGAATACCCCTCTAGCATTGATACACGAGGCAAACAAGCATTATTTGATAATTTAGGAAGAGATGAGGATAAAACGACTTCGGTACACGCTGCAATTCTCAGCTCTAGAAGCGATGATTGGAGAGGGCATACACTCAAAGAAAGAAAAATAAAAATAGCAATAAAAAAAGCATTGCCAAAGATTACTGAAGATGAATTGAAGGATTTATTTGAAATTATTAAAAACCAACATGAGTACTAATATTTGTTTGTTGCAAATAAGCGGAATTGAAGTACTGGTGCTACGCAAATCAGTTAAGAATTTACACTTAAATGTATTGCCCCCAGTAGGAAAAGTCCGTGTCACCGCACCTTCTTATATGAAAGACGATGCAATTCAGACATTTTTGGCTACCAGAATATCCTGGATAAAGAAACAACAAGCGAAATTCCGAGCGCAAGAGCGAGAAGCTCCTCGAGAATATGTCAGTGGAGAGACTCATTATTTTATGGGAAATAAATACAGGCTCGATGTCATCACGAGTAACATAAAGCCTAAAGTTGAGATAAATGGCAAAAAGAAATTGGTGCTTAATGTTAGACCAGAAAGCACTGTGTCAAAGCGGGAGCAAGTAATTCAAAACTGGCATCGTGAACAGCTTCGTATACTATTATGCCAAACGATACCTAAATGGGAAAAGAAGATCGGTGTTAAAGTACAAGATTGGGGTATTAAAAGAATGAAAACTCGTTGGGGGACTTGTAATAATAAATCTAATCGTATCTGGTTCAATTTAGAGCTTGCAAAGAAGCCCGAAGGTTGTATCGAGTATGTTGTAGTACATGAACTCGTGCATTTAATTGAAAAAAAACACAGCGATAACTTTATAGCCCTTATGAATAAACATTTACCTAAATGGAGAAGTGAGAAGGATGAGCTGAATAGATCTGTTCTTTCGCATGAAGAGTGGAAATACTAAAGTCCCAACGAACCCACATGCCCGGTAATTGCCCTAGAAAAAGATCAATTTGAGCCAATGACTTTAACTATAATGAGTTGACTTGAGTTTTCCTAGACCTCAACATAGCGTTCTGCGAGAGTATTATGGTTCGGCAAAAAGGAAGAAATACGAAGAACCGGCACAGATACGTAGTTTCAGTCATGGACTGGTATGTAAATGTAAGCTTCAACGATTATGATTTTATAAGATTAATTGATGGTGAGGAGTTTGAAGAGAGTATTTATGTGGTTCTCGAAGGACGCATCACTTCAACGACGTCAAAAAAGTGTAAGAGATATATGCAGGCAAAGGTCAGCATACATTCTAGTGATGTATGGTACAACAAAGAAATGCTACGAGATGAGCAGCATACAATAGGGAAGATGGAAATTGTGAAAGCATATTCATGCTTAGAGAAGGAAGACACATTATATATACGTGTGAGTGTCCCAATGAAATCGTACGAGAATATCAGGGATTATCTGACTTATAAAGGCAAAGCTTTGATTAGCCTTATAGGGACAGAATTGAATTGGAGAAAGGGGGAAATTTACACTCTTGAATTTGGAAAGTTATCAAATGTATCACTTTAATGATCACTTCTCATTCCATCTGTGAAGAAATGTTTTAGAGTATATACGAGATCAGAAAATGGATACTGGTTTAACTCGATATGCGCCAATCTTCTGGTTTCATGAGAATGAAACGTATCTTCCTATAGAAGTGAGGGCCCTCGTTGAAAATGCCGATTTGTGCAAAAGGGGCGTAAAAGAAGCCTTCACGAGAAAACTCGAAGATTTAACCAATCTTGAAAATAGTGGAAAAGATTATTATCTCCAAATAGCCGATTTAGACCTAGGTCTTTCGAAAAGCAACAACTACATAGTCAAATCAAAAAAGGGTTATGGGCTGACGTATGTTGCGGAGGCTATTAAAGAGCTATTCACAAGCATCCAAATCAATTATAAAAAAGTAATTTATGCCCGGCATGGGAACTTTGATATAACGGGCAATGATTTCAGTGCTAATGTTTTTTCAGGACGTTGGAAACCGTATCAAGACATGCTTATTGGTCACTATGAGGTTTATCAATATTTTCCTTTCTACTTCTTCAATGATTTTACCAATCTTCATATAGGCGACTGGGACTCTACCGTTGAGATATATTTTAATAGCACAACTAACAAGTGCTGGATTAGAACACGAGCTCATAATTTCTCCTGGCTTACGAAAATGGAACGATCGAACCATTATACAAATATCAAAAATTGGTTAAAGGCTTGGAGGAATTGCTTAGAAGGAGTATGCGACATTTTTAATTTAAACAGACATCCTTTTGTATTTGTGTCGAGAGGGGGACACGGATGTTATCCAACACCAGGTTATAGTGTCAGGGGGATTGGACAATTCGATCTCCCAATTGCTTTTGAAGAGCGAGATATAGGAAAAACATGTCTTATCCCAAAACCAGAAAATAGCAGTGATGTTTCTGAGACTCAAATTAAGGATGTGCTAAATCGATCCGGTATAGGTACGAACAAATTACTATGTATGGAATACGAATTGATAGATTTTGACTCAGAAGCATGGTCCAAATATAAAGGTCGTTGGGGGAATAGGTCTGATTATAAAACATGGGACAGTCCCGTCAGCGCACCACTCAAAGGTGAATTTGAGATTAACAAGAATAAATTCATCAATAACTTTAATGCTGAATTCAAACAAGGCTATAAAACAGAACTGATATTCTATAATTATGACGGCCCATTGGGAACTTGATAAAGACTGAGTATGGAAGCAATGGATAGAATCAACGGCCAATGGGGGAGAGAAACGGTAAGGTCTGGGGCATCAGGAAATGAAAGGCCCTGAGGGATGAAAAGGGCAAGAGTTTCTCAGAGATTTACCACTAATTGGGATGAGTTGTTGAGGGTTAAAGCTTGTAAATATTAAATTGGTGATAATTCTGGTTATATTCATTCATAGGAGATGAATGTATATGAGATACAATGATCATGAGCGGATTCGTAAATTATTCGAACAAAGGAAGTATTTGTTAGAGCCCGAATCGCTAAGATTAATGAAAGCAATGCAAGAAGCGGCAAAATCCCTTGAACCGCAAACAGTCCAATTTGCAAAGCAGATGGAGAAGCAGATTCGCTTAATGCAACCGGCAATTGAACAATTAAAACTTACTTTTAAAACTATTTCCTTTCCAGAGCAGCCCGAAATCCAAAGGTTCATGGCTATTTCAGAGATGATGTCTGGTCTGAGGGAATGGTCTGAGCAAACACAGAAGCTACGTGAAATTGGCGAATCAATGAAAATGTCCGCTATACCAACAATAGGATTTATTGCTGAGGATTTTCAGCGAGCCGTTGATTCCATAGAACAATACAAGATATATAGCAGGTCATTTTCTTCACAACTATTTGATTATTTGGGTCGGTTGGAAGTGGTCGAGCATGAAGATGAAAAAAGTGAAATATTTGAAGAATTGTCGCTGTTTTTGGATCAATCATTTCAAAGATTGCGTAAAAATAGAATAAGCCTTGAGGGGTATTTAAGCATCATAATCACTATATTAATATTTATATACTCTCAACATTTGAGTTATGAGAGCGAAGAACGGATTAAAAATGAAATTGGGAAAGGAGATGAGCATATAATATCAGAATTGCAAATAAGTGAAGAAAGCATGACTAATAAATTATCCGAACTTGAGCGAAGGATCATTGCTGATATCGAAGAACATTGTGGCCAAGATGATGATGTTAAGTATTACGTGGTTACGAAAGCAGTAAATTTAAGAGAGGGTCCCTCTACTGAGGATAATATAATTGCAGTTCTTCAACCAAATATGATAGTTGAGCTTATACAGAAATCAGGGGAATGGATTAATATCGATTCTTTTGATTATGTTAACTTAGAGGAGAGAAGGGGCTGGGTACACCAAGAATATTTACATCAGTTAGATGATTAATTTACTTCAACGATTGAGTAACATTAGTAACTACAAGTTCTGATTATCGAAATCCCTCACAGTATTGTCTTAGCACTAAACGCCTTCGAACTCTCCCCATCAATCATGAGTCTGAGATAAATATGAAATCCGGGTAGATGAACCAAGTCTCCCACCTTGAAATTGGGGTAGAATTCTTTTTCAAGATACTCTGCATCCCTAGCGCTAACCCTGAAAGTAATTATCGTCCCCACATTTCCAAGAATCGCCGAGATCGTCTTTTGGTCTATCTGATCTAGATATTGATGTACCAAATTTAGGCTAAGCCTGTATTTACGCGCCTCCGGCAGCATGTCTGCATAGCTTCCTGCAGCAAAGCTTTGAAGCTCATCTAAATAGAGATAGAAGTCGCGCCTTAATTCCTCAGGTATATCCGTTCTGCTCAGTGCAGTAAGATATATCTTTATCACAAAAAGCGAACCCAATAGCATGGACGTATCCTCTCCAATCCTGCCTTTTGCAAGATTTACCAAAAGCACCTTTCCGGTATCCATTGCCTCTCTCATGTTAAAGGAGCTTTTCTTCTTCCCGATTATGTCCCGTATAAACGGACTGCTTAGAAATGCTCCGGCTTTGTTCTGAATCGGGGCAATAGCTTCAGCCCTAAACCGCATAGGCCATTTTTCAAATTCCTTACCCCAGAACTCCTTTACCTTTTCATCTTTCACATAAAGCAGTACCGTCTTTCTGAAGCGGGAATCAACAAGAAGCTTATTTAAATCCAAGAGAGTGGAGCCGGGGTATTCTGCTAACGTCAGAATAATGTTTCTCAAAATATGCTCCGTCCTCGGTCCCCATGAGTCAGCCCAGAGCTTCTTAAATATGCTGATAAGCCCTGAAGCAATTAAATACCTCCCCTCCGTAGTATTAACGCCTTCCAGCACATTAAACCCTATCGAGCTCTTGCTATCAGAAGGGTTTATATAGATCACATCTTTTTGTCTTTCTTCCGGAACCAATCTCACAATGCTCTCTACTAGGTCGCCATGCGGGTCTAGGAGCGCAAGCCCGTCTCCTTTTTGCAAGTCCTGGATAATCAGGTTTTTTATAAGCGTAGATTTGCCAGTCCCGGTCTTTCCAATCACATACATGTGCGATCGCCTGTCCTTTCTCTTAATGCCGAATTTTTGTTTCTTGTTCCTATAATCGGTCTCTCCAATATAGAAAACCTCGTTTTCTTTATCTCCACTCATTCTCTCCACTCTATAAGTCAAAGAATTGACCAGATAGGCGGGGAAATTGGAGTTGTCTCTTCAGGCAAATAATCCCTCCTATTGCAATCCGCTCAGTCCAATAAGATGGGGAGCAAATGGGCATTTTAAGCTTCATAGTTTCAGCGGCAATCCTCCTTATCTTATTGGGGATCGGAGCCAACCACGGCTTCAGCGTTGAAGTCTTTCTCGGTCTTATTGTCGCCGGAGGAAGCATCATCATTGAGCTCGTGAGGACGTTATTTAACGGTTCGTCTATATAGGAAGGGGGATTGCCGGAAGTTCTTTAAAAAATCCATATTAGGAGGTGTATTCATGCGTATAACCTCAATCGAAGAGGTTAAGAATTTGTATGATTCGCTCGACGAGTCGTATGTTCATGCCCGGCTCTCGGATATTGTTCCGACGGTCGAGATAGGGAAGATTGCTCTCAACTTCAGGGAGTACATTCTTTCCGACAGAGCTGCAAGCCAGTTGTGCAGGATTCTTGGAGTGCCGTATTACTTCGCGCGCTCCATGTCTTCGCAAATGCCCGATTTGTGGAAGGAGCTATCGGGTAGGATAACCACAGGATCGCAGAAGGAGATCACATTCAAAGTCGATGATGAGTCATTCGAAGTGGTCGGTCTTTTCCCTAGAAGAAGCGATTTCATATCCCTCGGGAAGTTTCTTAGGATAACTGAGGAGATTTACAGAAGGTTGTCTGAACGAACAGGTGTAGAAAATATGTTTGTCGATATTAATGATTTTTCGTCCACAGCCTTTTTCTACACTCCCGGTACGTTCTCTCCGATTAAGTCGGAGAGCAGCGACCTATTCAGGTATGGAATTGGGTTTTCAGCTTCAAGCCTTGAGATGTATGCCCCTTCAATATCAGAGTCTCTGTTACGGCTTGTCTGCACAAATATGACATACGCCCCTGCTCAAGGGGGTATGAGTTTCAAGAGCAGGAGCATAGAACGGATTTTGAATGCGGTAGGATTTATTGTAGAGGAACCCGAAAGACTCTCGCGCTACCCCGAGGCTCTTTCTTCCCTGACCGAAAAGAAGCTCTCATACAGGGAGCTTGAGAATTCGTATTTGTATATAGCAAAGCTCAAAGATGAGGGCGGAGAAATGCTCGTACCCGATCTCGAAAGAAGGATTCCGCTCACACGTGTCGTAAAAGCATACGGCTATGAGAATACAGATGCCATACCCTCATCGCTTTCCTGGAAGTCATCAGCCAGGACTCCAATAACCGCCTATCAGGTGTTTAATCACATTACTGAAATAGGGTCCCACTATACTCATATCCCTGAAAGGGAAAGGCTCGATCTCCTTATCCATGCAGGCGGGCTCATGTTCAAAAAAAACTGGGATATGGACAATCTCGCTCCCCGGATTGATTTTTCTGACTGGGAGAATCCTCAAATCCAGTACGCAATCCACTAAACCTTACTGTTTTCTCCTGCCAGAGTTCTGGTCCTAGCGGGCCCACTGCGCTCTTGCCGGAATGAGTCCAGTCCATAGCGGATAGATGGCGGGGGTGT
>Ga0210057_1006019_pt1 | contig 15265 bp, 18 predicted proteins | sample CryGeyCG2114_010_2_FD_183968 | JGI IMG/M metagenome (GOLD analysis project Ga0210057, IMG submission 183968) | Groundwater microbial communities from aquifer - Crystal Geyser CG10_big_fil_rev_8/21/14_0.10 (SPAdes) (version 2) | ecosystem: Environmental > Aquatic > Deep subsurface > Groundwater ... | reverse complement strand
TCCCAAAAAAGATGCTTAGAAATTGATTTGACTAAAGATGGAAAGATTTAGAGGAGCACAAGAAGTAAAAAGAGAGATTTTTGAAGCCGGGAGTAACGGGTCTGTCTTACTAAAAGGGCTTATGTTGAATTAGCAACAAAGCTTCAGCGTGGATTAATAGAAGATTGGGAAGAGGATTCTGACTTGGTGCAACTGGCTTTATTTGTCTTGTGGGAGAAATTACCGGAGGGCACGCGGAGATATTTGGATTTTATAAGTCCGGACAAACTCCGTTCTTCTGTCGGGATTGTCGGAAGCCAAGAATAATTTATTTGAACTTGGTTGTTTCTTTGTGATCGGTTGCTTTTTTGCACCACTTGCAGAATTTTTTTAAAGTCAGCTTGTCGGGCACATTAGTTTTGTTTTTGGAAATAATGTAATTAAGCTGTTTGCAAACTGAGCAAGCCAACCCGAGCATCTCCCGTTGTGTTTTTGCCATAGATCAATTATACACAGATTTTAAACAGATTTCCACTGATTTATTGAGCTCAAGGAGGGAATCAAACCCTCGGCCTAGTCTTTACCTGCCCGCCTTGCCATTCTTGAGCCTGGATCGGGAATCGGACCCGAGACCCCGTCTTTACCAAAGACGTGCTCTACCAACTGAGCTATCCAGGCAAGTCGTGGCGGGTGGGCCAAAGACTCGCTCTACCACTGAGCCACTTGGGCAATTATGGCGGGTGAACCAAAGACGCGTCTCGCCTCGCCGAAGCTTCAGCGAAGGCAGGCTCTACCAACTGCTTGCCCCGCTGATGCGCCACCGTGAGGCAAGGACGTAGCCCTTGCGAACGGAAAGCATCTGTGGGGAGCTATCCGGACAGAAATATTTTAACAGAAAAAAGATGGAATAGAAACAGAGAAGCTAAGCAGGAAAAATAGATTTCTCAACACGGCTCTTTTAGCCTAGATTTCTTGACAAAAGCCTATAATTATGCTTTAATCGCTGTGTTTCCAGGATATGATATTGAGTATTAGCGCTCAAAAGTCATGGATTGCTCTTTAACAAGCCGAAAGGATTAAATTTCTCCTTTAATATAAGTTTTTTCGGCCAAAGAGGGGTTGAATTTATCTTCGACTCTTGCTTGGTCGAAAAAAAATTAGATAAGGAGAAAAAAGACAATGAAGCAGACAACTGTGTTGTGTGTGTTGGCCTTTGTCAGCGTGCTGACGTCGATCAATCTGAAGATAGTGATGGACCTGAAGATGTCCCAGAGTGTTCTCAGGGAGACGATTATGGATTTGGCTGAGAAGCCGCCGGTCGAGAAGGTGGTCAAAGAAACGGTTGTGGTTGAGAAGATCGTCGAGGTAACGAGGGTTGCCACGGCGGAGGATTTGGCGGGTCACGTCGTCCTGCCCACATCAGTGTGGTGCAACTACAGGGTTACTTTTGTCGGTGCGTCAAATGAGGATCTACACTGGGTGACCGTATTCGAGGAGAAGAGAGGGGTGACTTTCAACAGTTATTCTCCCTTAGCTGCCGGTATTGTCAGGGTCGGGACTAATTTCCCATGTCCAGACAAGCTGGTTATTTGGCTTGAGCGGGGGAATCCATGGGGTGGAACTGGGAGATCGATTGAGATCAGTTTACCCGACGAGGGATTCACAGTTGTAGAGGTGTGTCTGGCAACGGGCGAAGTAGCGGTGGTCTACCCGTCGGAAGAGAAACTGGACGAGTGCGTCCTCCGCTGACAAAATGGGTTTTCACCCTTGGTCAGGCAAGGAATTGATGATCCTTTCGGTTCGGACAAGGCAGGGATGCAGTTATCTGCATTTTCGTTTTATTCCCTTTCCCTGCCTTGTCCTGCCTTTTTTGCCCCTTCGACTCCGCTCAGGACAGTTGTGCCTTCATATAGCCTCATTTTAACATTCAAGCCTATAAGACTCCTTGACTTTCATCCTATAACATGATACAATAGCTTTGTTTGTGCGTCCAATATAAGGACGCTTTTTTATGTTAAACACATTAATTACATCAGCCTTATCGGTTTCATTGCTTTTAACACCTGTAAATGGCTTTGTTTCTCCTGTGGCTGGCCAAACCGCTCAGATTGCTGAGAGAAAAGTTGTTTTGGCTTCTGAGTTGATGGACTTGGGTAATCGTTATCCCGTGGTTAGTGTCAGCGAGGGCTTTAAAAACAATATTCTAATTTCCTTAAATTATTTAACCTTCCAGGACGACGTCTTGGAACTCAAACCGGGTGAAATTTTTGCTTTTCATAAAAAAGGAATTTTGCCGGAATTCAAAGAAAGTAAAATTGTTTCTCAAGAAAGCGATTTTACGACCAATGACGGTTATAAAGTGGTTGCTGGTTTGGGCGGAAACGGAGTTTGCCATTTAGCTTCTTTAATCTATAAAACAGCGGTGAAAGCCGGGTTGGAAGCAATTGCTCCGACAAACCATAATTTTGCCTCAATTTCCGGGATTGAAAAGGAATTTGGTGTTTCCATTTCTACCAGAAACAGCCCTGAAAGACAGAATTTATACATCAAAAATAACTTTGATTTCCCGGTAGAAATGAAATTCGGCTTGAATGGAGAAATTCTTAAGATTGAGATTTTAAAAGTGAGCCAATTTATTTATTGAAATTTTGATAAAATTTATTTATGGAAACAGGCGATAAACAGACAGAACTTTTAACCAATTGGGAAAACTTATCTGTAAACGATAGACAAAACACCTTCTTTCAAATAATTGGACTTTCTGCTGATCAATCTGTAAACAGAAAAGCAATGGCGGCTTTAAATCAATATTTGGCGGAAGATTATTATTTAGTAATGTCCAGTAAAAGAAAAGGTCTGTTTGACCCAAAATTTGAGGTTATTAAAAAATTTGTGGAGGAAATTAGAGGGAAAACAAAAGAAAATACAGGGCAAAATAAAAAGGCAAGGGGGGTTTTAAATTCCGCCAGGGCGCAGGCGGGCGTAATGGATCTTTTAGAAAGAAGTGGTTTTAAATTAGGAAGAACAGATTTAGATTTGGATTTACAGGGGTTGGATCTAGTGGCTGTAAACGAAGCAGGAGCTTTTTTGATTGATGTTAAAGCGCGTTCTTGGAAAACGGGAATTTTGGAAGTTGGGGAAATAGATTTACAACCCGATACGATTGGATCTGGATTGACTATCGCGATAAGAAGCGCGCCGGAATTATTTAGAGCCAAAGCGCAGATTGGCTTTGCTTGTTTAAAAATTGTGGTCGGAGTTTTTTCTCCTTCAGGGGATTTATTTGAACCTTTTTCCCGAAAAAGCGGAAATGAATTAGTTGAAAGATTGGAAAAAATTCCCAAAAACATGAGGCAATTACGGTGACCTTGTGCCGGGAGCAGCTTCTTTATTATCTTCGTTTTTTTTAGTAAAATATACTCAGGCCGACTTAGCTCCCCACATTTGCTTACCTCGAGCCGAAGGTTTTCAGCCTTGCGCTCTCGAGGGGCGCAATAGCGGGGCAGGTAGCGGTAGAGCTGTTTTGCCTGGGATGTTAAATTTGCCGAGGTAGCTCAATGGTAGAGCAACTGTTTTGTAAACAGTAGGTTGAGGGTTCGAGTCCCTCCCTTGGCTCACGCAAATTTTTACATCCTAAACAATCGGTCCCCGGTTCGAGCCCGGGAGTCGGCTCAAAGATGATATAATTTAAAAAATTGCTGGGATGGCGGAGTAGTCAAACGCAACGGTCTGTAAAACCGTCGGTCGAAAGGCCTACGTAGGTGCGAGTCCTGCTCCCAGCACAAAAGTAATGAGAAGTTAAAAATTAGACTTTGATCCGGTATCTTTTGATTAAGGTTTTGCCGGATTTCAGCTTGGAAGTGATTTTCAACTGCATGTTCTGAATGTTTTTATGATAAGTACAGACATTTCCGGAACAACTGCCGAAAAGAAGCAGCCGGGAAGCGGAGGAGCCTTCGTTGGGGTTGATTGAGCCGACCACTCCTTGCTCAAGATCATTACCAAGATAAGTTAGTTCATAAGAAGTAGAAGAGGCAGTGTTCAGATTATAAAAACTGACATTCAAGGCTCTTCGGTCGGAGCGGAATTTGACGGAAAAGGTCGGCCGGGTGGCGGTTGTGGTTTTGGTGGTGGTTTGTGTACTCCAGACTCTTTTTTTAGCGGCCAAGACGCCGGAAGAACCCACAAACATAAAAGAGAAAAACAAAAAGAGAGTTAAAACATGTTTTGACATTTGTTTTATGTTATCATTATAAAAGATGAAAAGTAAAGTGTTATTGATAGTTGTTTTCGTTTGTTTACTGCTTGCAGGCGGGGGAATATACCTTTTTACCTCAAGGAGCAAGACTAAAGAAACTGTTTCTCCGGCTAGTCAAGAACAGATATTGCCCAAGCCAACCGCCAGTCCAAAGTTATTGACCTGGAACGATCCGGCCGGTTTCACTTTTCAATACGACTTAGGATTGGAAATTGACAACCATCCGGAAGATGAGATTAATTATGCGAATTTGGAAATAACCGAACCTGGTCAAGAAGGGAAAATATTGATTATGGCCAGCGATACAAAATATAAAACAGTTGCCGAGTGGGCCGCCAAGGCGGTAGATACCACTTTGGGTGGCAAACCGGCCAAGAAGGTTAAATTTGCCGACTCGATTAAGGTGGTGGTGGGAGCGATTGACGATAAAATCCTTTTTACAATTGAGATGGACCCGACAACCATGACAACGGAAGTTAAAAGTGAGGAGTATCTTTTAACTTGGCAGAAAAGGTTTGATCAAATAGTCTCTTCATTTGAATTTGTTTATCCGACTTCGGTTCCTTCAGCCGGGGGTAATACTTCGGCAGGCGGGGAAATTATTGAGGAAGAAGAGATAATTGAGTAGATCACCCCAAAAAGTCCCGCTAAAAAGCTTGTTTTGAGGGAATTTCCCTAAAGACGTCAGGTGGGTGAACTGATCTCGAGCTTACTTGGCTCGGATACTTCATTCTCCCTTATAATTTGAAATTGTAAAGAAAAACCAATCTCAGAACTTGCTTTTTTAACAGGACTACATAAATTCTAGATCAATCCGCGTGAAGAAGTCAAGCAAAAAATTGGGCTTAAATTAGGGAAAAATTGGGGAAAACAAGGCTAAAAAGCAGGTTGGTGATCTTGTAGATGAAATTCGGCAGGGAAAAAAGAGAAGTGGGAAATAAAAGCAGGAAAAGAATAATTAAGATACCGAATCTTTCGAGAGAGGCTAAAGCGTCCGCATATTTTTCCGGAAGCAGAGCGACCGCAATCCGGCCTCCATCAAGAGGCGGAAGAGGAATTAAATTAAAAATGGCCAGCATAATATTTATTTGTGTCCCGTATTGAAGGATGCCAAAAAGAAACGAGTATTGAATAAGCGGTAAGCTAATTCTGGCAATTAGTGAGAGAACTACCGCTAAAATAAGATTGCTTAAAGGACCGGCCAGTCCGATTAATCCCATGTCTTTCCGGGGGTTTCGCAGGTTATAAGGGTCAATCGGGACGGGCTTGGCGGCGCCAAAAATTACGGGTGAGCCGGAGAATATTAACAGTAGGGGAAAAATTATACTCATTACCGGGTCAATGTGCGGCAGGGGGTTTAAGGTCAGCCTTTTGGAAAGCCGTGCGGTTGGGTCGCCCAGTTTCTCCGCCATTAAGCCGTGAGCAATCTCGTGGATAATGATTGAAAAAATAAAAATGATAAAACCGACAATATTTATCATACTTAAAGTTCTAATTTCTAAATTCTAAATCCTAAATAATGTTCAAAATTCAAATTCTTTGAATGTTTTAAATTTATGATTTTTAGAAAATTTGAATTTATTTAGGATTTCGTGCTTTAAATTTAGGATTTAATATGGTATCATTATAACCGAAATGGCTAATCGTTGCTTAATCTGTGATAAGAAAAAACAAGTTGGCGTTAGTTCCCGTCATCACCGGGGGGTGGCGGGGAAACAGTGGATGAAAAGAGCTCAAAAGACCAAAAGAACCTTCAGCCCCAATTTACAATGGGCAACGGTTGACGGCATCAGAATCAGGGTCTGCGCCAAATGCCTAAAGCTGATTAAGAAAGAGCAACCGAAGGGTAACCTTCCTGAAATTGCTTCCAAGTAACCGGTTTTTTGCCTTCAAGCTGAACTTGATCCGGAACCAACTTTTGGTTTTCCAAATGGGCTTTAAGAATTTTTAAACGTTTTTCCAATGGGATTTGTACGAATGTCCAAGCGGTCGGTTCGGGATAGGCGGCGCGGATAAGTCTTTCGATTTCTACGGCTGGTTTTGACCAGTCAATTTGGCAGTTTTCAGATTTCAGTTTGTGGGACATTGACAGAGTACCGGTTTGTGGCACGGGCGAGATTTTACCGTCTAAATAATCTTGGACAATTGCTTTAATTTCCCCTGAGGCTTTAGTTATTAACTTTTGATATAAATCTTCGGTATTTTCGGTCAGGTCAAGATCAAGCGGGGTTTGTTTTAAGATTTGCCCGGCATCAACTTTTTCGTTTATCAGGTAATAAGTAATCCAGGCTCGCTTGCCACCGTTTAGAATCGTGTACTGAACCGGGGCCGGGCCACGATACTCCGGTAATTTGGAAAAATGAACATTAATGATGCCCATTTTAAACAGATTAATAATCTGACCGGGGATAATTTTATTAAAATCAAGAATTAAACCAAGGACAAGGTGGTCCGGTTTTAATTTTTCAAGAGAGGTGATAAAGTCAATTTTGAATTCTTTGGCCGTTAAAACTGTCGGATTTTCGGTTAAAATTTGTTTTTTGCCAGTTGGTTTTGGCGGAGCAGAAACGACTAATTCAACATCTAAACCATTTTGTATGGCCAGTTCCAGAAATTTGGCTGAACGTTGAGAGGTACCAAAGAATACAAGCATTTTTTAAATTTCTAATTTCCCAACAATACTAATAGAAAGTAATTTTTGGGTATCTGAATGTTGGTAATTTAGTCATTATTTAGAATAATTAGAGCAATTAGGTCAATTAGGTTAATTTAATCTCTCTAAGATATTCTTTGTCGTTTTCGTCTTTGGCCAACTCGTAAATCGGGCTTTTTTGCTGAAGGGCTCGGTCAATAAATAAAATTCCGTTTAAGTGGTCATATTCGTGTTGAATAATGGTGGCGGTCATTTTGGTAAATTTTCTGACCTGCCAGTTGCCGTTTGAAGTTTGGTATTTAACCTTAATTGATTTTGATCTTTTGATTATGGCCCAAATTCCGGGGACCGATAAACAGCCTTCATATTTATTTTTAGTTTCCGGGATACCAGCGGTTAAAATTTTCGAATACCAGATAATGGCGGGGTTTATAAAAACCAGCAGTTTTTTACTGGATTTCGAATATGCCAGAAAGATATTTTGCGCCACCCCGATTTGAATTGCCGAGAGACCGACGCCTTTTACTTTTCCTTCTTTATTTATAAGTGTCGCTTTCAGCTCTTTAATTAATCCGGCGGTTTCTTTATTAAACACCACCGGTTTTGATTTTTGCCGCAATATCTGATTAGTAAGGGTAATAATTTTTGCCATGAGGTAATTATACCAAGTTTTCCGGATTTTTCCTTTTTCCAAAAATAATTAAAAGCGGAACCAGGATAAAAAATATCAGTTTAGGATGATAATCCAGGGGGGGTAAAAACATCAGACTTAACAAAGTGATAATTGAAATTTCTCTTTCCTTTTTGAATTTTTGGGCTAATAAGAAAAGACTAAGAATTAATAAGATAAAAGCAGGGTATGAATACCGATAATTTGAAACAATAATATTGTATTCAAAAGAAGCGGGTAAAAATAGAAAAATAAAAAAACTAATTAAACCCAGTAAGGCGGGGCGATAAACATCAGTCAGATTTTTCTTTTGTTTTTTCAAAATGGAATCTAAAACAAAAATAATGACCAGTGGCAGAGAAATTGGCCAAAATAAAAACTCCGAGACGAGCGCATTTATGGTTTTTTCCGGAAATCTTAAAATTACCTCCCATTGTTGATTTTTAAGGATGTTCCAGCCAGGTAATCCTTTAAAAAACAGGATTGACTGGGGATAAAAAGGGTTTCCTGTTAAGATATAGTTTCTGATATACCAGGAAAATCCAAACAAAAAAAGTGGAAATAAAAAAAGTAATAATCTCTGACAATTAAGATATTTTTTTATTTTTTTAAAGTAGGGTGGAAAAAGCACGGCGGCAAATAATAAACCGGAATATTTTACTCCGGTAAGAAGTCCAAAAGTTAACCCCAATTTTACAAAATAGCCGTTTTTATTTTCGGGCTTTTCAAGAAAAATTAAGCAGGTAATAAAAAAAACTGCCAGCCAGATATCAATGACTTGTGTCGGCAACCATCTTAGGATTGAGGGTAAACTGCAGATGCCGGTGGAAAAAATAATTGATAAATTTTTTCTCAGACCAAAAGTTAAACCAAGTTTTTTGGAAGCAAAAAATAGTAAAATCAGGGCAAAAAAGTTAAATAAGTTTAATGGCAGATTCAGTTTTATTAAAAGAGAAAGTATTGCTTCGGCATTGCTGGGGTAAAAACCCAAGCCAAATGATGGGTTAAAAACATTGCCGTCTAAAATTGATTGGGCGATTGGAATATGATAAACAAGACTGTCTCCTTCGCTGGGAAAACTGTTGACAGCTTGATAAAAATACAAAATCAGCAAACAGGCAAAAAAAATTACGGCAATCCTGGTAAAAACCTTGGTCATTGTTCAAGTTGTTTAATCTTATTTTCGAGGGTTTCTTTATTTTCCGGTGACATTTTAATAAGAAATTTTAGCTGTTCAACCGCTTTTTGGTTCTCGCCGATATCTTCATAAAAAATTGCCAGCGTATTTCTGGCTTCGAAGTAGTTTGGTTTCATTTCAACCGATTTTTCAATTGTTTTTATTGCCAGTTCTCCTTGTCCTGCTTTGCCATAAAGTAACCCTAAGTTGTAAATAAGTTTGGGGTCAGTTGGTGAAAGGACAATTGCCTGAGTTATTGCCTCAATAGTCTTGTTCAAATATTCAGGTTTAATGGTCGAAAGAGTGTAAAAAAGCTTGACTTGGGTTTTGTAAAGATTTAAATTGGCCGGGCTGATTTTCAAGGACTTATCGGAATAATTTATGGCCAACTGGGTTAGTTCGGAAGACGAAGAGGCTTGATTTTGTTGGTCAGCGATTAGGGCCAGGTTACCGGCAGCGACCGAAATTTCGCTTAAAAAAACCGGCTCGTTAGGTGAAATTTTAACTGCTTGGTGAAGTTTTTGATAACTTTCATAAAATTGCCCTGTTTTGGACAGTTTTTGGCCCTGATTATAAAAAAAGTCAGCCCGCCATAAATTCAATGTAAAATGTAAAATGTAAAATGCAAAAAATACGGGGATTATTAGATAGGGTGTTAGGTGATAGGTGCCAGGTGATAGTGATTTGTGAACACTTTGGTCTTCGGGTTTTGAAAGCACGATAGTAAAAGCGGGGATCAAATAAAAATAGAGGGAGGTGACAACTACCGAAAAGCCGAAAAAGTTGGTGACGAGTAAAGACATCCAACCGGAGAATAAGGCTAAAGATAAATTTCTGATTGATCTAATTTCTAATTGACCTAATTGGGATTTAGGATTTGGAATTTGTTTAGAAATTAGAAATTTGAAATTAAAAATTGATTTAAGATTTATGTATAAAAAAGAGCAGATAAATAAAAGATAGGTTCCCAGGCCAAAAATACCGGTTGTTGAGAGATAGTTGAGGTATTCGTTGTGAGCCTTGTTATAAAGAAAGTCCCATTCTGAAACTAAATTATGTTCAATTGGCCGAAAATTGTAGTAAGAATAGGCAAATGTTTCTACTCCTGATCCAAAGACCGGGTAATGTTTAAAAACCCTCCAGGCCCCTTTCCAAACAATTTTGCGGATATCGCCGGATTCGGAGATACCGCCGTCGAGAGAGGTGATAGGTACTAGTTGTTGGGTGTTGGTTTGGTTGGGAGAGAAATAGGATTTGTAATATAAATATTTGTTAATTTGGGAAAATGGCGAGCCGAAAACAACGACTAGAATTAAGAAGATAGAATTTAGAATTAAGAATGGCCTGATAATACTTTTGATTTGATGATGGTTTATTATGAATAATATTACCCAGAAAACGGCAAAACTTAGAACAAATCCCAAAAATCCGGAACGGGATTGGGTAAAAAGAAGACACAAATAAAATATAAAAATAATTAAGTAATTAAGTAATTGAGTAATTCCTGATTTTTTTGCTGGGTTTAAAGAGTTGGCAATTGAAACCGGGATGAGTATCGTTAAATAAGCAGCGAGCCAGTTTGGCTGACCTAAAGTGGCAAAAACCCGCTCCTGAACTTTTTGCACCCAGCACTCGACGTTAAACCCAGTTCCAAACATCAAACAGGAAAAACTATGCCCAAAATGTTCCAAAATTCCGTAAATAGAAATGAGAATCGCGGAAATTAAAGAAAACTTAACAATCTTTTTAACATCTTTAATATCGCAGTTGGCAACAAAAGCCCAGTACATCAGCAGGTAGCTAATGGTGGAAAGCAGTCCGCCGTTGAAGCGGGAGTAATAGCCAAAAATGCTGGTGTGCGGGTCTATCGATAGAAGTGTGGATGAGAATTGAGAAATGAGAAACAGAACAAGGGGAATGTCTAAAAAACTTCTTTTGAAAATCAGTTTTTTTTGCAGGATCATCCGGGCTGTCCAAGCGCCGGTAATTAATGCCGTAAAGCTGTACACTAAAATAATTTTATTAAATTCAAAAAGTTCGGAATTTAAAGGAGTGAAAAAAAGCGGAACCCAAAAAAACAAGGCCGTAAAAAGCCAGGCAATTACATTTTGCAGAAAATTGTCCGGTTTCATTTACGGAGTGGCAAAGACAGCTTTTTCTAAACGGCTGATTCTTTTTCCATGCTCTTTAACTTCTGCTTTAGTGGGGGCGGTTTTATATAAAATATCGATTTTCCGATTGGTTATTTTCAATTCTTCTTTTAAATCATCTTTAGTGGCAAAATTATTAAGATCATCTTTGGTTGCCAGACTTTTTAAGTCTTCTTTGGTAGCAAAACTTTTAAAGTCGTCTTTAGTCGCAAAGTTTTTAAGATCGTCTTTGATAGCGAAGTTTTTCAGGTCTTCTTTGGTAGCAAAATTTTCAAGCGTTTTGACGATAGCACCAGATATCTGTCCAACCGCATCATCAATTGTACTGTCTAAATCTTTTTTGGTGATCATTAATTGAATAATGTCATTAATTAAAATATTAGTCAAGATAGAATTGTGGTAAAATTTTAGTAATGCTGCTTGATAAGTTTTTTAACTTCTTTACTTATGATATAGGGGTAGATTTGGGTACTTCGAATACCCTTTTTTATGTTGTCGGTAAAGGAGTGGCGGTTAGGGAACCAACAGTCGTGGGTAGAAACAAAAAAACAAAAGAAATAGTTGCCGTTGGCGCCGAGGCCAAAAAAATGACCGGTCGCACCCCGGGGCAACTTGAGGTAATCAGACCACTCAAGGACGGGGTAATTTCCGATTACGATGCGACGGTTGCCATGCTTTCCTATTATATTAAGAGTTTGCACCAGTCTCAAGGATTACATATTAAAATCCCCCGGCCAAAGGTGGTCATTGGCATTCCAACCGGAGTAACCGAAGTAGAGAGGAAGGCGGTTCAGGATGCCGCCTTTAACGCCGGGGCGAGGAAGGCTTATTTGATTGAAGAACCGACGGCGGCCGCCATCGGTTCGAACTTGCCGATTTTTGATCCGGCCGGGGCTTTGATTGTTGACATTGGCGGGGGAACGACGGAACTGGCGGTTATTTCACTTGGCGGGATTGTGATTAGTAAATCTCTTGGCATTGCCGGAGACGAAATGGATGAAGCGATTATCAATTATATCCGCCTGAAATATTCGGTTTTAATCGGTCTGCCTTCAGCCGAAAGCTTAAAAATGCAAATCGGTTCGGTCATTGGTCAAAGAGGGGTTGATGACAAACAAATGGTAGTCCGTGGACGTGATTTGGGGACTGGCTTACCCAGGTCGCTGAGGATAAATTCAAGTGAAATTAGGGAAGCGCTGGTACCTTTGGTTAATCAAATTATCACTGCCGTTTCCGACATTATTCAAGAAGTTCCACCTGAGCTTTTGGGTGATTTAACTCAAAAAGGAATATATTTATCGGGCGGAGTCGCTCTACTCCTTGGTTTTGCCCAATTAATTACAGAATCGATTAAAATGCCTTGTTTCCTCGTTGAAGATCCTCTGACGGCGGTGGTTAAAGGGTGCGCCAGGGTTTTGGAAGACGAAAAACTGCTGCAAAAAGTTAAAGTCACCGGAGGAGTAAAATGAAAATTCCTAAATTTTTTTATCCTCCCTTAATTGTTTTACTGGTTATTTTTCTTTTGGGGTTGACCGGGGCTTTAAAACCAATCAGAAATCTGGCGGAAAAAAAATTAATTATTCCTATCCGCCAGAAAATATTTGACCTAAAGTTATCGGCTAAAAAAAACTCTGACGGTTGTATTCTTGCGGGAGAAAAGGAAATAACCGAACTTAAAACCAAAATTGCTTTTCTTGAAGAAGAAAACCGCCAGCAAAAAAGGTTGCTTTCTTCTCCCTTGCCCAAAGCCTGGAAGTTTCAAACCATAAAAGTAATCGGTGCGGAAAATGAAACTTTATTAATCAGCGCGGGTGAGCAGGATAATCTCAGGCCGGGAATGATGGCGATAACCGGAGATACTTATTTAGGTAAAATTTATCAAGTCAGCCAATCAGTCTCAAAAATTCACCTGCCGTCCTTTGTTGACGAAAAACTGGCTGTCAGTATTATTGATAAAGAAAATCGTTCTTTAGTCGGAAGAGGACTCTTGATCGGTAAGGGCGAGGGGGGAATGAGAATTGACCAAATTATTTTATCGGAAAATATTAAACCTCAGGACATAGTTCAGGTTGAAGTTTTGGGCAGCACTTTAGTTGTCGGGGTAATAGAAGAGATTGTTGAAAGGAAGGGGGAAATGTTTAAATCAGCCTTGGTTAAAAGACAGTATAACCCACAAGAATTAGAAACAATTTTTTTAATTAAAAATTAAAATGATTTGGCTGATTTTACCAATTAGTTTGTTTTGGGATTTGTGGCAGCTTAGGCCGTTGGGGTCAACCGGGCTGGTGGTGGTTCTTGGGGTTTTGGCTCTAAATATGGTTTTTTGGCATGGAAGAAAAACATAACCCGGAGTTTATTTTTATTTTTTTGATTTTATTTTTTTTGGTTTTGATTTTGCGTCTTTTCCAGTTGCAAATAGTCCAGGGGAAAACAAACCGCTTTTTAGCGGAAAACAACCGGATAAGAAAAATTTTAATTCCGGCCCAGCGAGGACTATTTTTTGACCGGCATGGAGAACCCCTGGTGCAAAATCAGCCGATCTTTCATCTTAAATCCGGGGCGGAAGATAAAAAAATGGGCCGGGAAGAAGCTCTCACTTTGCAGGCTGAAGGAAAAGAGGTAGAAATTTCTTTAAGAAGAAATTATTTAACCGGTGAAATCTTTGCCCATCTATTAGGCTATCTGGGAGAGGTTAGTCTTGAGGAACTAAAGCAAAAAAAGTTGGAACTTGAAGGTTATCGTCCCGGTAGTTTAATCGGCCGGTTTGGGGTAGAAATGCAATACGAAAAACAACTTAAAGGTAGAGATGGCGGTGAACTGGTTGAAGTAAATACGGCGGGTGAAATAGTCAGAAGAATTAACAAAGTATTGCCCCAATCCGGAAAAAGTTTTACTTTGGCGGTTGACAGAGATTTGCAGGAAGTAGCGGCCGGAGAAATGGCGGGGAAAAAAGGGGCAGTTATTGCCAGCCGTCCGCAAACAGGGGAAATTTTAGTTTTGTATTCTTCTCCTTCATTTGATCCCGACAAAGTGGTTGGGGCGGTTTCTGATGAAGAAAATCTTCCCCTCTTAAATAGAGTCATTTCCGGCATTTTTGCCCCGGGATCTACTTTTAAAATAGTTACTTCAATTGCCGGGCTGCAGGAAGGAAAAATATCTGAAAACTCATTGATTAACGATCCGGGGGTGATTGTAGTTAATGATTATAGATATTCTAACTGGTATTTTACCCAGTACGGAAAGACCGAAGGAGAAATTAATCTTATCAAGGCATTGGCCCGATCAACCGACACCTTTTTTTACCAGTTAGGAGAAAGGTTGGGGGAAGAAAAATTAATTTCCTGGATTAAAAAATTTCATTTAGATCAAAAATTCGGGATTGATCTGCCCGGCGAATCGGCGGGTTTTGTCGCCACGCCGGAGTGGAAACAGGAAATAAGGGGTGAGTCATGGTTTTTAGGCAATACCTATCATTTGGCGATCGGGCAGGGGGATTTGGATTTAACACCTTTGGGAGTTAATCAAATGACCTCTGTTATTGCCAGCGGGGGGAAAATGTGCATTCCAAGAATATTGCGGGTAGGAGCGGAAAATACTCCCTATAAAGAAGACTGTTTTGATTTGGGAATTAATAAAGAAAATATCGAGATTGTCAAAAAGGGCATGATTGGGGCTTGTTCCGCCGGCGGCACCGGCTGGCCGTTTTTTGACTTTCAAATCCCAGGCCTGCCTGCCGGCAGGCAGGTTGCCTGCAAGACAGGGACGGCGGAAACGGGGGATGGTAAAACTACTCATGCCTGGTTTACCGTCTTTGCGCCAATAGATAACCCAGAAATTGTTTTAACAGTTTTAGTAGAAAAAGGCGGGGAAGGTTCCTACGTCGCCGCCCCAATTGCGAAAGAAATATTGAAGGAATATTTTAGGGAGTAAAGACTACGCCTTTGTGACTGCTTCGGTGATTTCGTAAATGCCACCAAGAGTGGAAATATGGGGAATGTTAATTACATCAACCTTTGGAAATTTTTCTTTAATTTTTTCTGCAAGACTTCCATCTAGGTTTAAATTTCCACAAAGAAGTACTACATCTAAATCCTCGACTTTGGCAATCATTTCTTTTGCTTTTTCTGTGTTTATTGCCATTCCAATTACTCGATGCTGGCTTCCTTTTATTAGAAGGACTGCCAGGACGGAAGCACGATTGATTGTTTATTTTGTCAAGCCGTTGCTGAAGTTTTTTCGAGTTTGCGGATTCTTGTTTCGTGATCATCAAGATCATCATTTATTCTTGAGTGAGAATAATTGTGGATTTTCTGGTTTTCTTGTTGAGATTTTAACTCGCCCATTATTTCATCTTTCATTTCAACTATTTCATCTTTCA
>Ga0210057_1006017_pt1 | contig 15266 bp, 9 predicted proteins | sample CryGeyCG2114_010_2_FD_183968 | JGI IMG/M metagenome (GOLD analysis project Ga0210057, IMG submission 183968) | Groundwater microbial communities from aquifer - Crystal Geyser CG10_big_fil_rev_8/21/14_0.10 (SPAdes) (version 2) | ecosystem: Environmental > Aquatic > Deep subsurface > Groundwater ... | reverse complement strand
CAAGAAGAGCTGGATGATATTTTAGAGATGGTTGATGTAATAAACCAAGAAGTATCAGAACTTAGTCCGACTAAGGATGACGATGAGAACACGCCTAGCCAGGAGGAGAATGTAGAAGTCACTGAGGAAACAGAAGAAGAGCTTGAAGACGAAGAAATGGCAGAAGCAATAGAAACAGCTTTTATTCTCTGCGATAAGACCAGTGAGCCCACTAGAAATAAAGTTATTTTTTATGAAATTGCCTGGATGGGGACATTAAATTCAGTTAATGATGAGTGGATAGAATTGAAAAATATATCTGGCGCGCAAGTTGATTTAACCGGTTGGCAACTAATGGATGCGGATGAACAGATTAATATAGTTTTTAAAGAGAAAGTTGTTTTAGCTAACCAAATTTTACTTCTTGAAAGAACAGACGATAACTCCGTGCCCTTGGCAACTGCTGACCTTATTTATACAGGTTCCCTCGGCAATTCAGATGAAGCTCTTTATTTGTTTGACGAGAATTGTCAGTTGCAGGATAGGGTTTTGGCTTCGCCCGAGTGGCTGGCAGGGGAGAATAATACCAAAAGAACAATGGAGAGAAGGCCAGACTTGAGCTGGCAGTCAAGCTGGGAAGCGGGAGGAACGCCGGGCAAAGAAACTGGAGTAGGCTATGTTAAGGCCCCTGCCGGTGGAGGTGCTTCCGGTGGTTCCCAGTCGCCCCCTCCCGTCGCAGAAGAACCAGAAATCACCTTGAATTTTCCAAGCCAAAATCCAGCAAATGAAGAAATTCAAGTTGAGCTGTCTGCTTCCAGTTTAGAAAACGCTGATTACGACGTTAAAATTTTCATTGAAGATGAAGAAACAATTATTTCTGAAATTTATAATCCAAGTGAAGAAAAGTGGCAATCATCTTTCTATTATATTGGAGCTGCGGTGGCCGGTCCTTCGTTTCAGAATGAATCTTTCAGGCTAAAAATAAAAAATGAAAAAGCTGATTTTAGAGGAGAAGCGGATATCACGGTAAAATTAAGAGAAACTGGCCAGTCGGGATATATCGAATTTATCGATAGAATTCAGATATCGGAACCTTCGGCATCTTCCACGAACCAATTACCTACAGCTTCTTTTGTTGTCTCTCCAGCCACTTCAACTGTCGGAGAAGCGATTATTTTTAATGCCGCTTCCTCTACTGATTCCGATGGCACCATCACTTCCTATATCTGGGATTTTGGCGACAATACCACCTCAACCGAAATAAAAGCAACAACAACTCATAATTATTCCATTTCCAGCGATTTTCTGGTCAGTTTGATTGTGATTGATAATAACAATGCGACAAATAGCGCCACGACAACTATCGCTATAACCACCCCAGAGCCATCCACTTTAGAAGTTGTTATTAACGAAATTCAAATTGATGGCATTGAAGGAGCAGGTGGAGCTGAAGACGACTGGGTTGAATTATATAATCCTGCAGATGAAGATATTTCTTTGGCCGGTTGGTCAATTCAAAGACATACCCCTAGCGGAGAGACTTTGGGAAAGAAGAATTTTGAGCCGACCCACATAATTCCAGCCAAAGGATACTTTTTGATAGTCAGAAATGAAGCCAATGATAATTTAAAAATGATAGCTGATATGACTTGTTCTGCTCTTCAATTAAGCTCAAGTAGTACAGTCTATTTAGTTAGTAATGATGAGTATATTGAGAGCGGAGATGACCCCGATATAGTTGATAAAGTGGGCTTTGGACAGGGGGCCTTTTCTCCCGAAGGAAACCCTGCTTCTGATCCGCCGGAAGCTCAAAGTATTGAAAGAAAGGAACTCGGTTTAGATACCGATGATAATTCTCAAGATTTTATAATCAATGAAAATCCTAGCCCGACAAATTCCAAAGGCGAAACTGGCCCAACCCTTTTGACCAATTATCAAGTTACCCAAGATTTTACTTTTTCAATTCAAGGTAGTCCCTATATTATTCAGGGCGGTTTAACTATTAATGGAGGTAAAACTTTGACTGTTGAGCCGGGAGTGAGTTTAAAGTTTAATAAAAATGCGAGCTTGGAAGTAAATGGAACGATAATCGCAATCGGAGAAGAGTATAAAAAGATTGTTCTCACTTCTTCAATTGAGCCAAATTATTGGAGAGGGATTTATTTTGCTTCTTCAAGCGAAAACTCTCTCTTAGAGTATTGTCAGGTTAAATACGCTGGGTATCCCAACCCCGATATAGATAAGGATTATTTAGCAATAAGAGTTGATTCCACTTCCATTGGATTCGAAAATTCCATTATGGAGAACATTAATGGCACTGGAATAAAACTCATAAATTCTTCAAGCACAATTGATAACCTGATAATTAAAAATGCCATAGTTGGGGCAGTTAAGATTTTAGGCGGTGAGCCGGAAATAAAGGATTCAAGATTTATCGATACTGGTGCCGGGATGTTTATCGGAGAAGGAAGTAGGGCAAAAATCATTGGAAATTATTTTGAATTAAAAGCGGTATCTCCTCTAGAATCAGTTCTCGTTAATAATTCTTACCCTGTTCTAAAAAACAACCAGGGTACTTCAACCAATGCTTTAAATGGAATTTATCTTTCGGGGACAGTGAGCGAAGATTGGCAGCTGGGCAAAAATGAAGACTTTCCCTATATTATTTCTTCTTTGACCAATTCAGCCAGCACCACTTTGGAAATTGAACCCGGCGCCGTCGTTAAGTTCAAGCAAGGAGGAGAGTTGGAAATAGACGGCACTTTGAAGGCCGAAGGAACCGAAGAGGAGAAAATTTTATTCACCTCTCTTTCCGGTTATGATGGGAGAATTTACTTTTCTCCGGAAAGCAGCCGTTCGATCCTGAAAAATGTGATTTTAGAGCGCGGTCATTCTTCGGGAATGGTTTACGTTGCAAGCAGCAGCGTTGATTTTCAAAAAACAGAATTTAGAGATATTAATATAGGTTTGGTGCTGGAAAATTCTTCTTCAACAGTTTCAAATTGTGTTTTTGATGACAATAAAGCTATTTCTATTAAAGTTAATGGCGGTAATCCTTTTATTAAAAACTCTGTCTTCCAAAATGGCAACGTGGCAATTAAATTGGAAAATAATAGTCAGGGCCTAATTGAAAATAATTCTTTTGAGGGTTTTCGTTACTCTCAAGGAGTAATTAATGTTAGAAACAGCCACCCTCTTTTGCGAGAAAATTCCGGTCAGGATAATGAAGTGAATGGAATTTATCTCTTCGGGACAGTTTCTAATGATTGGACACTTTATAGGAATGAAATGCCCTATGTGATTGACGTTCTTGAAGTTGCTAATGGGAAAACTTTAGAGATTGAAGCTGGTGCGGTCATTCAAATAGTGCCGCCCTCGGCTTATTCTGGTGCCGGGTGGATAGAGATTAACGGAGCTTTGAAAGCTATTGGGGAAGAAAATAATAAGATTATTTTCACATCGTTAAACCCTACTTCAAGGTGGGATACCATTCGTTTTACTTCAGAAGAAGCAACCTCTACCTTAAAATATGTTGTTATTCAATATGGCGGAAAAAGCTCTACTCCGACAAAAGGTGCGCTTTCAGTTGAGAATGCCAGAGTAGAATTCCGTAATTTGCTGTTTGATGGGAATTATTACAGCCTTTATTTTAATAATTCATCTTCTTCAGTCATTTCTGACTCAGAATTTACAAGTTGCCAGAGAGGCATTCTGATTGAGGGGGATTGTCCAGAAATAACAAATTTGACTTTAAACTGTACTTGTAATTTTGCCAGTCCTTCCATTTCTTGTTCAACCACTGCCAGTTCAATTTGCCAATAAATTCTACTACGGACTTGACAGAACTACTAGATGTACATTATAATGTACATATAAGTATTAAAAAGAGATTAAATCTATGGACACAAAGACAACTTTGCCCATTTCTGAGGCAAGGAAGAAAATATTTAAAATAGCAAAAAATGTTCAAAAACCCGCCACTCGTTATACTCTAACTGAGAAAGGCAGGCCCAAAGCTGTCATAATGTCTGCTGAAGAATTTGAGTCTTGGCAGGAAACTTTAGAAGTAATGCGAGAATTTCCTGACTTAGAAAAAGATATAAAAGAGTTGGAAAGAGACAAAAAAAGCGGAGCCTACAAAAAATATACTGCTCTCGAAGATATTTTAGCGAGAGAAGGTTTTTTAGTCGCTGATAAAGCTACAAAAAGACATGCGGTATCAGGTAAAATTGAAGTCAAGAGCCGAAAAAGAACTAAATAGCCTTCTCAAAAGAGATTATTATAGGGTTATAATCGCCTTAGTCGGTTTGGCAGCCGATCCATTTGTTGGGAAAAAGTTAGAAGGCAAATATAAGGATTATTATTCTCTCCGTGTCTGGCCCCATAGAATCATTTATCAAATTAATAAAAGAGAGCTTTTAGTTTTTGTTATTCGTATTGGACATCGCCGAGGAGTATTATAGATAATTTTTGCACAAGGCTCGCCACTAGAGCGTTTTTTATTTCTCCTTACCAAAGGTTTACGTGGCTTACCTTGATGAGGCCGAACATGTCCACGTTCACCTTGTGCCTCGCCGGGAGGGAGAAGAGATGGGATTCAGCCTTTTGGCCCGTCCCCATACATATCTGACAGACCTTTCAATGGTGCCCGTCCTCTATACTCGGATGAGGTGAAAAGGAGGAGTTTACAAGAGCTCGCTGAACAATCCATAGCGGGCTCTTTTTAAAAGTCGCAAACCAAGCCAGGTTTAGTTGACAGGGGTTTTGAGGGTGATAAAATAATATAATAGTTCTTTTGGCCGTTACTCCAGGGTGTGGTCGGTCCCCTGGAGTTATGGTGTATCTTCCATCTCGGTGGAGGCAGAGAGGGCTCATAACCCAGACCCTGCCTCCGCAATCATGGGTCCTTTTTAAGGACCCTTTTTCTTTTTGACCTCTTTTTTTCTTTCTGATATGCTGATATATTGAATAAATGTCGTTATGCTCAATGAATTTTCAATTCATTTCAATCTTCGATAAATAATAAATTTACCTCAATGGATAGAGATTATTTAATTCAGCTGACAAATAATCTTTATAGTCTGACTTTGCTTTTCCCAAAGAAAGAGCCTTTAAGATACAAAATGAGAGAGCTAGCTAGTAGTATTTTGGCTGAAGTAAAACAAGAAGACCTGGAAGCTTTAAATAGTTTCTTTGAAGTGGTCAAAGCCCAAAATTGGGTTAGTCCTTCTGATATATTGGCAATTCAAAAGGAATATGATAACTTGAGGCAAGGGCTGAAAAAAGAACTTCCCAGCCAAGAGAAAAGGAAAGAGAATCCAGGAGAAACATCCAATCAACTCAGCCCTTCCAAACCCTCTTTTATCAGCTCAATCGTTGAAAGACAAGACAAAATACTGGCTTTCTTAAAAGAAAATGGCAGAGCTCAAGTTTGGCAAGTAAAACAGGTATTTCCTGAAGTAACTAAAAGGACTTTGCGCAGAGATTTTGAGCAGATGTTCAAAAAAGGGATTATTGAAAGAACAGGGGAGAGAAACAATACCTTTTACCAGATTAAGATTAATGAGTCCTAGGTAGGCCCCGTTAGAAACTGTTTATGTGGTATGTCTATATTTTACAAAATAGCAAAAGAGATTGGTATATTGGCTCAACTAAAGATCTGCGAAAAAGAATTTTAAGGCATAATTTAGACAGAAATAAATCCACCAAACACGGGGCACCTTGGAAAATTATTTATTGTGAAATTAACTTAAATAAACAAGATGCTAGAGCGCGAGAAAAATATCTTAAATCTGGCATGGGTAGAAGATATTTGAAAAACCGATTAAAATTCTTTTTCGCCAAAGGTTTCTAACGGGGTAGGACATTATAGTATATAGGTAGGACAGACTGTCCTACCTTCTGTAAGTTAAAGTTTATGCCCGGTAGTGAAAATTCGACTGCTGCCGGGCAGCAAATATAAACAAAGTTTAGTCGAATTTCTACTAACCGGGTATGGCAAATCGCAGAAAAGAATTCAGCAAACTTTACGACAAATATATAGAGAAAATCTATCGCTTTATTTATTTAAAAGTCAGTTCTGAAGAAATTGCTCAGGACTTATGCTCAGAAACTTTTTTAAAAGGCTGGATTAGCTTTAAGGAAAAAGGTCAAGAGATTAAGAATCCTTCAGCTTTTTTATACCAAATCGCCAGAAACCTGATTACTGACCATTATCGAGAAAAGGGTAGGACACAGTTTGTTTCCATAGAAAACAGCCCTATTATTGATCCAAATCCTGGGATAGAGGAAAAAATAAGCCTAAGTTCCGATTTAGAGCAAGTTAAAGCAGTTTTAACCAGCTTAAAAGAGGATTATCAAAATGTCATTATTTGGCGCTATTTGGATGACCTACCCATTGTTGAAATAGCTAAAATGTTAGATAGGTCAGAGGAAGCTACCAGAGTTTTGCTTCATAGGGCTTTGAGGGCCCTTAAAAACGAGCTTAAAGAACTGTAACCCCGTTAGAAATTCAGAAAATTAACTTAACAAAACATCATCTTTAACCAGAATTTTACCAAAGGAAATTTCTAACGGGGTGTAACAAAAGCCTTGTTTTTCCGTCATAATTAAAGTGATAGCCGAAAAACAACTCATCGCTAAAATTAGGAAACTTAGCCAAATTAAACCCAAAAGAGACTGGGTTTCTTTGACTAAACAAGAAATTCTAGGCCCTGACCTAGGATTTACCTTTTTCCCTTATTTAAAGCCTGCTTTAGCTGGTTTTTTGACTATTTTTATCCTGTTTGGAGCCTTTGACTTAGTACAACACTCTTTGCCCGGAGATATTCTATATACGATACGAAAAGCAGTCCACAAAAGCCAGGCTGTTTTTATGACTGAGCAAGAAAAGCCAGCTTATCAGCTAAAACTGGCGAATGACAGGCTGGAAGACCTGACCAATGTTCCAGTTAAGAACTTAGCTCCTACTATCTATGAATTTCAGGCTAATATCTCTGAAGCTGCCAGAAACTTGGCTAATATTGATGCCACTGTTACTGACCCGGTAGCCATTAAAAAGATAGTTGAAGAAACCAAGAAATTAGAAGAAAATAAGCAAAAAGTAGAGTCTTTGGGCGTGGTTATTGGCGAAGAAGGTACTCAGGAATTAACCAATGCTTTATCTCGAGTGGTTAGCAATCTGATAAAGGATTTGGGAGATAGGACCTTGACCGAGGACCAAGAGAAGATTTTAGCTAAAATGCAAGAGCTATTTAGCCAAGCTCAATATTCTCAAGTCTTAGAATTATACTTAATAAGCCAGTGAGTCTCGCTCAGCGAGACGAAACTAAAGATGAGAAGGAAGTTCTCATCGCCAATAAAAGTTTTCCACAATGAAAATAGTTGACACTATGTTAGAATATGAAAATCGCGGGCTTCGCGGCCAATTACGTAAGGTCGTGAAGCCCTGCCCCGTACTCAGCTTTGCTGTAGTAGCGGGGACAAAAGGTCGACGCGACGAAACAAATAAAATTAATTTACTGAAAAAATAGATTAAATGAATAATTTACTGAAAAAGATTGTTGCGACTATAACTACCGTAACTTGTGCTGTTTGGTTGATGGGTCCTGGCGTAGCTCAAGCTGTTACAGCAGCTGAGCTTCAAGCTCAAATTGACGAGTTAATGGCTACATTAGCCACCTTGCAGACTCAGTTAGCTGAACTGCAGGGGGAAACCCCAACTGTCTCAGGCTGTACAATTACCTCCTTTGACAGGAATCTAAAAGAGGGCATGTCAGGCGATGATGTCAAATGCTTGCAGATTGTCCTTAACTCCAGCTCTGACACTCAATTAGCTTCCTCAGGCGTAGGTTCTTCTGGTAATGAGACAACCTACTTTGGTCCTTTGACCAAGGCTGCTGTTATCAAACTCCAGGAAAAATATGCTGACGATATTCTGGCTTCTTGGGGTTTAACCTCAGGGACTGGATTCGTTGGTTCTACTACCCTAGCTAAGCTAAACACAATGTTAGTGGCGGGTGAGGAAGAAGAGGAAGAAGAGGAAGAAGAAGAGGAGGAGGAGGAGCCAGTGTCTGGTGAAAACACTGTGGGATTGGCAGCTGACACTCCAGCTGCAGCCACTGTGGCCAAGGGCGCTCAGGACGTTATCTTTATGAAGGTAAAGTTCTGTGCGGCTTCTGAAGCCAACACGGTTTCTAAAGTTGTTTTAAGCCGAACGGGTATTGCCGCAGACACTGACGTTTCTTATGTCAAGCTGTACGAGGGCACAACCCAAAAAGGGTCAACCCAAGTTTTAAACTCCACCACTCACAAAGCTACATTCTCTTCTCTTAACTGGACTATTCCGGCCAATACCTGCAAAGTGTTGACTGTTAAAGCAAGCATTGCCACTGCAGCAACCGCAGGCGACACGCCTAAGTTCTCTATTGCTTCAGCTTCTGACATCACTTCAACCGTTGCTCTAACAGGAACATTCCCAATTGAAAGCGCAGGCATGACCATTGCCGGGATAGCCGTAGGAAACGTCCTTATTGACGCGTTAACTACTCCTTCCGGTTCAGTTCTTGCCGGCTCTGTTGAGCAGCCAGCCGCCAGTTTCCGATTCACCGCCTCTTCAACCGAAGGCATAAAAGTCCACTCTGTCACTCTGTTGGAGGTCGGCTCTTCGGTTGACGCAGACGTTTCCAACATCAAACTGTTTCACCAGTCAACCCAATTGGGCCAGACCGTTGAGGCCTTGTCCAACGGCGTTGCTACTTTTGACCTGTCCGCTTCTCCTCTGGAGATTTTAGCAGGCAATTCAAAAGACTTAACAGTTTATGTTGACGTGGGAACCGGAACCGGCGTCCAAAACCGAACCATCAAGTTTGAGATTACCGACAACACCAAGGTAACGGTTTATGGAGTCAATACCGGAGGTTCGGTTATAGCTTACGGCGAAACGACAGCAGCTGACACTTGGCCCCAGCAGGGAGTGGAGATCAGCATTACTTTGGGAACCTTGACCGTAGAAAAAGACTCTGCTTACAGCCCGAGCGCCCAGGATTACGCCAGGGGCACCACTCAGAACGAAATGATTGCCTTTAAGTTTTCCACCGGCGCTTACGAAGCTGTCAGGGTAAACCAAATTAAGCTGACAAGAGCCAGCACCACTTTGGCAGACACCGACATTTCTAACATTACCCTTTACGACACAGAGGGGAATGTTTTGGCAGGTCCTGCCAGCATGATTTCGGGCGCTGTAACCTTTGGTTCCTACACCGTAGGCAGCTTAAGCGCTTCCGGGCTTTTTGACGTGCCTAAATCTGCTTACAAGATTATCGTTGTCAAAGCTGACGTTCCAACAGGAGCTACTGTCAGAGACGAGTACTTGGGCTTCAAGATTAACAACCCAACGACTGACATCAAAGCTGACGGCATAACTTCTGAGAACAACCTGGCTGCGTCTGACATCAACAGCAATGTAACCACTTCTATTCCAAGCACTGCTCTCTTGCACGATGTCATTGAAAAGGGAAGCCTGACGGTTTCAGCCAGCCCCAACACGCCGGCTGCTACAACTTATTCTATTGGAACCACTGACTTCACTTTTGCCAAGTTTGACTTGACTTCAACCGGGGAAGACATCTTGATAACCCAGCTGAACGTCTACTTCTCAACAAGTACTGCCTCCTCAACTGTTGCCGCCGCAGGCGACGTCACTAATGTTGAGCTCTGGGACGGAGCCACTTTGCTAAAGACCGACCCAACTATTTCTTCGGGTTTGGCGGAGTTTGCCCTTAGCAGTTTTACCGTTCCAAAGAACACAACCAAGACAGTGACAGTAATAGCTGATGTCCCAACAGGTTCTACTGCAGTTGGATTAGTTGCTTGGATTGACGGAAGCAACCGGATTACCGCTGCCGGAAAAGATTCTGGCGTTACTGTTACCGCAGGTTCTGCCTCTTGGGCAGCTGCCAGAGGGAACTTAATGACCAAGGGCGTGCCTGGCGTGGCGATAAACAGGGCAACAACTCCGGTCAGCCAAACTTACATCAAGAATACTGCCGGAGCCACAATGGCCACTCTTTATTTCACTGCCAGTTCGTCTGAAGACATTACCATCACCAGAATCAAGATAGCAGCTTCAGCTGCTACCAACAGCAGTTCCAGCGCAGCAAACGGAAGAGCTGCCTTGAGCCTAGCTCAAGCGAGCGATACAGGCCTTGACGTGAAAGGCATGGCTGGCAATGTCAAGCTTTATGTCGGCGCAACTCAAATTGGAAGCACTGTCCCAGTAATGACAGACGGCACCAATTACGACTACGCCAACTTTACCGGTCTTTCTTTGGCAATTCCCAAAGGAACGACCAAAGCCATTGACATTAAGGTTGATGTTCTAAACTTCACCACTACCACGGGCGACGGAGCTGTTTACTTTTACTTTGGAATAGCTTCTGGCACGACTGACGTAGCCGGCGCCGGACAGAAATCGGGCACCGCTTTGTCAGCTACCACCATCACCATCAATGGTGCTGGTGAAACCGGCAACGGAATACTCTTTGGTTCAACAGGCGCCTTGCTTGTTGCCAATGCTGTAGACAAGCCGGTTTCAGCCTCATTGGTTGCCGGTCAAACCGGAGTGGAAGTTGGCAAATGGAAGTTTACGCCTTCCAACGAAGGAATTAATATTTCCAAGTTGGTGTTTGACGTAAACCACAGCTCGCAAGCCAGCGGAACCAGCCAGAGCCGAAACGCAAGCACATGGCTGACAAATACTCGTGGGATGGCTACTGGCACCTACTACTTCGCTTACTCTGTTAATGACGCCGCTGCTTCAGACTGTAAGGTGTCCTGGGGTACTGACACTGCGGGCAACTACAGCACTACCACCGAAAACTTTATCCTGACATTGAATGATAGCGCCAGTTCAACCTGTTCCACTGCCGTTTCTGCCACCACTTCCAGCAACTACCTGGTACTTACCGCTCTTCAGGGCAATTCCTTGGAGATTACTACTGCTTCTTCCAGCGACCTTTCTGAACGCATGCAGGTTAGTTTAAAGCACGGAGGAACGGAAACTGTTGGCAAATATGCCGGTCTTGACCAGAACGTGGAAAAAGTCTCCTTGTACGACGGCACAACCTGGTTAGCTGACAGCTACATCGGAGGCGGTGAGGCTACTAAAGTGGTCTTTAACTTCCCATCATCAGGTTCGGAAATTAATGTTCCCTATCCTGGCAACAAGACCCTAACCTTAAAGGCTGATTTTTCAACCTATATTGGGGCTGTTGAAGGGAGTACTCTCTACTTTACTTTCGGTGATACCAACAACGCGAATGACGACACCTACATCACTGCCAAGGGAGCTTCCTCTGGAAGCACTTTGACTGATAACTACATTAACGCTGGCGCAGCCATTGGAGCTTTGGCTTCAGACGAAATGTGGATTTACGCTACCAAGCCAACGGTTAGCACGAACGCCAGTTATGGCGAAAGTACAGTTAGTGATGAAGGAGAAGTTTACGGGTTTGATGTTAGCAATGCCGCAGGTACCGGTGTGGATATGAACATCAATGCTATCAGGTTTAGCATCAGTTCTGTTGCCACTTCCATCTGGGATAACACCTTCAACCTCTATAACAAGAGCCTTGACTCTGACTTGGCCACTGTCATAGGCACCGGAGTTTCTTGGGCTAATGGTACAACTACAGCCACTCAAGGCTATGTTGTCATTTACCCGACTACCGGCCACCAGGTTGCTTCAGGAAGCACAGTGACTTATGTCTTGAAGGGTGATACCAGCGCAATGGATATCACTATCAGTGACGACAATCTGACAATTAAGATTGCGGCAAACGACTTGTACTGGGATGATGGTTTGGCAGCTAACGCTAACAAGAAGGTTTCAGGTTTACCGACTCAGTCTAAGCTGTTACAGTTCTAAGTTCTAACGTTCGGATCTCGAATTTGCCTTTCCTTGTGGGCAACTCAAAGCCGCCTCTATTGGGGCGGCTTTTGAGATATTATGTGGAGATAAATGGATATAAATAGAGATATATTGTTTGGAGATAAAACGATATAAATTGATACAAATGGAGATATATTGTAAAATGGAAAAATGGATTTAGACGATTTGGAAATTTATAGATTAGCAAGGGAGATTTCTCGGGAAGCTTGGCAAGTATATAATAATCTTGATTGGCAAACTAAGAAAATTATGGGAGATCAATTTATAGAATCTGTTGATTCAGTAGGGGCTAATATCGCCGAAGGATTTGGCAGGTTCCATTATTTAGATAGAAATAAGTTTAATTACAATGCCCGCGGTTCTTTAATTGAGTCATTGCATTGGTTAAATGTTTTACATGAGAGAGGAAAGACCAATCAAGATCTACACAATAATCTTAATCAAAAATTGAAAAAGCTTTCAGTAAAATTGAATAATTACATCACTTCAACCAAAAATCAAAAGACTAAATAACAATCTTATCTCTACTTTATCTCAAATTATCTCTATTCATATCTGCCTGTATTTCAAATGAATCAGTATAAAAAAATAACAATCTTTGTTGGATTAATACTCCTATTTGTTCCTTTTTCTGTTGGGGCTGAATACCTGGATTTCAACGTAGATCCATCTTATGATTTGCTGGGCCGCTCAAAAGTCAGCGCCTTTTTGCACCAGGTTGGGGAGCGGGCTTTATTTTACGTTGAAGACGATTATTACAAGACCTTGCGGATTGAAGACAAAAAGATTTTCACCTTAATTTTGAAAGACTTGGCCAAAGAGTTTGACGAAGTAATTTACCCTCAATTAAGAGAGCTTTATGGCTCGGAATGGAAGCCGGGGATTGATGGAGAAGAAAAGATTTACGTTTTAATTGCTCGGCTCAAAGAAGGAAGTGCCGGTTACTTTAACCCAGCAGACGAATATCCTAAAGCCCAGGTTCCCGCTTCCACCGAAAGGGAAATGGTCTATCTGGCAGCTGACCATGTTTTGACTGATTTAGCTAGCAGCTACCTGGCTCATGAATTCGTTCATTTGATTACTTTTAACCAAAAAGAAAGAAATCACGGGGTGACAGAAGAAGTCTGGCTGAACGAAGGACGGGCAGAGATTTCCCCCGCTTTGCTGGGGTATGACGACAAATATCAAGGGTCTATTCTTCAAAAAAGAGTGAGAGCTTTTGTCCAAAACCCTGATAATCCTCTGACTGAATGGAGAGAAACGGCAGGGGACTACGGAGTTGTGAATCTCTTTTTCCAGTATTTCTTGGACCACTACAAAGCGCAGATTTTAACAGACAGCATTTCTTCGGCCAAGATTGGCATTCCCTCTTTGAACGAAGCCCTTAAAAAGCAGGGATTTATTGAAGATTTTTCTCAAATTTTTACCAACTGGACAATCGCTGTTTTGATAAATGACTGCCGGGATAACCCTCAATACTGCTATTGGAACGAAAACTTAAAGAATTTGAAAGTTGTTCCCCAATTGAGCTATCTGCCCTTAGCCGGAGAGAGCACCCTGACCTTTTCAGACTATACAAAAAACTGGACAGGCAACTGGTTCAAGTTAATCGGGGGCAAGGGCACCTTAAAATTGGAGTTTGACGGAGAAGCCAAGGCCAAGTTTAAAGTGGTTTATGTTCTCCATGATTATTCCGACAACTATTCTATTGGTTTTTTGGGGCTGGATTCTTCCCAAAACGGCCAGATTGAGATTCCTGATTTTGGCGCAAAATACAGTTCTTTGACTCTAATGCCAACCATTCAGGGCAAAATTTCTGGCTTTAATGGCTTGGAAGATTATTACAGGTTTGCCTGGACAGCCTCAATTGTTAATGAAAGCTCAGAAAAGGCAGAAGAGAAGCTGATCCAGGAACTTTTGCTTCAAATAGAGCAGCTAAAGGCTGAGATTGCCAGGGTTCAGGCCAGGATAGCTGTAATTTTGGCCGCCAGAGAAGAGGCAAGCTGTTCAAAAATTGAAAATAATCTTTATTACGGGATGATGGACAATTCAGAGATTCGCTGCCTCCAGGAATTTCTGAAAAATCAAGGGGAAAAGATATATCCTGAAGGATTGATTACCGGCAACTTTTTAGCTTTAACCCAAAAGGCAGTTGTTCTGTTTCAAGAAAAATATGCTTCTGAGATTCTCATTCCTCTCGGTTTGCAAAAAGGCACAGGTTATGTGGGGGAAATGACAAGAGAAAAGATAAACCAATTGCTTAGTTTATAGGTTAGGGTTGGGAAATTGGTATGGTTTAAGGGTTAGGTTTATGGTTAATCAAAATAAAAAACCCATTGTTAGTTTTAGAGATTTAGAAGTATATCAAGAGAGTTATAAAGCAATGCTTTTAACCATGAAAGAAATTGTAGCTAAATTACCAAATTCTGAAAAATATGACCTGAAAGATCAATTAAGTCGATCCTCTAAAGCAATTCCAAGATTAATTGCCGAAGGTTATGCGAAAAAACATCAGAAACTCGGTTTCCAGAAATATTTAGACGATGCAATGGGAGAGTGCAATGAGACAATAGTAAGCATAGAACAATCGCGGGATTTATATTCTCAGAATATTGATGAAAAAATTTGCGGAGAACTCATAAGTGTTTATGATAAAACCGGTAGGCAACTGTACAGATTAAGTGAAGCATGGAGTAATTTTAAAAGAAGATTAACTTAACCTCCTCACTATACTAATTTCTTAAACCTGACCCAAAACCAAACTTAGGTCTAGAAAAGGGCACAGGTTTTGTTGGGCAAAAAACCCGAGCAAAAATTAATGAGATGCTAAGCTCTCAATGATTTTTCCTGTGGATAACTACCTTGGCTCATTTTGTTTTAAAGAAGAAAATATAATTAGAGATAATTATTAATTAAGGATTAAAATAATATGTCAGTCAAAACCCTTATTTTATTTTTCGGAGTCATTTCCCTCCTTTTGTTTTTAGGTTTTGAAGTTAAAGCGGCCAGTCTGGGGGACGTCATTATTAATGAAATGATGTGGATGGGTTCTTCAGCTTCTGATACTGACCAATGGATTGAATTAAGAAATGCTTCAAATACGGATATTGATGTGGTAGATTGGGTGATTGAAAATGCTTCCACCGGTGAGAATTTATCTATTAATACCACTACTTGTTTTCCTTTGGCTACCACCACTATTCCAGCTGAAGGTTATTATTTAATTGCCAGACAGGCCAGTACTTCGGCTGATTCTCTTTTAAATGTCAATATTCAGTGTCTGGCCAGTTCTTCCCTAAGTTTAAATAATAATTATCAAACCAACGACGCTTTATTT
>Ga0210057_1006016_pt1 | contig 15266 bp, 18 predicted proteins | sample CryGeyCG2114_010_2_FD_183968 | JGI IMG/M metagenome (GOLD analysis project Ga0210057, IMG submission 183968) | Groundwater microbial communities from aquifer - Crystal Geyser CG10_big_fil_rev_8/21/14_0.10 (SPAdes) (version 2) | ecosystem: Environmental > Aquatic > Deep subsurface > Groundwater ... | reverse complement strand
ATTGCAGGAGCAGCAGCAATTGTCGGTAAGGTCGGAGAAAAGTGGTACCATACAATTATTATCGGTGCTTTAATAATCGCAGCACCTTATGCATGGGAATTTGCAGGTCCAATGATCACACCAATGTTGCCTGCTTGGGCTCAGTAATTTAAATCCTTAAGTTTTTCTGTAAATTTTTTGGATAGCATATGTTTCTTTTCTTTAGTAAGATGAAATAATGTTTTTTTAATCATTGTCTTTGATACTGTGAATATATAATTAAGTTTTATGACACTGTCTTTTATTGCACCTTCTCGTCTTGTTAATGGTATGCCTTTCATACTTTTGTTGCTTGTTATTCCAGCAACAACTATGTTATCAAATTCTTCAAATAAAATTACCGCTGGTCTTGTTTTAATCTCAAATGTATCTGTAAACTGGATTCTTGTAAGAATTACATCTCCTGCCTTAGACATTTTCCCATGCCTCATCTTCTTTATTATCCCACAACTCTTTCATTTTTGTTTGTTGGATCTTATGGAGAAACTCGTCATATTGATTATGTTCTTTTACTGTCTTGAACACATGAACCATTTTTTTAAGCAGTTCATTATATGTTTGTTTAGGATATTCTCGGGATTCCTGTAATTCACGTACTACTGACTTATTTAGCTGAATTGTTGTAGTTTGATTCATTATATATCACCTATAATTGACATATAATTAATTATATATAAAGTTTTCTGCTGAAAAAACTCGTCGACTTTAAATCGACAGATTTATATATATAAACTGCTTATTCTATAATATGATACAGCAGAGAATAACAATAATCAAAGTAAGAAAACCGCTTCAACCTACTCTAAATGCCGAGCTTCAATGGCTGGGCACATCTTTGGGTTTATTCAATTTACGAGACAAGGAAAAATCATGTTTCAGGATATTTATCGAACTTCTTAAGGCAACAAAGCATAATAAAAGTATAACAAGCGACCAGCTTGCTGATAAGCTAAACTTGTCAAGAGGAACAGTTATACATCATATTAACAAACTAATGGAAACAGGATCAGTAATATATGAGAGTAAAGGTTATATGTTAAGGGTCAATAATTTATCTGCATTAATTGATGAATTAGAAAATGATCTTATACATACTTGCAAAACATTGAGAAGAGTAGCAGAAGAAATTGATGGAAGGTTAGTTTAACTACTTCTGCTCCATAACCATTCTATATTCTCTAATCCACATTAAACCAATTTTAATCAAAGCTTTGTTAAACTTATCAGAAACTTTGTATGTCTTCTTGTATAGGTCATAATCAATAAGACCCATGCCTTTCATTGGAGTTAATATCCTATCATAGAATTGTCTTTTATTGTAGCTTAACTTAACAGTTTTGTTTTTATATTCTGGTTCATCAATCTCAGCAACTAAATTGCCGTCATGAAGCTGTGTAGCAAATAATGACATTTCAGTCTTTGTAACTTCTCCGCCTTTGTCTTTCATCATTTTTATTAATAGCTTGCCAACTATTTTTTGCTGCGGAGTTGCAAATATAACTTCATAAATGTCTTCAGGTAAATTATAGATGTCAAACAGGATTACCATTGTTTATTGCAGAATAGTACTTTGTAACTTGGCGCTGTACAAAATAATACCTACTCTACACCCCGGTATAACTCTAGGTTAGACTAGTATATAAAAGTTGTGCATTTATGTGGGATATGTATACTTTGGTGAATATGGTACATGTTCTATATGGAGATACCTGTATTTGAACATTTATTTGTATAGCAAATGAGATTAATTTTCGTACATTTGATCTCATTTGCTGAATAGTGAACGAAATTTAAAATGTACGAATACTTATTTCGTTCACTATATAAATACATATTTTATTGTATAATTAAAAAACAGAATTAAAAAATAAAGAAAAAGAAGAATTTATTCTTCAACGTTAGCAAAGATTTCTCCAGTTACAGTGTGTGCAAAGTCAGAAGATGATGTTGCTGCGTAATAAGTTACATCAACTTGTACTTTATATTTAGATCCTTCTGTCATTCCGCCTAAAGTAGAGCATGTTCCAGCAGTTACAGTAAAATATTCTCCGTCAGAAATTGCTTCAACAGATCCATCTGCACTTTCATCATATGCATCAGTATCATCACTATCAGTTACAGTAATATCTGTACATGTTCCAAATCCTTCTTGGCTGGATGCATCAACAGAAGTCACGTAAATTGCCTGGCCTAAATTATTCTGCAGTTGTAAACTAATTGCAGGGTCACCGTCATTGTAATCTAATAAATAATCCTTACAAAGAAACTGTGAACCAAATGTACATCTTTCTGGCAAAAATTTTGTAGGGCTTAATACTCCGAAGTATGCCAATGCACCAATCATTATAAGTATAACGAGAAATGCCCATCCGTAAGTCATTAAGAATTCTAATGCCCCTTGCGCTTTTTTCATGAAACCACCTCTATAATCAAGATATTCATTTTTTGGAAACTCTTCTATATAAAGATTCTTGTTTTTAATCGAGCAGTAAACTCTCTTAAACAAGGCCTGCTTCTATTAATAAGGCAGGTCATAATAATTTTGACTACCCTATCCTAAGAAACAATACTTTATCTATCGAAACATATATAAACAGGCAATCAATTCAACAGAGTATAATATTCGCGAGGGGATGATTATGACAGAAGTTCAAGGAGAAACAAAATTTACATATGCAACTGCTTTGAAGAAAGGATCATATGTCCTTATTGATGGAGAACCATGTAAAGTTGTTGATACTTCAACAAGCAGGCCAGGAAAACACGGTCATGCTAAGGTAAGAATTACTGGCGTAGGTATTTTAGATGGAAAAAAGAGGCAGATGGTCGCGCCAGGCCACGATAATATAACAGTTCCAGTCATTGAAAAACGCAGTGCACAAGTATTGTCAATAGCAGGAAAAATGGCAAATGTCATGGATGCAGAATCATATGAAACATTTGACCTAGAAATACCTGATGACATCAAAGCAGAAGTAGTAGAAGGATGCAACATCCTTTATTGGGTAATAACAGGAACAAAAGTAATGAAACAGGTAAAACCTGAGTGATAATAATGGTAAGATTCCCAGAAGCAGAAGCAAGAGTTTTCAAGAACATATTTGTTTGCAAAAGATGCAAGTCTGTAATCAGAGGCAACAATATGAAAGTTCTAGCTGGCAAAATATCTTGCAGAAAATGCAGCAGTAAAGCACTAAGACCAAGAAGGAAGAAATAATTATTTTATTTTTTATTATACCTTCATTTCATCTTCTCTATACTTTTTAAAGAATGCTCCTGAAACATCTCCTAATCTAGCAACTAAAATAGGATCTTCCATAACTTCTGTAACACTTTTATGATTTACAGGATTTGATCCATCTTTTCCAATTAAATTAGAAACAATAGACATTGCAGTACAGCACATATCAACAGATCTTGCTCCAATGACCGAATCAGCAAGAGACATTCCTACTGCGTCACCACCAAGATTATCTCTGTAATGAACAGCTTCACCATTTGATTCGTAAGACGGTCCTGCTACAGATATTAATTTTCCTACCTTTATATCATGTCGTCTTATACTTCCGCAGTATATTAAAAGAGCATTTCTAAGACTTTTATCATAAGCCTCATGTAAACCAGGATGTCTATCAGGAACTAGTACTCCACCATCTGTTTTTTCAAATCTTAGAAGTCTTCCTAATGTAGGGTCAGGCATAGATGCATGTTTTACATGATCATAAACAACCATTAAATCTCCAACTTCATATTCAGGATTAAGCCCACCAACAGCACTCATTGCAAAGTAATTCTTAACTCCCATGCAAGCTGCAACATATACAGGAAAAACAACTTGTCTCATTGGTGCAACTTCAAGTGCTTTTTCATAATAATGTACTCTGCCTTTTAACCATATTACAGGTACTCCTTCAATAAAACCATACACTATTTCATTTGTATGTCCTTCTGCACCTACTACTGGAAAATTAAATTCTCGGCGATCACAAGAGAATTCTACTTCAACAATGTTATCAAGCATCTTGCTTTGACCAGATCCAGTTTGTATTAAAAATTCAGGTTTTAGACCATCTCCAATCCTTGCTTCTATTGCTCTTGCACTTTCTAACACCAGCTCTTCGTAATCATCTTGAAATTTTGAAGCTTAAATCCATTTTGCTAAATAATCTAATCCTTTAGGTCCTATTGTTGCTAAAAAATCATCAACATCCATACATAAAAGAACTTACCATCTTTTTATAAACATTTTGACCAAATTAGATACTTTTATAAACTATCTTTCATCCAAAATCAACATGCAAATCTTCACATCTATAACTTGGAGTTTTGATTTAATACTATTCATAATCTTCATGATAGGATTAAGCTTAATCCTCTACATAAACAGAAAAAAACTTGTTCTGCAAAAAATAGTTCATCCTTTTTTATACATAATCCTGTACAGAACAAAGCTTGGTTTAAACTTGATGGACAAAATATCCAGCAAATACAGAGAAGCAGTTAAACTATATGGGTACATTGCAATTGGCGTTGGATTTGTTGGAATGTTGTACATATCATTAGGAATATTATTCTTCTTAATCAAACTTATAATTCAGCCTGCAGCAGATGCTTCAGGTGTTTCTCTTGTACTTCCATTTACACATATTCCAGGTATAGGCTATTTAAGTTTCACACACTGGATTCTTTCAATCTTTATTCTTGCAGTTATTCACGAGTTCAGCCATGGTGTTGTTGCAAGGGCGCATAATCTTTCAGTAAAAAGTTCAGGGTTTGCAATTTTTGCAGTCCTGCTTCCTATAATCCCTGCTGCGTTTGTTGAACCAGATGAAAAAAAGCTTGCAAATAAATCTGATGTAATACAATACTCAGTCTTTGCAGCTGGGCCAATGGCAAACATTGTCCTTGCATTCATAATACTGATGGCTTTTCCTTATGTAGGCGACATGACAAATTCAACATTGGCACCTTTTGAAGATAAAATTACAACTCCTTCAGGCTTCAGCTATGAAATATTAGAAGAAGAAGGTTATCCTGCATATACAATAGGAGTATCAAGCGGAATGCTTACTATGATGAATGGAGAGCAGATTAATGATTATTCTCAGTTCTATAAAGAAGCAGTATGCTTAGAGCCTGGCGAAGAAGTAACATTAGGAACAGATCAGGGAACATACTCATTCACAACTATAGCAAATCCTGACGGTTCTGGAAATGGTTTCATGGGAATAAAACCAACCCAGAATGAGCGAAGAATCAATGAAAAATATGCAGGTGTTGCAGGAATTTATTATTGGTTTAGAGGTTTCTTAAAATGGCTATTCTTACTAAATTTATTTGTGGGTCTTGCAAACCTTCTGCCGTTAGGCATTGTAGATGGTGGAAGAATGCTTCAGACAGCATTGCATAGCATATACGGAAATAAAGAAGATGGCAAGGCAAGAAAACTCTGGGGCTTTATCACCATGCTGTTCATCTTTGCATTATTGTTTGCATTGTTTGCTAATTACTTCGGCAATCCACTGGCTTTAATATTTGGCTAGTTCTTAGCATCCATCAGAATATTCTTTTGATTCTTTCTTTCTCTAAATGTTCTTGGAACATGTAGTTTCTCTTTTGTTATTGGATTTTCTTCTGTATAATACATTGTAGTAGCTACTGTTCCAGGAGTAGGCGTAAATATTTGTGTTAAATTAACATATATATTATGTTTCTTGCAATATTCTTTAAGCATTTTCATATCTTCTTCCGTACACGAAGGATATGCTGCAATAAAATAAGGAACCAAATTTTTGCGAGTTTTTTGTTCATCGTTGATTTTTTTATACTCTTTAAGGAATTCTTCAAATTCTTTTCTTGTAGCCTTATTCATGTTTTTAAGAATTTTATCAGAAATATGCTCAGGAGCAATTTTTAATCTTTGTGTGAACTGCATTATTTTTCTGAATAATTTCTTTTGTTTTAAGATAATATCATGTCTTATAGCACTTCTTAATTCAAGTTCTTTTCCTTTATTCTGTTGTAGTTTTTCAATATCTTCAAGGAGAGAGTACAGATCTTCGTTCAAAACACGATGCCTGCATCCTGCACATTCTTGGTTGCAGTAATCTTTTTTGTCGTAAACAACTATATCTTTTTCTATAATTGGTGAGAACATTTTTTTAGGATGTTTGTACAAATCGCACCTTGAGCCGTACATATTTAATGTTGGCATTGTAAGATCATTTATCTTGTTTTCACCAGCAGCATAAATTGCTTCAATTTCTTTTAATATGCTTTTTCTGCTTCTTTTTGCAGTCTCTTTTCCTTGTACAAGAGGGATTACACAAAAATGACATCCGCCCCAGCATCCTCTTCCTATAATGACAGATGTACGAAGATTATCAGTCATCTTTTCTTGAAGTTCTAGATTCTTAGATTTAGGGTGTATTGATCTTGTAAAAGGCATTGAATAGATGTAATCCATCTCTTCTTCAGTAAAAGTATGCTCTCTCCTGTTATGAAATATAAAACCAGATCCGCATTGTTCAATAACCTGGCTATCTGGTGCAAAATAATTTATGCGTGTTAAAAGGCTAAACTTTTTTTTATCTGTTGTACACTCTTCATAGCTTGGAAGCATAATTATATCTTTTTTAATTTCATTCTTTTTAATGCGAAATGCAGCACCTTCAATTTCATGAAGATATGGAGATGATCTTAACAAAGTGCGATTAAATAGATTATGTTCAGACATAATCTGAATAAGTTTCAGTATTGCACGTTCTGCTGTGCCAAATAGAAGAATGTCTGCTTTTGTATCATTTAAAATTCCTCGTCTAAGATTATTTTCTTTATAATCAAAATGAGTAAACCTTCTTATTGTTGCTTCAACGCCTCCAATAATAGTTATGGATTCTTTATAAGCTTGTTTTATCTTTTGTGTATAAACCATTAATGCACGTTCAGGAACAAGCACATTTTCTCTTTTTTTAAGCATAGGTGTATAATTTGCAAGCATTGAATCAAGAAGACCACTTGTAATGCAGAAAAAGTATTTTGGTCTTCCGCAAGCAGTATAATCCGTATCAGTTAAAGGTTGGGCAATTATGCCTGCTTTATACCCTTTTGAATCTAATAATCTGCTAAGGATAGCTATCCCGCTGAGTGGATGATCATAATAGGGATCTCCAGTTATAAAAATTACATCAAACTGCTTAAAATCTTTGTAATACTGTTTGCCTTCAGTTAAATTAGTAGGAAGGAATTTTGTCTTCATAATGTGAAGATTAGTTATCCTATTTAAATAAAATCTGGTTGTTTATTTTGTTTATAGTTAGTGTGCTAATAAATCGTACATTTCTGCACACTAACTATTCAGCAAATGTGCTACAAAATGTACGAAAACTTAGCACATTTGCTATATTAACTCAGAATGTCACAAATGCACTAACTACTGCAGTCATTATCTTAAAAGCAACTATGTAAAACAATTCTGTACTGACAACAAACATTGGTATGTATTTAACTCCTGCCTGAATGTTGCCTTTCTCAATTATTGAGACGATCATAGAACTAAAGAATGCAATCACAGCAAGTGCAATGCGGCTGAACCATATAAAATCATCTTTGTCTACATCAATATTACCTACATTAGATAACAACCCTGGTGTTGCGCCTGTTGCAGCAGTTGTAGCAAGTAAAGCAGCCACTTTACTGATCACAATAAGAAGATTATAAGCAAGTGCAAACAGCATTGGCGAGATAAATATGACTATTGCTCCAATAAAAATCATATAAGTCAAAACAGAAGCAGTTAATTCATCCTTTAATGATTTTGTCTTCTTAAGATTCTCAACAATCTGATCCAATATGTCAGCAACTTTTCCGCCAGACTGAATTTCACTGACAATAAGCTCCATAGATCTTTTTAGCATAGGTGAATTATATTTTCCTGCAAAATCATTTAATGCAACATCAATATCAGTCCCAGTCATAACTTTCTTTGCTGCCAATGCAATTTCGTTAGATAATATGCCAAACCTTGGTTTTATTGCAACCCACAAAGATTTTTCAAAAGCAAGACCTCCTTTCAGATTAGATGAAACTTCTTGGAGATAGTCAGGCAGAACATCTTCCATTTTTTTAGTTCTATTAAATATTTTTATGTCTAAATAAAGATAAATCCCAAGAATAAAAACCCCCATGAACAATAAAGGGATTATTATCCAGACTAAGAATGCATAAATAAAAACAAGGTATCCAGGTTGTTTTGAAATTGTCCCCCAGAATCCAAAAAAATACACTAAAAATGTAAATAAATAAGTTACATAAAACAAAAGACCGAAAAAACCATACGGAACTTCAGTTATTCCTGCCTTTAACAAATACTTTCTAAGTTTAGGCCGAACTGTTCTCGGAATAAATGCCTTCCCAAATTCGTAAATAAATATTATTTTTTTCATGTTTGTTCTCTTTTTGTTATGTTTGTCTCCTTTCAAAGTCAAGGTATAATACATCATGCATTAAAGCAGGATGAGTTGTATTAATGTTTGCTATTATCATTACGTGCTCCTTTAATGGAGCACGTTTACTATTATTTTGATTTATTATTTTATTTTTAATTGAAATTATTTTTTGATTTATTTTTATTAACATAATATCACCAACTAAAAGTTCACTGTTAATCTTGTTGATTTGAATATTACAATAAATATCATTTGTATTATAATTAATACTCCAACCACAACAATAAATATGTTTCTTTCTATTGGCAGCCCTAATAATCCTCCGACAACAACAAATATTGCCATTCCAACTGATGGCATTACTATGGCTAATAACATGTAAAACAACGCGAGGGAGTTAAGTTTTTTCCCATAACGCCGGATTTCAGTTAATTGTTCATTTGTAATCTCTTCCAGAACATTAGTCAATGGAACAGATACATCAATTCCAACTTTTAATGCTGTATTAATCTGAAATATAACTTTTCTGAATTTTTCTGATGGGGAATATTTAACTGCATTGTCTAATGCTTTTTCAATAGGAGTTCCAAGATTAATATCATCAACAATTTCTTTGAAATACTTTGAAGCAACTCCGTAGCTTTCAGATCCCTCAATCAGTGCATTTAATAATGGCCTTCCAGCATTAACCTTGACAAGCAAAAATCTGCCTGCAAACAGAACTTCTTGATCAAGCTCTCTTTTTCTTTTATTTATAACATTCTTCGGGCTCATCATAAAAAAGAAAAACAGCACCACAAGAGATAAAGGAATTATTAATATCATGTACCATAAACTAATTCCAAAAATTCCGAACATAAAAAAGAGGAATATTGTAGTTGCAACGGAGAACATAGCTGCCAGTTGCAGAGTTTTCTTTACAAACATATCAGGTCTCTGCTTTATATGCGCTTTCCTCAAATCAGTCTTCAATCCAGGAAACGAATGTGCTATCTGCCTTACAAGATCAACAATAATCCATCACCTTTATTCCTATATCTATAGAGAATTTTGCATAAACAGCAAAATTCTTTAAGAGAACTTTGCGTCGTCGAGTCTCACCGACGAGCTCGAAAGAAAAAATTTCGAGCTTTTGATGTGAATATTGAATTTTGCAAAGTTCTCTATACAAATAAGATTTCAGTTGTCTTTCTATATATAAGTTATGGTATGGGATTACTTTATGGGATTACTTCAAAACAAGCTTATCTCTGTAATACTTAGACATGAGAATTCCAATATCATTCAGATTACGGACATTATGATCTATCATCCACTGCAGTATTCGTATTTTCTTTTGAATATCTTGTTGAAGCATTTGAGGAGTCATCCCTGTATAAGTTCGCAGAATCTGCGGTATAACATTCATCCTTCCAACTGTTTTCATAGTATCATCAAGCGGATCATACTGCCTTATAACATTCGGCTCGCCGTTAGGTAAAATCTCAGCAAATTGCATTGTCCTTCTTTTATTTGTACGCCTATTTCTGTTCTGCACAACTATGCAGTTCATTGCAGGCAAAACTAATTTTGGAATATTAATTGGCGGATTTGTCAGACGTGTGATAGTTTCTCTGACATCATTAGCGTGAAATGTAGCATAACAGCTGTGTCCAGTATGCAGTGCTTCAAATAATGTTTCAGCTTCTTTTTGTCTTCTTATTTCTCCCATAATTATTCGATCAGGCCTCATACGCAGGGAATTAATTATCAAATCAAGCATTGATACTCCTCCTTTGCCTTCTGGGTTTGGAAGTCTTGTTTCAAGCGGAACCCAGTGCAGAGTGTTTGGAAGTTGAAGTTCTCGTGTGTCTTCAATACTAATCGTACGTTGATTAGGGGGTAAAAATGACGAAATAACATTAAGCATAGAAGTTTTACCTGAGCCTGTTCCTCCTGAAATAACTATTGACAGTTCATGTTGCATGCATAGCCAGATTAATGCAGCAGTTTCAAGGTCAATTGTTTTTGATCTGATAAAATCAGTAATTGTCCATGGGTCAGTTGCAAACTTTCTTATCGTAATAGTGTTCCCAAATGAAGAAACAGGTTCAAGAGTTGCATTAACTCTGTCTCCGGTAAGCAGGTGAGCATCCATTAACGGATGCAAAGTGGAAATTTCTTTGTTGACATCTCTTCCAATCATTGTTGCAAAATGTCTTACTCTTGCTTCACTAGGCAGACTGATGTTTGTTTTTAGCCAGGCATGTTTTTTGTGATAAACCCAAACCGGTTCTTTAGCGCTATTAACAACAATTTCTTCAATCTTGTCATCTTTCAACAAAATTTCAATGTTTCCTAATCCTAGGTTTTGCTCAATAACATAGTTAATAAGCATATCTTTTGTTTGTTCATCTGCATTCGGGAAATATTTGTTTAGAAGTTTTGTTAATTCTTTCTTAAACTCAACCTTGATTGTTTCTACTCCGCCTGTTTCACTAAGTTCAACAACTCCTGCTCCTATTTCAGAGATAAACTCTTCTCTTATTTTCTCAAGAATAATCTTTGTAGTCTTGCTCATATTTGTGATGTTAACAATGTACTGGGGAACAGCATCTTCAGGATAAAAAACTATATTTACCTCTACCATTATGTTATTGACATTAAGTTTATACTTGTCAAGCACATTTGTTTTATTTTCTTCTGCTTTTTGTTCCATTTTACATTTTAGATAGGCAGAGGCGGAGCATCCATTTCTTTTTTCTTCTCTTTAATTTTCTCTTTCTTTGGCTCTGCTTTTTTGTTTTCTGGTTTTTCTTCAGCTTTTTTATGGACATGCTTTTTTTGCATATGTAAAGGCGCTGCAGTAATTTTAGGCATTTGTTCAGTTAGTATTGGCTCCATAGGAGCTGCTGCAGTTATCTTGCCTTCTTCTACAATTTGATACAATACAAGAATTCGTTTGTATATTATGGTTTTCTCATATAAAAATCCCTCAGGAAGTTCATTATATAGTTTGTTAATAATATGATACTCACGTTTTGCAGATTCAATATGACCAAGCCTGACATTGTTTGTCGCTATTTCAATGTGCCTCATTATTTCGTCGCGTTTTCCTAATAAATTATCATACTTCTTTCTGTTAAACTCGTTTACAAGCTGAGAGTAAAACATAAGAATCTGGTTTTCAAGCATCATCTTTCTTTCACCGAATGCATCAGGCATTTGCTTGAATATTCTTCTTACTTCAAGGTAAAGCTGATTTGCTTTCTCTATGTTCCCTTTCTGCATATTGTCTCTTGCTTTCATTAAAAGGTCTGTAATTACCATCCCTTTCTGTTCCATATCTGATTTAACTTTGTTTAGATGTTCAATAAGTTCCTTGTTAATCTCTGTAAGTTGTCTGTGGACATTTCTGCGCTCTTCCTGCTGTCTTTTTTCTAATGTTGTATAGTGCTCTTTAACAACATAATATATTTTTTCTGCTTCATTGAAGCGTTTCTGCTGAATAAACTCATGTATTTTTTGTATCTGCTGTTCAATAGATCTTCCTGTAATAAACTCTCGTGACTGTTTTTCTACTAAAGCATTTCTTCCGCCTTCTTTTATTGAATGCCCTTCAGATTCTAAAAACTCATCAATATCCATTTTACTTTAGTTCCTCGCTTTTTAAGTAAACATAATATTTTCTCCATAAAAGATCCACTTTGTTTTTAGGCAGACCTCTTTCTCTGCATTTGTCTTCAAATACTTTTTTCATTGACTCTTCATTTGCATTTAAATATTTAAGCCATAAAAGCTTGATCTGATCTTCATTTATGCCTCTTTTTCTTGCTTTTTCGTAAAAAACCTCTTTAGTATCAAAGCCCAGATAGCCTATCCCTCCTTTCATGCGTTTTTCTTCCTGTACAAACACATAAGGCGTAGTAAACTTGTATTCAATCCCAACTATACCTTCTTCTACTAAGAAATCTGTCCATGCCTGAATTGTCAGTATTGGCACTTTCATCTCTTTTGCAGCATCCTGAAGTGAAATCTTCTTATTTCTCTTTATAAGCTCTAGAAATGTATCTACTTCTGTCCTTAATATTTCCTGACCGACCATAATGATTTTATTGGATATAGGATATATAAAGGTTGTTTTTTGGGACCATACTTACTTAATTTTCGCCAAAACATTTAAATACTATAGCAACCTATATACTCACTATGGCAACAACAATTCAAGTAAGCAAAGATTTGCTCACAAAATTAAAAGCAAGAAAAATGTATGATAAAGAGAGCTATGAGGACGTTATAAGAGATTTATTAGAGGATTCTATGGAATTATCAGAGCAAACTAAAAAAGATATTGAAATTGCAAGAAAAGAATTCCCGCAAGGTAAATTTGTAACTCATGCTCAATTAAAGAAAGAGCTGGGATTATAATGTATAAAATAATCTACTCAAATTCTGCAGCAAGATTTCTTAAAAAACTGCCAAAAGATATACAGAGACATATATTATCAGTACTTGAAAGATCAAGAATAAGGCCTGAATCACATTTTGAAAGATTAGTTGGTGAAAAAGCTTACAAACTAAGGGCTGGTGATTATAGAATAATAGCAGATATCTATAATGATAAACTTTGTATTTTAGTGATTAAGATAGGACATAGAAAGAATGTTTACAAATAACTACTTCCTACCTCTCTGCTCATCATAAAACTCTTCAATTTGCTCTAATGTTGAACAGTCATGCGGGCCTCTATCTTCTCTTAAACGAATAAATCTTGGAAACCTTAAAGCATATCCGCTTGTATACGTAGGACTCTTTTGAATTTCTTCATAATGTACTTCAATAACCAATTTGCCTTTCAAATTAACAATCTTTCCTTTTTCTTCAACAATATCATCCTTTAATTGCTCAGTCAGCTGTTTGAAAGTAACACCTTCTCCTTCAAGCTCCTTAATTCCTGTTCCAACCTTGCCTATTGTAACAAGATTATCATCATCATCCCTGCATGCTACTATAAAACTAGTTAACCAAGAAGCTCTTTTACCTTCTCCCCATTCAGCACCAACAATGCATAAATCAAGAGATTCCATTACTGGCTTTACCTTGACTCCAAAACCAACTCGTGAACCTGGTTTGTAAACAGCTTCCAGATTTTTTACCATTATCCCTTCATTGCCCTTATCAAGAGCTTCATTGTAAAATTTATTAGCTTCTTTTTCATTGTCAGAAACCATTATTCTGCTCATGACAATTACTCTTTCTTTTGGGTGAATTATCTTGCTTAATATCTTGCGACGTTCATGCAGTGGCTTGTCTATAACACTTTTTCCGTCATAAAATAATATGTCAAACACATTTACTTCAACAGGCAGTTTTTTAATAGTTTCAGCAATATCATATTTTCTTTTAATTCTCTGAGAAATCTGCTGGAATGCAATGTACTGTGTTGTTTTTTTATTAAATCCAACTACTTCGCTGTCAAAAATACAGCTGTCGCATTTAACATATTTTTTGACAGCATCAACAACATCAGGAAACTGTTTTGTAACATCTTCAAAATTTCTGGTGTATAATCTAATTTTGTCTTTTTCTTTGTGGCATTCAATTCTAAACCCGTCATATTTGTATTCAAACGCAGCAGGCTTACCAACAATATTAAACGCATCTTTAATATCTTTGGCTTTTTTATAAAGCATTACCTGCACAGGTCTGAATGGTTTAATATCTACCTTCATAAGTCCTTCATATCCTTTTTCTCTTGCAACTGCAACAACCTGTGCAAAATCATTAGTCATGTGATATGCATGGTCAATTGCAGTAATTAATTTGTTATAATTTTCTCTTGCTATAAGATCAGAAACAAAAACAACTTTGTCTTTTTTATTCAATTTATCAATCTCTTCAATATTATCGATCTTCTTGCATGTTTTTTCATCATATTCTTTCTCAAATAATTGAACAAACATTGGAAAAATACTCCACGCAATTGCATCTCTTATTGTTCCTTTGCCTATTCCAATTCTTAACACTTCCAGTGCAGTTCTTACAACATATTTTGCTTCTGTTGGTGTTGCGTGTGACAATAGTTCAGCAATCAACTGGACCTTTCTGTCAACAGAACCCTCTCCTGAAATATCTGCTAATTTTCTGATATTGCTGTAAACTTTTTTTACAGTTAATTTTTGAGAAAATAATGTTGCCTGCTTTTTCTTAGTCATAACTTTTTCAGCAACTAATCCTAAATCTCCTATTTTATTCATGTCTGTCTGTAATTTATTATGATCAACACCAGAAGCAAGAACCATCGCTTTAAGAACATATTTAGAGGCAACACCAATCTTCTGTTCACTCCAAGCAGGGAAAACTCTGCCATTTAACAACAAAGTAATCTCTTCTAATTCAGTATTTTTAGTATTGTCAAATAATTCAGCTAGTATTGCAGTCTTCTCTAGACGCTTAGTTGTCTTATCAAGCTTTTCGTATGTTTCTACTAATACGCTGTAGTCCATATAATTATCTCAGTGGAGTTGTTTTATATAGTTTTTGTGTTAATAGTTGAGGACACAAGTAATGCATAATGATTTTTGTTCTCAACTATTCTAGTGAAGGACTTTTCAATGCTTTATTTATGTCATTCACTATAATTTGATTTTTACTATTAAAAATTATTATTATTTATGTGATAATTCAATAAATAAAACATAAAGCTAAAAAAACAGGACATTGTTTATTTATCGTCAGATTTAAATATTAGTCTTCTTTAATTATTTTGTAGAGGTGGTTTTTATGTCTATGAAATGTGTT
>Ga0210057_1006015_pt1 | contig 15271 bp, 15 predicted proteins | sample CryGeyCG2114_010_2_FD_183968 | JGI IMG/M metagenome (GOLD analysis project Ga0210057, IMG submission 183968) | Groundwater microbial communities from aquifer - Crystal Geyser CG10_big_fil_rev_8/21/14_0.10 (SPAdes) (version 2) | ecosystem: Environmental > Aquatic > Deep subsurface > Groundwater ... | reverse complement strand
CAGAATTTTCTGGAACGCTTTGCAGAAAAGCAAAGCGTTTTCCACTACTTCTTTTATTAATCTCTAAGTAATAATTTATTTATGAAAAAAATGCGTTTTCTTCCAATAAGAAAAGAAATAACCCGTTTTGTTTTAAGAAGGAAATGGGGTGAATGGTATTCTACTGCTACTAAAAGGAGAGTCTTGAAATTGGGAAAAACTTTTTTTGATTCTTTTCCTTCTCTTAAACTGAAAGGAAAAAAAAGAATTGCATATTCTGTTTCTGGTGAAATAGACAAGGATTACTGGTCTTTAATGGATGAATCCCCTGCTTCGATCAGTTTAAGGCAATCTGATGTTAATTTAAAAAAAAATAAAGTTTTGACAACAGTTTATTTGGGTTTTCAAAAGAATAATTTAATAGTGGAAGGAATTAAAGGGGGCAGGAAAGTCCGCTCAAACCTTGATGTTTTTAGTTCAATCCATAAAAAAAATGCTTTTGATTTTTTGTTTGATTTAATTGAAGAGCATGCAAAAAAAACTGGTTTTGTTTCAGTTAAGATCAGAGTTCCAGAAACTCTTCAGGCATATTATGCAGTGGGAAAAAAAGGCCTGCCAGAACAAGAAGTTGAAGCAATAAGAAAAAGAATGATTGCTTTATATGAAAGATTAGCTGAAGCAAGAGGCTTTACCAGAAAAGGAGATTTTTACGTTAAAGAGCTTTAACTACCATCGTTCTATTTCAATTATGTTTGTTTCAATTATTCTTTTCAGCATTTTATCTGTTATTTCTAAATCCTTGTTTAAGTATTCTTTGATTTTTTCCATGTTGCCTTTAATGCATTCTTCTGCCACCATTGAACCATCCATTTCATGCAGTTCAATGTCTAATGCTTCGCCGAATTCTTTTAGTTTTCCTCTTGTAAAACCATACCTAAAAGCAGAAACTTTTTCCCTTAAGTCAATTATTTCTTTTATTTTGAAAGGAAAAATTTTTACGTTATTGATAAAACTTCTTGTCACTAAAAAAGGCAAATCAAATTCCTTTAAATTAAATCCAACAATTTTTTTCTTTAAGTCTTTTCCAATAAAGTTTTTGATTTCTTTCCAGAATTCTTCTAGCATTAGTTTCTCGTTTTCATCCTGAATTACAATGTTTTTTGAGCCATGCCTTAACCCTATTGCTACAGTTCTTGAGTCAATTGGATTTAATAATTTTTTTTTGTCTGTTTCGCTTAACTCTAAATAGCCTTCTAATTCTATCGGGCAGGTTTCAATGTCAATTATAATGTATTCCATTAAAGATTTTCCTTTGAAACAGTTTTTAATGTTTTTTGAGGCTGAATGCCGTTGATAAAGTTTTTGTTTTGCAAAAATCTTTTTGGCAGCTTGCATTTTTCTGAAAAAGGCAGAACGCAAACTATTTAATTGTGTTTTGCGTTGTATTACTGATAATTATGTCAATTGATTTAGGAGAAAAAAAAGCTGTTATTGGAAGAAGCCTTCATGACCTGGAAAAATACAGGGAAAAAGGAACTGCTTATATTGGTAAAGTGGTTATGAGTTCAGGCGAAAACCCTGTTTTAGGAAGAAAAATCTTGATGGATATAGCCAAGCCTCATGTGGTTTTAATCTGCGGCAAAAGAGGTGGAGGAAAATGCCTTGACGGAGATACTTTGATAACTTTAGAGGATGGCTCTTTAACTCCAATAAAAGCTTTGGAGAAAGACAAAAGAAAAATACTTAATTTGAATCACAAGTATAAAATTGAGAAGGCAAATAAAACTGAATTTTACAAAAGAAAAGTAAACAGGATGCTTAAGATTTCCTTGAGAAGTGGAAAAGAAATTAAACTGACTCCAGAACATCCGTTGCTTACTATTAATGGTTGGATTCCTGTACAAGAATTAAATAAAGGTTCAAGGATTGCAACGCCGAGAAAAACAGAAGTTTTTGGGGAAGAATTCTTGAAGGAAAGCGAAGTAAAGCTTTTGGCTTACCTGATTGCAGAAGGGCACACAAAACTGCAAACTGTCTGGTTCAGCAACGAAGATAAAGTTTTAATAGAGGACTTCAAGAATGCAGTGAATGATTTTGATTTAAATTTAACTGTAAACTTAAGCCAAAAAAACAATTACAGGGTAGTGTGCAAAAGCCTTAAAAAAAAGATTTTGGGGGATAAGAAAGTTAATCCGCATACTTTAAAGAACTGGCTTAAAGAATTAGGGATTTACAATTTAACTTCAGCAAACAAAGTTATTCCTGAAATAATTTTTAAAATACCAAAACAAAAAGTTGCCTTGTTCTTGAACAGATATTTTAGCTGTGACGGAACAATTTATTTTGATTCCAATACAAAAAGCTGGAGGGTTTCCTGTGCGTCAAACTCAGAGCAAATAATCAGATCTATTCAACACTTGTTAACTAGATTTGAGATTTTCAGTATATTAAGAAAAAAAATAAACGTGCTTAATGAAAAAACTTTTGGTAGTTTTGAGTTAGAGTTAAAAGGAGAAAACATTGAAAAGTTTTTGAAGGAAATTAGTTTTTTTGGAGAAAAAGAGTTAAGACAAAAAAATGCATTACAAGAAATCAGGTTTTTGAAGAGAAACCCTAATATTGACACTGTTCCAAAAGAAATTTGGGATCACTATAGACCAAAAAACTGGGCTGAAATAGGGAGAAAGATAGGGTATAAGTTTCCCAAATCTTTAAGGGAAAGCATGCATTATTCCCCTAGCAGACAAAAACTTCTTCAAATAGCAAGAGCCGATGAGAATGAGTTAATTCAGTTAATTGCCCAATCAGATATTTTTTGGGATGAAATAAAATCAATAGAAGAATTAAATGGCGATTTTTGGGTTTATGATTTAACTGTTCCAGAAAACCACAATTTTGTTGCAAACGACATTATTGTCCATAACTCATATTCGCTAGCAGTTTTGCTTGAAGAGTTTGCAAGACAGCCTATCAGCATAAAAAAAAGGATTTCTGTTATTGCAATTGACACTGTAGGAATTTTCTGGACCTTGAAAGTTCCAAACAAAGAAGAAAAAGCTGAATTGTTTAACTGGGATTTGACTCCAGACAAAACTGATGCAAGAGTTTTGGTTCCAAAAGGAAAACTTTCGTTTTATAAAGAAAAAAAGATTCCAGTGGATGGAGCATTTACTTTAAAAGTTTCTGAACTTGAATCAGAGGAATGGCTTGCATTATTTAATTTAAGCTGGAAGGAAGCAGAAGGAGTATTGCTTTCAAGAATAGTTGATGAAATAAAAGAAAAGTTTGGAACTTTATATGATATTCCAAAACTTATTTCTGCTGTTCAATTAGATAAAGATGCAGACAAAAAAACCAAGGACGCAGTAATAGGCAGATTAAAGGTAGCTAAAAGCTGGGGTTTGTTTGAAAAAGAAGGAACCAAAATAAAGGATTTAGCTGAACCAGGAAAAATAACTATTATTGATGTTTCTGCTTATCGTCAGGCAATTGGAATGGAAGGAACAAGAGAAATAATTGTTGCTTTAATTGGAAAAAAATTGTTTGAAGAAAGAATGCTTTACAGAAAAGAAGAAGAAATAAAATTAATTGAAGGAGAAAAAAAAGAAAGTGATATGCCTATTGTCTGGATGTTAATTGATGAAGCGCATATGTTTATGCCAAAAGACCGAGAAAGCATTGCATTAAAGGTTTTACTGGAATGGGTTAGAGTTGGAAGACAGCCAGGCTTAAGTTTAGTTTTAGCTACTCAAAGACCAAACAAACTGCATCCTGATTCAATTTCTCAGTGTGATTTATTTATTTCTCATAGAATGACTTCCCAGCCAGACATTGAAGCAGTTTCTGCTTTAAGACCTTCTTATATGCATCAAAACTTTGACAAGTATTATCAGGAAATGCCTCGTTCAAAAGGCTTTGCTTTAATCTTGGATGACAATACAGAGAATTTGTGGATGGTTAAAATCAGGCCAAGATTTTCTTGGGACGGAGGAGTAACTGCTTCGGCGTTTACTGAATGATTTGAATGGATGAAAAAGGACAAGCAGCATTAGAGTATTTGCTGATTATTGCCGGAGCAGTTGTAGTGTCTGCAATAGTTATTTCTTTTGTTTCAGATTTTCTGCCTAAATTATTCCGTCAGGCAGAAACAGAATTCCATGACTTTAATCAGCTGACTCATTCCTGAATTTTAATCATTTCTAAAAAGTATTTATGCAGTTTAGTGTCTAAAGTTATTTCTGGATGACATGCACTAGCCAGAATTTTTCCTTGCTGAATTATTACTGGCTGGTTTTTTATTTTGCCTAAAACTTTGACTTTTTTTCCGAGTTTCTTAAAGCGTGGAGCACGAATAAATGAAGCAGATAGTTCTCCAAAAGAAGTTGAAATTTTTTCTTCAAAAGAATCTTTTTGTGTTCCATAAGAATTTCTTTCAATTACTGCATCCAATAAATTCAGAGAAAAATTTTTGTTTCCAATAATTTTTTTTGATAAAATTATTGCTCCGGCACAGGTTCCAAAAATTGCTAACTTGTTTTTTTTGAATTTTAAAATAATTTGTTTTCCTAAACCAGTTTTTTCCAGCAATTTTCCTATTGTAGTGCTTTCCCCTCCGGGAATAATTAATCCATCAACTTTTTCTAAGTCTTTTTTTGTTTTAACTAAAATGCTTTTCACTTTTAATTTATCAAGAATTTCTTTGTGTTCAGCAAAATCTCCTTGTAATGCAAGAATTCCAATTAATAGTTTTTTCATTTTCCATCACTGGCTTTTATGCCATTTTTCATATTGCTTATGGTTTCCGGCAAACATTATTTCTCTTGTTTTGCCTTTTTCTTTAAAGGCTATTCTGTCTTGTTCTGATTCGATAATAAAAAAAGGAAACCCGTGCTTTAAATGCCTGGCTTTATCTAGTTCTTCAAGTTTTTGAATTCTTTTCCAAATCCTGTTCTTATCATTTTTATCTAATTTCTTGAAAAATTTGTCCCAGTCTTCTGCAAAATCTAGTTCAAACAAGAAAAATCACTTAAAGCCATATTTTTTCATTACTTCCTTTTTTGAGAAAACTCTTCTTTTTCCTTGTTTTATTTCATCGCTAATTTTCTGCATTTTTCTTACTGCTAATTCATCCTCTAAATCTTGGATGCTCTTAAATACTTCGTACTCTTTTCCTAATCCGATTATTCCAGCTCTAATAGCCTCGCTTCTGGTTTTATAAACTCCAGTTTCCACTAGCTTGTCCATAATTAATTCTTGTGCTCCTTCAAATCTGACTAAAGTTTCCCCCATTAAATCACCTATCAAATAGATATCAAAAAGATATATAATTATATGCTTGTTTATATGCCTCTTTTTGCATATCTTTCTTTTAATTCACTTAATTCATTTCCTTTCATTGCTTTGCCTAAATTAAATGAAACTTTTGCCAGTTTTTCCGGGTCATCAAAATAAGTGGTTGCCTGAACTATTGCTTTAGCCAGTTTTAATGGATTGCCTGATTTAAATATTCCTGAACCTACAAAAACTCCTTCTACTCCTAACTGCATTACTAAGCTTACATCTGCCGGAGTTGCAATTCCTCCTGCAGCAAAGTTTACTACTGGAATTCTTTGTTTTGAAAGAGTTTCTTCTAATAACGAAAAAGGGATTTTTTCTTTTCTTGCCCAGTTTTTTTGTCTGTCTGAATCCTTTGTTTTTAATTCTTTTATTTCTTTGGAAATTGTTCTGATGTGTTTGACTGCTTCAACTATGTTTCCTGTTCCTGCTTCTCCTTTAGTTCTAATCATTGATGCTCCTTCGTTTATTCTTCTTAGTGCTTGTCCTAAATCTATTGCTCCGCAAACAAAAGGAGTTTTAAACTTTTTTTTGTCTATATGAAATTCATTGTCTGCCGGAGTTAATACTTCTGATTCATCAATGAAATCTACTCCTAATTCTTCAAGTATTTGTGCTTCGCCGAAATGGCCTATTCTTACTTTAGCCATTACTGGAATTGAAACGGTTTTCATTATTTTTTTAATTAAAGCCGGATCTGACATTCTTGCTATTCCGCCGTCTGCTCTGATGTCAGCTGGAATTCTTTCTAAAGCCATTACTGCTACTGCTCCTGCTTTTTCTGCTATTTTTGCCTGCTTGTCATTGGTTACATCCATTATGCAGCCGCCTTTAAACATTTTAGCTAAGCCTTTGTTTATTCTTTCTTGTTTCATAATCAAATCACTTTTTTATTTAATTAATGTTTTTTGGTTCAATATTCTGTTTCAATTTCATTGCAGCACGGCTTTATGCCGTGCGTTTTGTTAAACCTTTTTTCTAAAAAGGTTTTGAGGGGTTTATCCCTTGTTTTTTTGTTAAACCTTTTTTCTAAAAAGGTTTTGGGGGGTTTATCCCTTGTTTTTTTGTTAAACCTTTTTTCTAAAAAGGTTTTGGGGGGTTTATCCCTTGTTTTTTTGTTAAACCTTTTTTCTAAAAAGGTTTTGGGGGGTTTATCCCTTGTTTTTTTGTTAAACCTTTTTTCTAAAAAGGTTTTGGGGGGTTTATCCCTTGTTTTTTTGTTAAACCTTTTTTCTAAAAAGGTTTGTTTAGTTATCTTTGCATTCTCCGTCAAATTGTTTGCATAGCCTGTCAAGCCTTCTTATCCTTGAATTATCTGAGTCAACTAACACTTCATTGTTTCCTTTCAGGACAATTTTTAGAAGTTCGTTTTCTATTCTGGCGTTTTTGAATAAACCGTTTTTTTCTATTATTTTAATTAGTTGTGAAAGTTTTTCTGTTGGAATCTGGAGCATTTGGTTTCCTTTTGGTTCTTCGTTTAATTCTTCTGCTATTTTTTCTAAGTTAACTGTTCCGACAAATTCTGGTTTAAATGAAATCATTGAAATAGAAAATAATGGATAAGCTTCTTTTACAAATTCAGTCATTGAACTGAAATCTTTGAATACATAATTTCTTGCTGTGCGAAAATTTTCTAAAAACAGTTTTGCTCTCGTGCTATTATCTTCAAATGAATTAATTTGTTCTTTTACTTTTGTAAATTGTTCCTGCATTTGCTTGTATAATGAAACAAGTTTTTTTTCTTTTATTGCTTCAGCCGTACTTGAACTTAATTCAGGGTTTTCTTCTGTTATTCTTTCCATTGTCAGAATGCTTTCATAAATTTCTTTTAAACTTAAATTAGTTTTTTCTGTTTCTTCTAATTGTTTTGAAATCTTATATAAATTTGTTTCAGCTTTTTTTATTGCTTCCCTTAACTTAACTTTTTCGTTTCCCATTAAAGACCCCATTGTATTAAAGCAGAATAATGTATTTAATTTTATGCTGGCTTAATAATTAAAGGTATTTAAATGAATAAAAAGAATTTACTGTATTTTCCTGCTAATTGCTGAAAAAGTTCAGAGTGTATTAGAGTATTTGCTGATTATTGCCTGAACTATTGTTGGAGTAATAACAATAGTGGTTTTTATGTCAGATTTTATAATAGTTATTCCCTGCAGTACACTGAGTTTTTGCCTGAAACAAAAACTTCTTCAAAGTCTGCTGTAAAATCTTTTTTTGGCTCTCTATTTCTGAAAACAATGCACTTTGGAGAAAACTCTTGTAAAACCATGGAATTTTTTCCTTCAAAAAAATCGTTTAACAAGAAAAGCCTTTGCTCTGCATCAGGACGCCTTTCAATAAAAGGTCCTGCAACAATTGAAAAACCACTGTATTCAAGCCAGTAGTCAAAAATATAATCAGATAAAACAAGTTCTCCTTTTGGAACATTTGCATTCAAATAATTTATGACTTTTTCATCATCTGATGAAAACCCAGATTTTGGGGTCACAAAAAAGAAAGAAAACAAGACAAATAAAATTATTATAGCAATTGTTTGAAGATAGTGCTTTTTAAGAAGCAGCCAAATTTTTGAAAAAGAAAAAGCTGCAAGAATTGCAAGCGGCAAAACAAGAAAAACGCCTTCCCTATATGCAAAAACAAAAGGTTTATCTGAAAAAAGAACTCCTGATAAAAAAAGTAATGGAACAACAATCAAAGAAACAAGTAATGAATCAAATTTTGATTTTTTAAGAAACGGAATCGAAAGCAAAGCAAACAACAAAAGAGGCACACCCAAAAACCCTAATGCTGTAAAAATATTATCTCCAACAAAAGGATTAGTGAAAGGAGAAATCGCAATAATTTTTGAAAAATTAACCAAATAAAAAGGGGAACATAAAACAATGCCGAAAAAAATTGTTTTTAATGAACCAAAAAAATCTTCTTTATTTTTTCTTGCAATGGAAAACAATGCAAAAAATCCCAGTATGCTAATAGTCGTGAAAAAAGTTCTGAAATGGATTAAACCAATAACTCCAAGCACAAGTCCTGCAAACCAAAATTTTTTCTTAGATATCAAAAAAAATAAAATAGCAAAAAACCCTAAACCAACAGTTTCAGCAACATATGAAACAAATCTTCTTAGGATAACTGGTGCAAACGCAAGAAAAAAAACCATTAAAGCCTGCTGGTTTTTCACCAAATATTTTTCTGAAAACTTTATGCAAAAAAACAAAAAAACCGCAAAAAACACAAAAGACAAAATTTTCCAAACAATAATAGGGCTTGAAAAAAACACTATTGATCCTAAAGCTAAAAATAAGTCTACAAGAGGGGGGTATAAGTAATAAATTCCGTTTGGAGCAATTAACGGATCAAAGCTTGGGAAAGAACCATTTTCCAGTAAATATTCTGTCACGCGTACTCTTTCAAAAATGTCTGGAACAACTGGATAAGGTAAAGTTAAAAGAAAAAAAACCTGTAATGCCAAAGCAAAAACAAAAGCCAAAACAAGCAACTTGTTTTTTGCAAAAAATTTTTTGAAATTCATTTTTTTATCATTCCTCAAAAAAGGTTTATGGATTTCTATTTTCCCTCCATTTATTAGGTTTGAATAAGATATTTAATTTTATGCTGATTCAATTTATATGGTTTTTAAATGAATCAAAAACACTTGTTGTATTTTTCTGCTTTTATTGCAGTTATTGCCTTGCTTTCACTTTTAAGCGACTTTTTTTTGTTGTTAGTGCATGGAATAAGCCAGGCAGTTTTTGAAGGAAACTCAACCGGAAAAACCTATGTAATGCTTTTATGGTTTTTTTTGCTTCCATTAATTTCTTTTGCTTTTCTTAAATTAAATTTAACTGAAAAAATTAAGCCTTATTCAGAAAAGTTTCTGAAATTGTTTTTGATTTTTGCTTTTTTAGGTTATTCTTTAGGATTGGTTCAGTTTTTTCTAGTTTCATCTGAATTCCATTCTTTGGGCCCTTTTGCAACTATTTCTGAAAATAATGGGGTAATTAACTGGCAGGCTTCAAAATTAAGCCATAATCATTTTCCAAAGGTTTCATTATATTTTTTGCAGTCTTTTTTTGGCTTTAATTCAAATGGAAGATTTGATGACGGTTATCCTTGGTATTCGTTTATTCAGAATGCAGATCAATGGTCTTTTCTTTTTTTGTCAATTGAATTAATTATTTTGATTTCAGGAATTTTATTCATTAACTCAAGAATAAAAGAAACTTCTTTTTTTGATTTTTTTGTATTTCTTTCAGGCTTTCTTGCATTGATTATTTCTGTTTTAGATGGGGGTGTTGGCTCAGGAGCAGCAATGATGACACTTTTCTTTTTTGCAGTTTATTTTTCCAGAAACTATCTTAAAACAGAAAATCTAGCAATTGCAACCTTATTTCCTTTGCTAGTTGTGGGTTTTATTGCTTTTGCTGATGTTATTCTTCCTGTGGAGTTAGGAAACAATTTTTACGTTTCTCCAATTATTTTGTTTTTCGGTTTAAGCTATTATTTTTTTGTTGAAAAAAAAGCAGCTAAATTAAACTTTTCTTTTCTTAACCTTGTTTTAGGGTTGATTCTTTTGGTTTCTTTTTTTATGTTAGCGACCCAATATCTTGATTTTTCTTTTGGAAGGGAAATAAGATCAAGTGGTTTAATTGAAGAGTTTAATCAAAAAGAAGTAGGGGTTTTTGTTTACGGCCTGCCGGAAAATCTTGAAAAAGAAAAAGTTGATGCTGAAGTTGAAAAATATGGGGCCATAATTTTTTCTGATAAGAGAAGCTGGAGCTATTATGCTTTAATTAATCCAAAAAAAAATTTCAGGACTAGTTCACTGGAAGGGTTGTTAAGAAATAAATTTAGTAATAAAACATATCTTTATGTGGAAGAAGTTGCTCCAGTTAAGCGGCTAGACTCTTATAAGGTTTTGTGGTTTACTGACAATTTTGATTCAAATAAACTGATTAAACAAGAGTTTCTTGCATCAAGAATAGTTGATAGAAAAGATGACTTTGAAACAAATTCAACTGAACTTGTTGTTGAAGGAAAAACTCTTTATTTATGGCAGATGCTTTCAATTCTTTCAGAAATAAAAAGCAATGGTTTCAACCAAAAAGTCTTGCTGATTAAAACAAGCTGAGGTAGTAGGATTGAAACTGTTCCGTCAGTTTGGTGCGGTGCACGATATAAAGTCGTGCTAGCACGAGTGAAACTCGTGCCTCGTGACAACCGAGTGAAATTGGCTCTTTGTTTGTGGACGGAACCACGAATGGGAAGGAGGAGATTCGAACTCCTGATCTTGACCGTGTGAAGGTCACGTCCTAACCAGCTAGACCACCCTCCCAAAAAACCTTTTAGGAAAAGGTTTAACAAAAACAAGGGGTAATCCCCTTAAAACCTTTTAGGAAAAGGTTTATCAACAACTTTTAGAAAAAGTTGTATCAAAAGCACCTTTTTAAAAAAAAGCTGCGCCAAAAACCTTTTAATAAAAGGTTTATCAAAAAAATAAAATTTATTTTTTCTTTTTTGTTTCTGATGCAATTAATGCTGCTCCTATTGCAGTTGCATAACCTGCATTTTTTGGAAAAATTCCTTCAGCTAAATCAAATACTTTTTTGCATTCATTAAAAGTTTTTTTGAATAAACTGCTTTCAGCCAAGGAACCAACAAAAACTATTTTTTTGTGTCCGGCAGATTTTGCTGCAAGCAATGCGTGAGTTGAAATTCCTTGAGAAACCATGTTAAATACTCCAGCGCACAAGTCTTCTTTTTTCCTGCTTTTTGTTTTTCCAAAATGGGCAACAGAAACATTTTTTTTAAGCAATCCTATTCCTTTTGGATAAACATCTTTTAGCATTAAATCCATTTTTTTCAGGTTTCCTTTTTTTGCACAAGATTCTATTTCTTTAAAATCAGTTTTTTTTGTTAAAAAATAACTTAATCCTAGCAAAGTTCTTCCCCCTATTGCTGTTCCTCCTATGTGTGCGTTTTTTTTTCTTTTAACTGAAACAAAACAGATTCCTGTTCCGGCTGAAGCAGCCAAAAACTCTTTTTGTTTTGATAAAAATGAAGCTCCTTTTGCTATTGCTTCAATTTCGTTTACCTTGATTATTTTTTTTCCTTGAATTTCTTTTATTTTTATTGAGTTTGCTCCGGTTAAAGCAATTGTTTCTGCGTCAGAAAAAAATTTGTCTGAAAGAAATTCTTGTCTTTGCTTTGAAACACTTTTTTTTGGATTCAAAAAAACTCTTTTCTTTTTTTTGATTTCTTTGTCTTCAATTAACACTGCGTTAAAAGAACTTAATCCTAGATCTGCTGAATACATAAACATCATTTTGCAGTATGGGCTTGTCCCGTACTTTTTGTTAAACCTTTTGTAAAAGGTTTTGCAGGCGGGAGGATTCGAACCTCCGAAGGCACTAAGCCACTAGGTGTTTTCGAATAAAAATCAAATAACTTATTATTCCCCTAAACCTAGTCCATTTGACCGCTTTGGTACGCCTGCAATAAGATTTATTGCTTTTATTCTGTCAGGATTTTTAGGTAAATAATTGTTGTCAAGAACGTATTTTAATCTTTTTATTTGATTTTTCTTTATTTTAAAATCAGTTTGAGGATATTTTTCTTTTATCAAGTATGTTCCGCTGTTTTTGGATTCAATATTTAGTTTTGCTAGCATTTCTACTAAGTCATTCACTAGCCTTTGACTTCGAAAGGTGCAACCAATTGAATTACCGTGTTTTCCTAGGTCACTGTCAATTAATCCTGCAAGAAAAGGCACTGCTTCATTTGGTTTAAGTTTTTTTATTGTTTCAGGAATGTGTGCTTTAATGCTTTTCTTTCCAGAAGGCAAACCCATAATTTGAGTAAAAAATCTGAATATTGCTTTATTTTTTATTGTCAATTCCCAAGCTTGATGCCTGAAACCGAATAAAATTTTTTCTATTTTAAACACTTTTTTCATTAATGGAATTATTTTTTCAGTGACAAATATTTCTTTTCCACTGTAATAAATTACTTTATATTCAAAATTTTTTGTTCTCCTTTTTATTATTGGAAGACACCCGTCGCCCAATATTAATCCTGAGAGATATATAATATCTGGAGAAATTTTGTTTGGAATTTTTACTGTGCTTCCTGTTGTGCTTGAAACGTATTTCAAATTCTTTGCTATTTCTTTTGTTTCTTTTTCACATTCAAACTGGCGCAAAACAGAAATAGCAATAAGAGGAATTGACGCCCTTCCTAATATCCAATCATTGATAGTCTTTTTGGATACTTTATAAGGGATTATTTCTGCCCATTTTTCAGTCCAGTTTATTCCAATTTGTTTTTTGAGTTTTTTGTTTATTTGTCTCAATTCGATATTTATTTTTAGTGCTTCAAAATTTTTTTTGGCCGGATTATTGCAATATTTGGGAATAATGTTGTATGCTCTTAAACAATGCCTCAATGTTGTGTCTTCTTCTGAATCATGCAAATCAAATAAATTGAATTCCATGATAAAATGAGTTTTTTCTTTTTTATAAACAATTTGAGGGCAGACTGCCGGTAAAGAGGATTCCCAAAAGTTTTTATTACAGAGTTTATTGTTTTATAGTTCTGTTTAAATATTTTTCTTGAAGCAATTCTTGAATGAAAAGAGTAATTAATTTTTTTATGCCGAAAGAAGACATTTTTTTTGATTTATTGAAAAATCAGGCAAAAATTGTGTGTGAAACCAGCACTATTTTTGGAAGGTTTTTAAGGGATTTTGATGAGTTAAATGCAAAACAAAAAAAAAGAAAGTCAGTGAAATAAATGAAATGGAGCATAAAGCAGATGAATTGACTCATGAAATGGTTGCTTTATTGCATAAAAGTTTTATTACTCCTATTGACAGGGAAGACATTCACCAGTTAACTGATTTGCTTGATGATTTGGTTGATGTAATTGATGATGTTTCAAATAAAATGATTCAGTATGAATTAAAGGAAATTCCGGAAGACTTGTTTGATTTATCTGTTACTGGCTTGAAGTCTTTGAATGAAGTTTTTGAGGCTGTTTCCTGCCTGAAGAACCCTGTTTCAATTAATGTTCATTTAAGGAGAATCCATGATTTTGAGGATGAAGGAGACAGGATTTACAATAAGGCAATATCTGGTTTGTTTAAAAAAGAAAAAAACGCAATTAAGCTGATTAAGTTAAGGGATATTTATGGGGAAATGGAAGACCTTTTGGATAAAAGCCAAAGGGTTGCTATTGTGATTGAAGGCATTGTGGTAAAGCATGCTTGACCCTTTTATTTTGGTTGCAATAGGAATACTCACTGCCTTGATTTTTGATTTCGGCAACGGATTAAATGATGCTGCTAATGCGATTTCAACTGTTGTTGCTACACGGGTTTTGTCTTTGCGTTCTGCAGTACTGCTTTCTGCTTTCTTTAATTTTGTTGCTGCATTTGTTTTTTCTGTTGCTGTTGCCGCCACAATAGGGAAAGGATTAATTGACTTTGAAGCCGTTACTACAACAATTGTTTTGTCCGGCTTGGTTGGCTCAATTGTTTGGGTTTATTTTTCTTCTTTTATTGGTTTGCCTGTGTCTGCTTCACATGCTTTAATCGGAGGCCTTGTTGGTTCTGCTTTGGTTGGCGCAGGATTTAATTCTTTGATTGTTTCTGGAATCTTGATTGTTTTTGCTTTTATTTTTGTTGCTCCAATCATTGGAATGATTGGTTCTTTCCTGTTTTCTGCTCTGGTTTTAAGGCTTGTCAGGAACACTCCTCCAAGAAAAGTAAACAATTTGTTTAAAAGGCTTCAGTTGATTTCTGTTTCAGTTTATTCTTTAGGGCACGGAACAAATGACGCACAAAAAACAATGGGCATAATTTCTTTGATGCTTTTTTCCAGCGGATTTCTTGGAAACGAGTTTTTTGTTCCTTGGTGGGTTATAATTCTTTCTCATACTACTATTGCTTTGGGGACCATTGCAGGAGGCTGGAGAGTCATAAAAACAATGGGAACAAAAATAACCAAGTTAAGGCCGATTAACGGTTTTTGTGCTGAAACTTCTGGTGCAGGAGTAATAATTGCAAGCACTGTTTTTGGAATTCCAGTCAGCACAACCCATGTTGTTTCAGGTGCAATTATGGGGGTTGGCTTAACTAAAAGAACTTCTGCTGTCCATTGGAGTGTAGCCAGAAACATTGTCTGGGCATGGGTTTTAACTATTCCTGTAACTGCTTTTGTCGGGGCAATAAGCTATTTAATTTTAAATCCAATAATTAATGCTCTTTAATTTTTTTCCAAAAACGTTTTCAATTTTTCTGCTGCTTTAGCCCTATGCGAAAACTTGTTTTTGCTTTTTCTTGAAAAAAATGCTAAAACTTTTTTCTTTCCTTTTGGAACAAAAATTTTTTCATAAGCCATTACTTTTTTGTTTTCCAGAAAAACCTTTTCAGTTATTTTTCCATAAAGTTTTCCTTCAAAAAATTTAGTTTTTTTGCCGTCAAAAAAACAGATTACTGTTTTATAAAAAGCATTTCTTTTTTTTCCTTCAAGTTTCTTTAACAGTCCAGCTAATCCTAATTTCAGATACTGCCTTTTTGGTTCTGTTCCAGGAAAATTCTTTAATGCAGTGAAATAAATTCCTGTGTCTTCTGCAATCAAAGGCTTTTTGATTTTCTTGAATGCCTGTTTTGCTTTTGATTCAGCTATTTTTTCAACTGAATTGCTTTTTGGTTCATGCAGTTCAATGTTAATTTGTTTTAATCTGATTTTTTTTCCAAGCAGTTTTTTTATTTCCTGTACTTTATGCTTGTTGCCTGTTGCAATAATTAGTTGCATTAAAGTTTTGTTTTTGGGCTCTGTAGAAATGATTTATAAAGGCATAAATAGGAGGTTGTGCCTCCTACTTATGGTGATCCTTTATGAGTATATTATACCCTGTTCGTATTAATAACTTTTTCCAGTTAGTGGAAAAATTGTGT
>Ga0210057_1006014_pt1 | contig 15274 bp, 18 predicted proteins | sample CryGeyCG2114_010_2_FD_183968 | JGI IMG/M metagenome (GOLD analysis project Ga0210057, IMG submission 183968) | Groundwater microbial communities from aquifer - Crystal Geyser CG10_big_fil_rev_8/21/14_0.10 (SPAdes) (version 2) | ecosystem: Environmental > Aquatic > Deep subsurface > Groundwater ... | reverse complement strand
GGTTGCCCCCTACGGGGTGTCGAACGAGGGCAAATCTTTTTCAGATTTGACCGACTGCTGTCATTATTGTTGTCGACATTAAAACGGAATCCATATGCATAATAAAATGAACAAGATTGTATTTAACTATATCTATATACACTTCTTGCTTTTAGGGCTTCTAAGTTGAAAATAATTGACTTTCATCTTTGTCATAACTTGGTTTTTTGTAATCACTGATAAAAAGAAAAGAAATCACTTTTCTGTCAGCTCCTGTTCAGCGATCCTGCAGTTGAGAGCCATGGCGTACCAGGTCCAATATCGGGCTGTGTGCAAGCGTTTAAGCTGGTATTTCTTGCTTCCTCCAGCGTAGATGATTGACTGCATGTCCGTGAAGAATTTTTCAAGAACATTCAGATTTCTTTCGTTTATATTTTTTACAGTTTGTTTCATTTCTTATACACCTCAAATGTTTATGCCATAAAAATATTAGGAACGGATATCATGAAGTTTTCTATCACGATGGAAAATCTCAATGAACTATCCTGACTTCTAACTAGAACATTTGAGGAATAAAAAAGGATAACCACTGGACAAACATATGAAATGCCTGTATCCACTAAATTTTGGGATTACAAGAGATAAAAACATTGTTTTGGAAGCCACTACCCACTGGTCAACTGCGGACAAAGTATTTAAGGGAACATGAATCTGAAGAGCAGATGAACATTCCAGAACTTGTTAAAAAAGAAGCGCTAAGAAGAGGATATAGTGTTAGGACTATCGGGACTTACCAATGGTGTTTGGAGAAGTTTTTCAGGCAATATAAGAAAGATCCTAAAGAAGTTAAGAAGGCAGACATCTATGATTATCTTGACGGGATGATCAGTAAAGGAAAGTCTGGAAGTACAATTAATGTACACCACAGCGCCTTGCAGTTTCTCTTTTCGGAAATTTTACATAAGAGGCTGATGGTCAATATCAAATATTCCAGGAGGAGAAAGAGATTACCTGAAGTCTTGGATAAGCAAGAAACCAGAAGATTACTTGGCGCAATTGATAATAAAAAATACAGGTTGATTACTGCTTTGATGTATTCAAGCGGATTAAGAATTAGTGAAGTTTTAAGTCTGAAGGTAAAAGATTTATCTCTTGAGAACAATAACGGCTGGGTGAGAGAAGGAAAAGGCAGCAAAGACAGAAGTTTTATCGTTGCTGAAAATCTAAAAGCAGAGTTGGAGGATTGGATAAAAGATAAAAGCCATGGATCATATATTTTCTTAAGCAACCGGAATAGAAAGTTTCACCCTAATTCTGTCCGTAAGATCCTGAGGAAAGCGGCAAAGAGAGCAGGGATTCAGAAGAATGTCTATCCGCACCTTCTAAGACATTGTTTTGGTACTGACGTGATTAAGAACGGTTATACTGAAGCTGAATTACAGCCATTGATGGGTCACAAAAATATTGAAACCACAAGGACATATGTCCATGTTGCCAATGCTCAGACAACACGAGTGAAAAGTCCTTATGATATGTTATGAGAATAAGAAGAATGGCCAAGAAGGCCAAAAGCACTGGTTAAATTCAGTTAGCGTTACCCGACATATCCTAATTAATCGTCAAACTTTATAATACTTTCGTTCAGCACAGGCAGGGTGGCTGAGTCTGGCTTAAAGCGCTGGACTTAAGATTCAGTTAGCGTTACCCGACGCTGCGCGGGTTCAAAACGTTAATCACGGGAAAATCCCGTCCCTGCCGCTGTGAACAAATATTTATTCCCATAACTCTTATAAATGATACTGCGAAATAACTATCTGGATAGATGTTTTCTGCAAGATGATAAAGACACTTCATGACCCTTACAAATCTGTACATATCAAATCGATCTTCCACCCGCTTTTGAATAGATGGTTCTTTGGCAAATTTAAGGATTTCTCATTACCGCAGCTGCATGGAGTGATGGAAATTCACAGCAGAAAAAACGTTCTAATTTCTGCTCCCACCGGTTCAGGGAAAACTCTCACGGCATTCCTTTCCATAATCAACGAACTTGTTGATTCTGCGGAAAAACAAGTTCTGGAAAACAAAGTTTATTGTGTTTACGTCTCTCCTTTGAAAGCATTGAACTATGACATTGCCGTCAACCTTCTCACTCCTTTGAAAGAGATTGAAGAGATTGCCGGAAAGGATCTTGGCATCAGGGTAGGTGTAAGAACTGGCGATACGACCAGTTATGAGAAACAGAAAATGCTCAAAAATCCGCCGCATATCCTGATCACCACGCCTGAATCTTTATCTATAATGTTAAATTCTCCTAAATTCAAGCAAAGTCTTGGCGATGTCCAATGGCTTATCGTCGATGAGATCCATTCTTTAGCAGAGAACAAGAGAGGGGTGCACTTCAGTTTAACCATGGAAATACTGCAAAGGATCTCTCCCGGCATGACAAGGGTAGGGTTAAGCGCGACCATCGCTCCTTTAGAAGAGATAGCTAATTATCTTGTTGGCGTGGAAAGAGACTGCGGGATAGTGGATGTCAGATTTCTTAAAGAGATGGACCTGAAAGTTCTTTCACCTGTAAGAAGTCTGGTTGAAACTGACTACATGCTAAAGCACAGCAAGATGTACTCTTTGATGGACGAATTGATCCAGGACCATAAGACCACTTTGATTTTTACCAACACTAGATCTGCCACGGAAAGAGTGGTGCACACATTGAAAGACGCTTTTCCTAAGAATTACAATGATGAAAACATCGCTGCTCACCATGGAAGTCTAAGCAAGGAAGCCAGGTTTAAAACTGAAAGCGGCCTTCGTGATGGAAAACTGAAAGTAGTAGTATCATCAACTTCTTTAGAGCTTGGCATAGATATAGGTTATGTTGACTTGGTAATTTGTTTAGGGTCTCCTAAATCAGTGGCAAGATTTCTGCAAAGGTCTGGAAGGGCCGGCCATCAATTACATAGCACGGTCAAAGCAAGAGTTATTGTCATGGACAGGGACGATCTGGTGGAATGTTCATTATTATTGAAATCCGCTCTTGAAAAAAAGATTGACCGTGTGCATATCCCCAGGAACGCTCTTGATGTCCTCGCCCAGCAGATTTACGGCATTGCCATCAATGGAGTTATCAACATCAATGAATTATTCCATCTTGTCAAAAAAAGTTACTGCTATCAGGATCTGTTGTGGGAAGATTTCTTTGAAGTTATCAAATATCTCTCCGGCCATTATGCAAGCCTGGAAGAAAGGTATGTCTTTGCCAGGATATGGTATGATCCTGAAACGGGTGATATTGGCAAGAGAGGGAAGATGGCCAGGATAATCTACATGACTAACATTGGAACGATTCCTGAAGAAAGTTATATCACCGTTAAGGTTGGCGATCAGCCCGTCGGCAAGATAGATGAAGGTTTCCTGGAAAGATTAAAACCTGGAGATGTCTTTGTTCTCGGCGGTAATGTTTATCTGTTTAAATTTTCAAGAGGCATGACTGCTCAGGTAAGCAGTTCAGTAAGCAGGCCTCCTACTGTTCCAAGCTGGTTCTCTGAGATGCTGCCGCTATCTTACGATCTGGCTATGGAGATCAACAGGTTCAGGAGATTGATGGAAGATAAGTTCATCCATAAGGAAAGCAAGCCTGAGATCATGAAATTCATCAACGATTATCTTTACGTAGATGATAAGGCTGCTGACAGCATCTATGGGTATTTCTATGAACAGTACAATTACAGCAAGATTCCTTCAGATAAAAAAATTATCGTGGAAACTTACGTTGACCGCGGCAGGACTTACGTCATTTTTCAGTCTTTGTTTGGCCGCAGGGTCAATGATTGTCTTTCCAGAGCCTTAGCTTACGTAATTGGCAGGTCCCAGCATCGTGATGTAGAGATGGGGATAACTGATAATGGATTCTATCTTTCCGCTGAGAAAAATTTCAATGCAATGAGGGCTTTTGAACTGTTAAAACAGGAAGATTTCAGAAAAATCCTGGAAGAAGCGATTGGGAAAAGTGAAGTTCTTTCCAGAAGATTCAGACATTGCGCTGCCCGCTCATTGATGATACTTAGATCATACATGGGTAAGACCAAGAAAGCAGGAAGAATGCAGGTCGGCAGCAAGATTCTGTTCAATGCTGTAAAACGTATCAGCAGCGATTTTCCGATCCTTAAAGAAGCAAGGAGGGAAGTGTTGGAAGATCTTATGGATTACCAGCACGCTCAGGAAGTTATCAATAATGTCATCTCTGGCAGGACGGAGATAATTGAAACACAGACCGAGATACCAAGTCCTTTCGCTTTCGGCTTGATAGCCGGCGGATACAGTGATGTGATAAAGATTGAAGATAAGCAGGAATTTCTTAGAAGGATGCATCAGATTGTCATGGCTAAAATTTCTTTGAAGGAAGGCAGAAAAAAATTGAAAGATAAGGAGGAAGATTTTTCGTACAGCAAGTTATGGGAAGACTCCCGGCAGAAGACCGAAGATGAAAAAGATGAGCATAAAGAAAAATTGAAGATGCAGGTCTGGAGACTTAAGCACCTGCCTGTATATGTTAAGGAAGAACTGATTAAATTGGTAGAATTTGGTTCGATGAGGAAAGATGTTTTCCTTGATCTGAAAAAGAATATAAAAGAGATCGAAGATGAATGGCCTGAAGAGTTGAAAAAGTTTGTTCTCGGAAAAATGTCACCTCTGTGAAGTAGTCATAATAAGAAAGATTTATAAATGGTCCTATGTTTGAAGAGCAAATGGTAAATGGAAATTTAGTTTACAGGCATGTTCAGGGTGATTTGGCTTCAGCTTTGGGAACTCTTGGAAATGGAACTTTTTTCCAGGCAACTCCCGGCGATATTATTCCTGGATTGATCAGTGGAGATCTTTCCGTTGAAGACAGATATCCTACCAGTTATCTGTTGCTTTCCAATTCAAAAGGTTTTAAGATCTCAAAAGCAAAATTTTCTTCATCTGATCTGCGGTCGTTCATGGCTAATTTTTCAGTTAGTGGTTACTTATATTGCGGCGGGATAAAGGTCACAGAAAATTTTGTGGATAATTTTAATGCTGAATTTCTACTTCCAGATTCTCTTAACAATGAACTTACCAGAGAACAGGCAAAGTATGCTTCACATCTTAAAGAAGTTTTTCTTTCTGCTGATAAGAGGGAAGAATTTATTGATTTTACATTTTCACATCTGGAGATGAGACTTAAAGCTGAAGCTGAGAAACGCGCAGCTGAGATGGCCAAGAATCATCAGGTTAATGTCACCATGAGAATTCAACCTGAAGTTGAGACGATAGTAAAGCAGGCTAAAGGTTTAGCTCTTCAAAGCAGGTTTTATGATGGAACTCCTTTGGTTCGTCCTTTGGTTATCGGAAGTATCAACGAGAAATTTGCGATTGTCGGAGATTTTTTCACTGATTGCGGCGCTTTAGGTTACAAGTTAAGATAAGAATTTTTGATGAATCATTGCAGCATTTCTTTTTCTAATTCCGATATTGGTCTTGTTTGACCTTCACTTTCAGAAATGTTTAAGATGTCATAAAGATGTTTTCTATAAAGTCTTTGATCTTCTGCTTGCGTTTCTTTTTGTTTTTCTTCTTCAAATGGTTTCCAATAATCATTAACGACCTTTTCTGCTTCTCTGAATAATTTTCCTGCAACTCTTAAAAGTTGTTTGTCTGAGCATTTATTAAGAGGAGTTCCGTTTGCTCCTCTTTTTAATTTAGTATATCTTATTATTTTGATTAACCCAATCTGCTCCTCCCTACTTTGGGGAACTCTTTCATAATTCAATATTTCATAAGCTAGGTCAATATTCATCTTAAACTAATTTTCCTACAAAAATGTTATGTTTATCTCTTAGGATTTTGATCTGTATTTTCTTGTCCTCTTTAAACTCGCAATTTGGAACGGAAATATTTCTTCCTTTTGCTGCGGCGATAGATGAATTAGGGAACCGATCTTTACATTTGATAACTGCATCGATAATCTCGTTTTCCTGGAACGGTTTTTCTAATTCTTTGGTTTTCCTGATATTGAAATCTTCTTTGCTTAATCTTAATTTGATGTCATGCTTCTTTTCTAAATTTTCCAGCATGGCATAAAAATCATCCCAGGGGATCTCTTTGGCTGGATTTCTTCCGGTCTTATATCTTAAAAAATTCTGTATCCCCAGGATGGGCTTATGTTCAAGAGATTTGATAAATTCAATTATTTTTTCCATCTCCTCTTCGTTATATCCCTGTGTCAATACCGGAGCTACGATGACATTCAATTTTTCTGAAGCGTAGGCGATGACTTCCTTGATGTGATTGACGTTATAACTTTTTGTCCCGGCAATTTCCTTTGCTTTTTGCTCATCTATGGCGTCAAGAGAAAGGTTAAGCTGCAGCTTGGTATTTTTAGCGATTCTGTCGATCATCTCCTTGTTCAGCAATGTGCCGTTTGTGTCAATTGAGATCGTGTGAACTTTTTCCATTGCCTGAAGATCTGCAAATAATTCTTCCATGTCTGCGTAAAGGAAAGGTTCGCCCTGAACTCCTATGTGAACTTCAACCGATTCATCAACAAAATCAATGACTTTCTGCAGTTCTTCAACCAGATAATCCTTCTCGACGACGAAATCATGTTTCTTGCTTGACAATCCTTCGGAGATTGAGCAGTAGACACAGTCAAGGTTGCATGAAGTTACCGGTTTGATCTCGATGATCGAAGAATTTCTGTAAACTATGCCGAAAGCCACGTTGCCTATCAATGGGATTCCCGAGTTTTTATGGATGTAGGTTACGGGGTTGCCTGTCAGCTTATTTTTTAGCTGGTTGAAATATTTCCCCAGCAGCGAAGAAAATTTCATCTCCTCATTTTTTGATTTTTCAAATTTGATTGTGTGCATATCTTTTAATACAAATTCACCTATCTTTTCAACTTCATCTTTAGGGATTTGCGTGCAGAACAATCTAAGCAGGCTGACCTGCAGATACTTTCCTTTTTCCTGGAAGGATAAGGTTTTGAAGCTTAATTCTGTCATTTTGTTTTTTATGTTGGCTGGCGCCCTTTTGTGAGCAGCAAATCTTATTGTACGAGATGTCGCTGAGGGTACTCGCAGAGTACGGTGTCCGAAGCGCAGAAGAGGAATCACTCTGGCTCCAGCCTACTTTATCTGTTTTAACAGTTTATTTACCAACCCCATTTATAAATTTATTGAATATTGTAATTAAGTAGTGGTGAAATCTATTGGGGTTTGCAGTAACAATAAAGTTTTAAAACTCAGATGTTATACAAATCCAGGGTGGTTGGTGTTTATTACTAGTATAAGCTATCTTAAAGATAAGAAACATGGATAATATAAAAATAACTTTGGAAACTTTGTACGATATCCTCAGGAATGAGAAAAAAAAAGAGGATTTACAGAAACTGGAACAAACTTTTTTTGTTGACGTGCTGAATTATCTTAAGGAGAAAAAATCCCTGCTGGGCATGAAAAGTGATGAGAATGAACTTTTTGCAGCAGGCGAGAAAGAGAAGATTGAATATGAACTAAGAAGCATCAAACGTATCCTAAAACAATTATATGAAAAAAGGGAAAAAAAGATCATTGATATCGCTCTTAACAGAAGCAGGACAGGTTCTGATATAATCGATACAAGCTCTATGCTCAAGGAAGAGAAAGAATTCTACAATAAAATACTTGATACTCTTGATGTCTTTAGGAGAAGCGTGCTGCTTAACCTGTTTAGGGGCGAAATTCCTAATGTTGAGGTGGCTGAAACTCCAAGCCTGGAGAGAAAAAAAGAACAGATCATGGCGGAATTGGAAGAAAGTTCAGATGGAAGGTTTGAAGGCGATGAAGAATCTAAAGAAGAAATTATTGAAAAAGAAGGAGAAGCTTCAAAAGAAGAAACAAAATCTGAAAAAACTAAAATAAGATTCATCCATCCCATGCCCAGTTTTGTCTGGAAAGACATGAAAGTATACGGGCCTTATGATAAGGGAGAAGAGACGGTGATCTTTCCTGAAGTTGCCGAACTGCTGGTAAGGAAAGGAAGGGCTGAGAAGGTTTGATCAGAAAGTATTGGAATGGTATTTCTTAAAATTTATAAGTGAGGTACGTTCGTCTTTACCATGGATATTGCGCAAACACTTGGCTGGATTGCCACATTTCTATTTTCAATCATGATTGTCCCCCAAATGGTAAAAACCTTAAGATCTAGGGACACTAAAGGCGTAAGTCTTCTGCTTTTTGTAATATTTCTGATTGCAAACATTATTGCCTTAATTTACGCGATTCTAATCTCTCAGGGTCCTCTGATTATAAAATATATCATTGCCATAGAAACTACGCTCATGTACATAGCAATTTTTGGATATTTTCATGTAAGAAAGAGAGGAACATTTAAACAACAATAGGCTATAGGATACGGCATGAGAAATTATAATGGAGGGGGTGACGACGGATTTGCTTTTTACCGTGATATAAATGTTGGTTCTGCCGTTGATAAAGAATTAGAAGTTATTAGAAGAGATGCTAGAAATTTTAGAGTCCTAGGTTATGCGGCGGCGATGGAGTCCATGGCGTGTTTAGGGTATTATGCTAAGGAAATTGGTTATGAGTATGATTATGTTCTGCTGTTATGTTCTGCTGCCGCTGCAGTCAATGCAATTTTTGCTTTTTATCACTCTAGTAAATATTCTAGGAAAGCTCACGGACTTGAAGAGAAAATAAACCAGTAAGTATTAAGTTGGTTCCTGTGAGCAGGGCGCGGCACGATTACGGAGTCTTATTTTATTCACAAATTTATGGACTCCGTGTGCCAGCGAGTTGCTAGCAAACTAACAGTTTGTTAGCTTGCACGTCGCTGCGCTGCTCACCAACTTGACTTAATACGTACATAAACCAGAAAGATATTTAAAAAATTTGTAATCTATGATTGATATGTTCCAAAAAATTATTACTGCAGATAACACTGAAACTTTTATTAACGAGAAAGTAGGTGAATCGTACCACTCACAGACCGGGGCGGTAGATGAAGCCTTAAAAAAATATGCAATTCCCTGCAGGATTAAGGAACTAGCCAAAACTGGGAAGATAAAGATTCTTGACGTCTGTTTCGGTTTGGGATATAACTCTGCCATGGCAGTATCTGTTGCCTTGGAAGAAAATCATGATTGTGAGATTGAAGTTGTCGGTTTGGAATATGATCCGGAAATAATTAACAGGATTTCTGAAGTTAATCCGCCTATCTCTTTCTTCCAGAATTACAAAAGATTGTCAAAACAAAATTTAGAATTTAAGGAAGGTAATGTTAGTGTAAAGATCCTGCTTGGCGATGCCAGAGAAACCTGCAGATCCCTGCCTGAGAACCATTTTGATGCAGTTTTCTTTGATCCTTTCTCTCCCAAGACTGCTCCTGAAATGTGGCAGGTTCAATTTTTTGAACAGATGTATAGGGTCATGAACAGTTCTGCAGTTCTGGCAACATACAGCTGCGCCCGCATAGTGAGGGAGAACATGAGCAAGGCAAACTTATTCTATGACGATGGCCCCATTGTTGGCAGACGCGGTCCGGGCACCATAGCAAAAAAGTGGGAGTCGGATCTGTAATCATCTATTCTTATTTCTTCCCCTTTTCCTTACCTGTTCCAGCCTTTCCAGAACTTCAGCTGCCTGGGGGTGATTTTTTTTATATCCTTCAATTACCTTATTGAATATCTCAGGATATAAGTCAAAGTGAGTGCTTTCCAATGCCCTCTCCATAAGAAAAAGATCTACTGCTTTATCCTCTGTTTTTTCAGAGAAGAATGACAGGCCGAAATCGATGATGTTCAGTTCTCCGGTCTCTTTTTGTTTAATCATGTTTGAAGTTGTAAGATCATTATGTATGATATCTGCCTGATGTAATCTGCCGATCTTTTCACCTGCTTCCCTCGCCAGAATTTGAAACTCATCCCCTTGCTTAAGTACATCTCTTAAAGTTTCTCCTGGTACAAAATCCATAACTATCGACATTCTTTTATCAGAGAATTCCTGTAAGCGCGGGGCAGGGAAACTTAACTCTTCCAGTTTTTGCAGCACTTTAGCTTCCCTTCTTGTCCTGAACTTTCTTAACGATTCATCCAGTTGCGGGAGTCTGTAGGCTTTACTGAATCTCTCTTTAAGAACCCTTGATTTATCTTTGTATAAGATGGCTTCTGCTCCTTGCGCTATTTTTATCATAGCACTAAGAATAGTTAACGGATTTTTAAATCTTGCTTAAGATGGCATCAATCTTCTGTTTAAGCTGCGGTTTCATCATAAAGCCAACGATCCTGTCAGCTTCTTCGCCTTTGTTGAAGATAATCAGGCAGGGAATTCCTGTAACCATGTTTTGCCCGGCTGCATTTGGATAATCTTCAGTGGAAATTTTTGCAAATTTAAGTTTTCCTTCATATTCCTTGCTTATCTCTTCGAACACTGGAGCCATCATCTTACAAGGTCCGCACCATGATGCCCAGAAATCTACGATTACCGGCAGGTCTGACTCTAAAACTTCTTTCTGGAAACTTTCTTCGGTTAATTCTTGCACCATGTTTTTAAATCCTCCTTTTGACGTATTGTTTCATAGTTATCTCTCAGTCCATCAGCTTCCTTTGGGTGATAAATACCTTTAAATTTTTTATCTGTAACTGACCTAAGGTTTGAACTTGTTATTGCAATAAGGTTTTCATCAAGACTTAATGGTCTGCAATACCCATGACTAACTTCTCTTCCATCGTCCGATACTTCCACCTCAATGCAGTGTTTTATTGTTACTTTATCCTTATTGAGATGTTCAGTAACTCTGATACTCTGCCTGTTTCCCAGACATCTGCTGAACATATCATAATTTACCTGTTTGTTTCCTTCATCAGAATTTACGATAACCCAGTGAGGAGTATCAGCGTAATGATAGTGGTTGTCTTTTGGTATATGCGGCAAAGATGGAGAGGGCGCGCACCCAGCAGCCATTGCTGTCAATGATGCCGGTAAAGCAATCTCGTAATATTTCATATCAACGTAAGCATTGAGATACTATTTATATTTTATGCTAAAATAGTTAACGACATTAGTTTCGTATAATTTTAGCACTATTGCCAAAGGAGGCGCATTTTGTGAGCAGGGCACGGCACGATTACGGTGACAAATATTTAACGTTAGACCCTTGTTATACGCCCCGACGAATGAAAGGAGGAGAGCACAGCGTGGCACGGAGCGAAGTGAGTCAAATCTGAATTTTTTCATTCTTAAAGAAAGAGGGATTTTTTGAGTTACTTATCTAGAATATTCCATTCCGGATTCCAAACAACTTCCCACAAGTGACCATCGGGGTCTTGGAAATAACCTGCATAACCGCCCCAAAATGTGTTTTGGGCAGGTTTGATTATATTTGCGCCAGCTTTTTTTGCTTGCTCCATGATATCATCAACTTCTTTTTTGCTATTTACGTTATGTCCTATTGTAAATTCTGTAGGACTAGGAGAAGTCAGAGCAATTTTAGTATCATGAGAAATACTTTTCCTAGGCCAAAGACCAAGCTTTACTCCATTTTGCAATTCAAAAAAAGCGACAGCACCATACTCATATTCTTTGCCTATAATACCCTCGGTTTTTAGCCCAAGACCATCCCGATAAAATCTTACAGATTTTTCAAGATCATCTACCCCGATGGTCAGAACTGTAATTCTTGGTTTCATATAAATTTAGTTAACGTCTGCAATTATATAAATTCTTCGTTGATGCTTCAAGAAAAATCCTTCTACAATAATTTAAGAAAAATTCAAATTTGATTGCGTATAACTTTAATTTATGTTCACTGTGTGCCTCTGCGACTTGCGAGCAAACTCACTTTGCTCGTTTGCATGTCGGGGTGCTGCTCACAAAATCAGCATCGTGCATGATGCTTTTGCAAAAACACATTTAACTTGACAGCACCATTTAAAGAGACACTATTTACTTATCATTGAGCATTGCGTAATTGCCCATGAAGACATTACAACGTGTGTACGATACGACCTGAGCTGACTGAAGGAAGCGAAGTTGAGAAGATTGTTCAGGCCTTGCAATGCCCTCATCAACGGTTAGTTGACAGTGTCTCCAAAGAAAACCTTTATATAGAATATTACTCTTATTAAAGGGCATGGTGAAGATGTTTACAAAGAAGATACTCTCTTTATTATTACTTTCAATTATCTTAGTTTCTATGTCAGCAGCTGCAGACTCTTCAGAAAATGACTGCATCTATTACTTCTATTCGCAGGACTGCCTGGACTGTCAGTCGATGGAAAAATATTTTTCCTCTCTTGAAGATAATTATCCCAGCCTGAACATACAAAAATTTGAAGTGTACCATAATTATAAAAATTACCTCTCACTGCAGGACTATTTCAAATCCTATAATGTCAAGGATGATTCAAGATACATACCTGTTGTTTTCATCGGAAACAGTTATTTTGTCGGCAAGGAATCTATCACTTCTTTCCTGGAAGAAAGGGTTAAAGACAATTCCGGATCAGAATGTCCTTCTGCTGCTGTCAAAGAAGCTGTAGGGATCATCGGCCTTGGTGAACCATCTAATGTACTTAGAACTCTTACCTTTTCCAGAATTACGGCAGATGCCGTTAAAAACATTTTCAACCCCGGGATAATTGCCTTGCTTCTTGTCATGGCAGCTCTTCTTTCTGGAAGTAGAACGGTGGTAAAAAAAGGCTCCCTCTACATTCTTGGTGTATATTCCGGTTACTTCCTATTTGCTTTGGGACTTTTCACATACTTATATAACTCGCAGATAAATTTCTTTTTCTACAAGATAATCGGATTATCGGCCGTAATCTTAGGTCTTGCTGGTATAAGAAACTTTCTTGGCACCTGGAATGATCTGCTGGAAAAAATCCCTGCAGACTTAAGAAAATACTGGGAAAGAACTGCTGACTTCATACATTCTTCTCTGGGCTTCTACCTTTCAGGATTGTTATTAAGCCTTTTTACTTTCGCCAGTGTAAGTGAAAGTTTTTTCCTGATGCGAAATATTTTCACCAGCGGTTTCATGAGAGGGGCAGTATTGCCTCTGGTTTTATACTACCTCCTGGTCTTAATCCTGGTGTTTGCTGCTGCTCTGGCTGGGTTCAATTCCATCAAGGAGAAGTTGAATTTTAAGGTAGAGAAAAGGTATTCTTCTGATGAAAGCAAGGAGAAATCTAAGAAGCATTACAATAACCTGGTGAATTTTGCAGCCAGGATTGTTGTTTTAGTTGTAGGATTGATATTATTGTTTGTTTGAGTCATAACCTATTTTTGTGGCTTATGGATTATACCCTATCTATCTTTAGAATATTCTATCTGCTGTTTCAATATTGCTTCTGCAAGGTCTTTTTCGCGCCGCACTTTTTTTCCTTCTTCAGGCGTAATGATTTTCCAATACTTCTGGTTGATTTTTTCATCCCACCATGAATGGAATTTAAGGTTAACTCTCCCATAAAAAGAAATTTCCATCAAATCATCATCCAGTACGGTTCTTAAAGTAGATTTCCATGGCTCTGGAAGCCTTTGACCACGAGGACAAAAGTGATCATAAGGATCATCAAGGTCCCTACTTAAATATACCATCCTGCCTATTCCATCTTCAGTTGATATAATCCTTTCATATGCCAATGAAAAACCTTTCTAATGATTTTTCAAAGGAAAATGAAACACTTCATTAGAGTCGACTAGAAGATATAACCCTGAATCGTCTTTCAAGAAATCTAAAGTCTTTCCTTCAAGATCTTCGCTTATTTTTACCCTGCCCTGGGGATGATATTTTCCATCTTCCCTTATTCCTCCGCAGTCCCTGATAAAGAGACGTATAGCTTCATAGTTATCTAAACATAACCTTAAATTTTCAAAATCCAACTCTCTTGGCATCCAATATTGTTCCATCCACTTTGATAGGAATTTAGAATTAATAAACCTTTCATCAAAAAGTACCTATTAAGTCTGTTCCTGTGAGCAGGGCGCGGCGCGATTACGGGAGCCTACATCATTAAAATACACAGTTGCCTTGCCAAAGGAGGCGCATTTTTGTCTAGAAGTCATGAAAATAAATATGCAAAAATCTACGCGCCGTGCAGGCAGCAGTGTATGTTCTTTTCATTATGGCTCAAGAAATTAAGCAAAGACTTAATTTCTAAGCTGAAAATAAATCTTTGCAAGAAAAATGAAAACTATCATTTTTCTGCACAGGAAAGAAATCGTTGTTTCTTTCCTTGTGTTTATTTTCATGCTCCCGTGCGCCTTTTGGCGCTGCTCACCCACTAGACTTAATACGTTCATCAAAAACTATAAATAAGACATTCCCAATATCAGTAAAATGGTCGATATTAAGGAGATAAAAAAAGTATTCTCACTATTAGAAAAAAATCATCCGTTAACGATGTTAGAAGAATTAGGCAGTTACACTCCTTTTCAGATGGTAGTGATGACTTTGTTAAGTTCAAGGACGAAAGATTCGACTACTATCCCCATTGTCAAAAGGTTATTCAAGAAATATCCTCTTCCTGAAGATTTTATTAAAATTGACCGGAAAGAATTAGAAAAGGAATTATTCGGTATCGGCTTCTATAAGGTCAAAGCTGAACATGTCAAACAATTAAGTAAGATCATCTTAGAAGAACATGGCGGCAGAGTTCCAGATACCTTCGAGGGACTAACCTCATTGCCTGGTGTTGGAAGAAAAACTGCTAACTGCGTTCTCGCTTACACTTTTAAGAAGCCTGCGATAGCAGTTGATATCCACGTGCATAGGATTTCTAACCGTCTGGGCTGGGCGCAGACAAAGACAGAATGGGAGACGGAAGAAAAACTAAAAGATCTACTGCCGGAAAAGATGTGGATTGATGTGAACAGGCTTCTGGTGGGTCATGGGCAGACTATTTGTGCTCCTATAAGTCCCAAGTGCGGAATCTGCCCAGTATTAAAGTATTGCGAGTATGGGAGAAATAGGTACGTATTAAGTTTGCATCGCTAAAGAGCAGGGCGGCGAGTCTTAACCATTGTGTAGTCACAGGATCGCGACCGAGCCTAACGTTCTCGCGGAGAGAATGGAAGCGGACTCTAGGCGGCCCTGCTCTAATTGAAGGCAACTTAATACGTATAGAAACAGAAAAGACATATAGAGAGTTTTGATTAACCCCCCTAATTCACAAGTTTTATAGAGATAAACGCTTTCTTTTTGCATGAGGTGATTTAAATTACATTTGATCAATTAATTCTTCAACAACAATACGAGAAAGTAAAAGGAT
>Ga0210057_1006013_pt1 | contig 15276 bp, 13 predicted proteins | sample CryGeyCG2114_010_2_FD_183968 | JGI IMG/M metagenome (GOLD analysis project Ga0210057, IMG submission 183968) | Groundwater microbial communities from aquifer - Crystal Geyser CG10_big_fil_rev_8/21/14_0.10 (SPAdes) (version 2) | ecosystem: Environmental > Aquatic > Deep subsurface > Groundwater ... | reverse complement strand
CACCGCCACTCCGCCACGAATTACCCCCACCCCGTCGCCCGTGGTCGATACCACCCCTTTGGTTGACGGGAGTATTGATAATAAAGAGACGGTTGTTTTGAGGACCGGACCTGTCGCTGGAGCGATCTTGGTAGAAAGCGGCCGGTCTTATAGCGGCCAGCCCTTCGTCTTACTCCTTGAGAGAGAAACCGGAGCAATTATAAAAATTGATTTACCAGACCGAGAGGCCGCCACAGTGGGCCGCTTACCCAATATCGCCCCTATTAATAAAGCTTCTTTCTTCATCAAAGGTTCCCGGGTGGGTATTTGGTTTGAGACGCAAAAGGCCGGCGTGGCTGAATATTGGGAGGCGGGATTTGATCTTGCATCCATGGACCAGGAAGGAGCGGTACCGGAAATTACTCTGCGTGAAAATACGTCCGCAATCTCCCACTGGACTGTTTCACCGAATGGGGAAGAATTATTAATCCTTGAGGCAGTCGGAGGGCACACTGAAGGGTGGATTATCGGCACAGATGGAGGCCGGCGGCGGGCCGAGCTTAACTTCCCTTTGACCCAGTGGCTCGTGGAGTGGCTAGCGGGTAATACTTGGGTTCTGACAAGCAAACCCTCGAGCCAAACACCCGGTTATTCTTACCTCCTGAGGGCCGATGGCAAGAGACAGAAGGTATTAGATGGTTTGAACGGGTTAACAACCCTCACGAGTCCTGACGGGAAATGGACCCTCTACACCCAGAGCGCGCGTGGAGGTGTCGAGACAAGCATCTTAGATCTTAGCAAGGAGACCGACAAGAAAGTTAGTTTAAATATTTTACCCGGTAAGTGTGTTTGGACGGCGGACTCATCAGCTCTTTACTGCGCCGTCTCTCAAACTTTGCCGTTTGGCAACTATCCCGACAAATGGCTTTTGGGAGGAGTTGGCTTGAACGACTCAATTTGGAAAATTGAGCCGGAAAGTGGGTTTACAAAACTGGTTTTGGATGGAATTAAAGGAGAAGATGCTTTGGATATTCTTAATCTGGTGATTTCGAAAGATGGTAAACAGGCCTTATTTATTGACCAGGCAACCCACCGCCTATTTTTAACCTCGCTTAATGACGTTGAGGAAGCTTCTCTTTAGGTTCTATTAGCGATGTGCCTTCCGCTTTGCGGCGGACGGTAAGTTCGTGGCCGATAGCGAAGAGATTACTGGTTAACCAATAGAGAGAAACGGCCGAAGGGAGGGAAGAGGCAATTAAGATTATCATCGGTGGCAACCAGAAACGCATTTGGCGTTGGAAATTCTTAGCCAGTTCCTGGCCCGGCTCGGAAGCCGGGCTTTTCTTAACCGGTGGAATGGCAAGGGTTAATTGGAAGAATTGGGAAAGCCCGACGAAAATAGAGAGTGAGAGGAAAGGCTTCGTTAGATCAATTAAGCCGAGCCAAACGACAGAGATGCTCTGTGGGGCGGTAATGAAAGAATACAAGAATTCGGTGTGGATGGTCGCACTTTCTCGGAAAACCAAATAAAGGGCGATGATAACGGGAAATTGGAGTAAAACTGTCCAGAAGGTTGTCAGTGGGTTGATGCCATGTTCGCGGTAGATTTCCATTGTTCTTTTCGCTTGCTCTTGGCGGTCGTTCCCATACTTCTTTTTAATCTCTTGAAGTTTCGGGTCCAGGGCTTTGATCTGGTTCTGGATTTTAAGAGTTTTATGTTGAAGGGGGAGGAGAATGAATTTAATTAGTAGAGTTAGGGTGATTATCGCAAACCCTAAACTACCGCCGGGTAAGATTCCGCTTAAAACAACCAGCAGATTATAGATCGGGTCGAAGAAAAGAAGGTGGAAAATGTTGGAAATCATTAACTATTGAATTATCAGTCTGGCTTTTTTAAATATCTGTTCAACTTCCAATTTAAGTTGGGAGAAATCTAACTTTCGCGCGCCCGGCCGAAGAAAGATCAGGTAATAATAATTCTTTTTCACCGCCGGCGCCAGTTCCCTAAGGATCGTTCGGAGACGACGCTTGAGCAAATTACGATCTTTGGCTAGACGAGCAACCTTGACTCCCACAACTACCGCCCAGCTTGATTCTGGTAGCGCCCGCGGCTCCATACCCTTATCTTTCAATAGAATTCTTAGGGTTAAAAACGGGTCATGAAAACTGGCTCCATACCTGATGATTTCGGGAAAGCGGGCACGTGGGACTCGCTGTCTACGAGCAAACATCCTTATTTTAAACCGTTAATTTCGCTCGGCCCTTGCGGCGCCTGGCGGTAACCACTTTCTTCCCACCGGCAGTGCGTTTCCTAACCAAGAAACCGTGGGTTCGTCGGCGTTTTCGCTTTTTAGGCTGGTATGTTTGAGACATTTCTCAAGTCTACAGATTATTTCAGAAAAGTTCAACTTCCTCTTATTAAAAATTTTATCCACAGCTATCCACTGGTTATGAACAAGAGTGGGGAAATTTGTGCTTCCTCTCGGGTAAGTTTATAATTGGGTGACATGGAAGTACTGGACCATAAATCCTTATGGACATCAGTTCTCGCCGACATTGAGTTGAATGTCTCGCCAGCCAATTTTGGCACCTGGTTTAGAAACACCTGTATTACGAGAGAAGAGGAAGGGATGATTTTCCTAGGGGTGCCCAACACCTTTGTCAAGGATTGGCTGAATAATAAGTATCATAAGCTCATTTTGCGCTCTATTAGAGAGCTTTACCCGGAAATACGTGGGGTTGAATACATAATCAATAAAAAGTCCGATGACTCCAAAATCACCAAACAGAATTCTTCACAAGACCATGGGGATTGGGTGGGCAGGCAGGTGCCCTTAGAAGAAGAAGTTGTGATCAACAAGGAAGACAACCTGAACCCGCGCTATGTGTTTGACCTTTTCATAGTTGGTTCTTTCAACGAGTTGGCACATGCCGCCGCTCAAGCAGTGGTTAAAAAGCCCGGCCGTCTTTACAATCCTTTGTTGATTTACGGTGGAACAGGCCTGGGGAAGACCCACTTGATGCAGGCGGTGGGAAACGATCTGAAGAATCAAGGGGGGGAGGGTGGTGGCAAGCGGGTTTATTACTTGACTTCAGAGATGTTTCTATTGGATTATGTGAGTTCTGTCCAGAATAAGAGGGGAAACCTCTTTAAGGAGAAATATAGGAAATATGACGTATTGATCATGGACGATGTCCAGTTTTTAGCCAAAAAAGACAAAACTCAAGAGGAATTATTCCATCTTTTCAATGTTTTTCATGAAAACAACAAGCAATTAATCTTTTCCTCCGACAAACCACCCAAACAATTGCACGGGATAGAAGATCGTCTAAAATCACGTTTGGAAGGGGGAATGATTGTGGATATCAGCCGACCGGACTTCGAGTCGAGGCTGGCAATTCTTAAACATAAGACAAAAAGTTACAAATTCAACCCAAATGAGGAAATCTTAGACTATCTTGCCTCAATGGTCCAAGACAATATCAGGGAACTCGAGGGGGCTTTGAACTCAATAGTCTGCCAATCATACCTTAAAAAACGACCTCTCTCTTTAAACGAGGTTAAGAATTTGTTGCGCAATAATATCAAACCCAAACGTAACATTTCCATCGAAGAGGTAACCACGATTGTCGCCGAATTCTACAACCTGGAGGTTAAACAATTGCATGAGAAAACCAGAAAGAAAGAGGTGGTTAAGCCGCGCCAGGTGGCGATGTATTTGTTAAGGGAAGATTACAACACCTCCTTCCCTTACATTGGGCAGAAATTGGGAGGGAAGGATCACACCACAGTGATCCACGCCTACGACAAAATTAAAAATGAATTGTCAAAGAGTGATGTCTTGAGTGAGGAGATAAACCAAATTAGAACCCTGCTTAGCCAAAACAAATAAAGATGTTGTCCACAGAGATGATCGCGGCGGGAAGAGGGGGCGTCCTTATTTTAAGGGGTAGATATACTTCGGGCAATTTTATCCACGGTTTCCACAGCCCTAATCATAATAATAAATAATCTTATTTAATTAATACTATTACAGATATGAAATTAGAATGCTTAACTGAAAAATTAAAAGCCGCCGTTTTCGTCGCCGAGCGCGCGACGGGTAAAAATCTCTCTTTACCCGCCCTCTCCAATATCCACTTAGCCGCCAGTGACCGAGCGCTTAAGCTCGAGGCCACTAATCTTGAGTTGGGGGTGGGCGTGACCATCCCCGCGCGCCCCGCTTCTCTCGGGGGTGTAATGGTGAGCGGCGCTCTTCTCGCGAACTTCTTGAGCAATCTACCCGCTTCGGAGGAGAAGATTAAACTTGAGGTCACCAGTGGCAATCTCCACCTCGAGACGGGGTCGCAGAGCACCACAATAAACGGCTTCCCCATCGACGATTTCCCCAGCATACCCCCCATAGAGGCCGTCGGAACTTTCACCGCCATCCCGGGCGCTCTGGCCGAGGCTTTCCGCAGTGTCGGGCCAAGCGCCTCAAACTCAAACCTCAAGCCGGAGATAAACAGTGTCTGCCTATACAATCAAAAAAACGGTCTGTACGCCGTAGCCACAGATTCCTACCGCCTAGCGGAAAAACTCCTGCGACTTACCGGCGATCTTCCCGCGGAGTTTGGTCACCTGATCTTGCCCTTGAAAAGCGCTCTCGAGATCTCACGAATCTTGGAGAATTGGTCGGCCGATAAGCCGGAGGTGGAGGTGAGATACAACGACCATCAAATTTCCTTTTCTGCAGACAACCTATACATTACCTCGCGGCTTGTCGACGGCACCTTCCCTAATTACCGCCAGATAATGGCCGACCGCTACCAAACTGAAGTAACCATTAGGCGTTCCGAATTGGTTGGTCGCCTCAAATTACTGATGGTCTTTAGTGACAAATTTAACCAAGCCGACTTCACCGTTCGGACGTCCAAGGAGCAACTGGAAATTCACACCGAAAGTGAGAAGGGGCGAACCACCGCCCAACTCAAATTAATTTCCTCAACCGGACCGGATGTGGGGGTCGGTTTGAACTTACGTTACCTACTCGAAGGACTCACCGCGATCAACGATGAGAACATCGTTTTAGGCCTCAACGAAGCCAACAAGCCGATAATCATGCGCGGGGCCATTTCCAACGAATTCTTGTACCTCATAATGCCGATTAGGCGCTAAGGATCAGAATGGCCGACAGAATCAACCGTGAGCTGGGTGAGATTGGTAAATTTATAGACCGGGGAGAAAATAAAAACAGAATTTTCGCCGAAACGGTGTTCAAACGAACAGGGATTAAATTGGGGGCCGACGAGTGGCGTTGGCGCGACCGCGCGGTATTTTTGAAAGTTTCACCATTAAAAAAGACGGAGATCATCTTAAAGAGCCGTGAAATATTAGCCGAACTGGAAGGTCAACTGGGGCGATCGGCACCGCTCAGACTAAAGTGAGAGTGGGTAGATCTAATTACCCGTCTGCACCGTTGTTGTTTGGGTCGTTTGATTGCTAACTGTATCATAAGCGACAACGCGTAAGTCGTTCGTTTCCCCCGAGGCAGAGCCCACGTCCTGAGGTTTAATTAGCCACCGGAAGGGGGCTTGGCGGCTTGAGCCGAGGAAGTGGTCGTTCCAGAAGAAATCAACCTGCTTAAGGGGAAATTTAGCTTCTCTCACGATAACCTCAACATTGATCTCCAACAATCCTTGCGTTGTTGGCAATTGCGACACTGCCACATTTATCTTAGGAGCAAATTCGGGGTGATGAACGTCGTCTGTCTCTGTCGGTATACTCCCCCCTGTTTCATCAAAGAGGCCGTGACCGGCGGCCCAGTTTCTCACTGGGGTTTCCCAGAGATTGAATTGAGGATCATTTTGTCGGCCAAGCCAGTAGAGGATGGAATGGACTTGTTTCAAGGTTTTTTCTTCTCGGAGACTGGGCGGAGTGTATTCTGTGGCTAATTTACCCGAAATTTTATCAATGAAATAACTTTGCCCACCTTCCCAGACCCCCCTCTTATATGGTGGAAGGTCGTCCGGCAGAGGCTCGGGGGTGGCAAAGTTCTGATTGGGCCGGTCGACGATTGCTTTTTCAAAGAAGCGGCGCCACATTGGGGTCACAATTAAACCGGCCACCTTCTTCTGCATTGGGGAGTTGTCGTTATTGCCGACCCAGGCACCCACTACAATGTTGGGAGTGTAGCCGAGCACCCAGGCGTCACGGTAGTCATTGGTGGTTCCCGTTTTAACCGCCACTTGATGATTCGGAAAACTGATGATGGAGTTTGCGCCGAAGAGCGGCATCCTCGCTACGTCATCAGAGAGAATGTCTGAAATAACTCTCGCCGTCTCGGCCGGCAGCACTCGCTGCTCTCTCGTCTCGAATGATTCAAGCACATTCCCCTGCCCGTTTTCCACTTGCAGAATGTTTTGCGCCGGGTATCTTACACCATCGTTAGCAAAGACGCCATAGGCGCTAGTCATATCGAGAAGACTAACCTCACCTCCCCCCAAAACCAAACTTAATCCATATTGAGAGGAATTGGAAAGTTCCTGAATGCCCATCTGTCTGGCCAGCTGGATGGAATCTGTTATTCCCGCCAGGTATAAGACCTTTACTGACGGGACGTTTATAGATTGGGCCAAGGCGCTTCTCAACGTCATCGGGCCTCGGAATTTGTTATCGTAGTTACTAGGCGCATAGCAGTGAGAGGCATTAATGGTACAACCGGTGTCGAATTGGGTGGGCAGATCGAAGACGACGGTTTCTGAAGTGAAGCCCTTGTTTATCGCCTCGGCATAGACGAATGGTTTGAAGGCGGAGCCCGGTTGACGGTGAGCCAAAGTCACATTAAAGTTGCCCTCATTTGCGCTATCGAAATAATCTCTTGAACCAACCATCGTCAAGATTTGCCCGTTGGTTGGATCAATTGCCACCATGCCGGCATTTGAGGCGTTAAAATTAGTCTTGTTCGACTCACTGTAGGCGGCGACGGCCGCTTCGGCCGCTTCTTGCAGTTTCCAATCAAGGGTGGTTACAACCTTAAAGCCACGGTTTCGGACTGTTTCCTGACCGTATTTCTTCTCCAACTCGCCCAATACCCACATGACGAAATGGGGGGCTCGGATGTTGGCATCGGCCCGGGGTTGAAATTTGACTTCGGTATTCTTGGTCTCAGTGTACTCCTCCTCGGTAATGAAATTTAAGGCGAGCATCCGCCCTAAAACCAGATTTTTCCTCTCCTCAAGGGCCTCGAGGTTATTGCCGTAAGGGGAGTAGTAGGTCGGAGCGTTAGGGATGGCAGCCAGGTAGGCGGCTTCGGCCAAAGTCAATTCCTCGGGTGAATGACCGAAGAAGGTCCTCGAGGCCTCGTCTGCGCCGTAGATTAAGCCGCCATAAGGCACCTCATTGAGATACCAAGCAAGGATTTCATCTTTACCCACCACCCTTTCGAGTTTCATGGCGAGGAAAATCTCTTTTACTTTTCTCGAAATCGTGCGGTCTTGAGTGAGGAGGGAATTTTTGATCAATTGCTGAGTGATAGTTGATCCACCTTGATGGCCGCCGGCCAGATTGGCGAAGAAGGCCCTGATCATCGCGCCTAGTTTGACCCCATTGTGTTGGTAGAATTGATCATCCTCAATCGCGACGGTGGCATTTTTCAAATATCGCGAAATTTGGTCGGAAGAAACAACTCGCCGTTTAATCTTCCCCTCGGCGCTGTAGAGAAGTACCTCACCAGTTCGATCATAAATTTTTGTTGATTCGGCCACCAACCGGTTGCCGGTAATATCGAAAACCGGCAGTTTTAGATTGGCCGCCCATAAGAGAACTCCACCACCCACGACCAGGATGAGGATGATAATTATGAGTAGTATTTTTTTAAGCATCTCTCAATTTATCGCATAATTTTGCAGCGGAGTAAACCCTCAAACCACCCCGACAGGTTTGTCGGGGTGGTTTGGGTAACTAACTACTTTTAACTTAGAATTCGCTGTCGGTGATGCCTTCGCTGTCGTCGTCACCGTCGGTCTCCTCTTCCTCTTCGTCAGAGTCGGTGGCGTCACCAACCATCGGATCCATTTCTTCGTTATACATATTGTTTATTTTATTCAATTTTACGACCCCTGCCTGCCGTCAGACAGGTCTTAACTTTTAAACCCCTACTTTTTAGCACAGCGTTATTTTTTTGCAACTACTCTAGGCCGATCGGGTGTGGATAAGATTTCGGCACTGCCAAAGCGTCGCCAAGGCAATAGCGATTGCGTCTATTTCATCATCTTTTTTACCTATCAATTTCAAGTTAAGCAGTTTCTCAACCATTACTTCCACTTGCTCTTTGCTCGCTCGGCCGTAACTCGTGAGCGCCATTTTTACCTCAAGTGGAGTCAGATGGACGAGGGGCAGTTCGGCAAGTTTTGCTTGGTAGATAATCGCCCCGCGCATCTCGGCCACCGCGAGCGCGGTCTTCTGATTCCCGGAGAAAAATATCTTTTCCACTCCCACCACTTCCGGCTTATACTTCCCAATCACTTGCCCGATCGCCTCCGAGAGCTTCATCAAGCGGTCGTCAAACTCGAGTTTGGAACTGGTACTCAAACAGTCCGAGTAGACGAGGTTCTCTCTCCCTTGGTCGGAGAACTCCACCACCGCTAACCCCAAGCGGCCGAATCCCGGGTCGATGCCTAAGATGCGCTTCATTTCAAATTAACTTTGAGTTAAATAAGTTTGTCCTGCCGGTGGGTTGGTGCTTTGAGTCCAAGGTGCAGGTAGGCCTTGTCGGTGGCTTGCCGTCCGCGCGGCGTGCGCTCGAGAAAGCCCAGTTGGATCAAGTATGGCTCGTGGACTTCCGCGATCGTTGCCTCCTCTTCGGCCGTGGCGGCCGCGAGAGTATTCAAGCCGACCGGGCCGCCGTTAAATTTCTCAATCAAGGTTTGGAGTAATCTCCGGTCGGTCTCCATTAATCCCACTCCGTCCACACCCATTATGAAAAGAGCTTCGCTCACAATCTCTTCGTCAATTTCTTGCTTTTTAATCTGTGCCAGGTCCCGCGCGCGTTTAAGGAAGTGATTCGCGAGGCGTGGGGTGAAGCGGCTCCTTGCCGCGATGAGTTTCGCGGCGTTTGCCTTAATGGGAGCGTCAAGCACGCGCGCCGAGCGCCCGATAATACGGCCAAGTTCGTCTTCAGTGTAGAAATCCAGGCGAAAAACTCCACCGGAGAATCTTGATCTAAGGGGGGCGGAGAGGAGAGCGATTCGAGTCGTGGCGGCGATCAAAGTGAAGGCCGGCAGGTCGAGCTGGATAACTCTGGCCCCGGGTCCTTTGCCGATCACAATGTTTAGCTGTCCGGATTCCATCGCCGGGTAGAGGACCTCCTCGATCATTTTATTCAAACGGTGGATCTCATCAATGAAGAGGATGTCACCCGGGGTAAGGTTGGTGAGAACCGAAGCGAGATCACCCACCTTCTCAATCGCCGGACCGGATGTTACTTTGATCTGCGTCGCCATTTCTTTGGCAATGAGGTGGGCGAGCGTCGTTTTTCCCAAACCAGGCGGGCCGTAGAAGAGTAGATGCTCTGGCGGCTGGTTCCGTTCCTTGGCCGCCTGGATTAAAATTTGCAAATTTCGTTTAATATTCTCTTGGCCGATGTACTCGGACCAAGTTCCGGGTCGCAAAGACTGATCCAGCGTCCAGTCATCACGAACTGGTTTGTCATTTAAATCTCTTGACTTCTGTTTCATTATATGCTAGTATCCCCTTGGATATAAATTCGAGGGTAGAAACCTCTAAGCAACTAAACTTTTTCGTTTAAACGGGCTACAATTCGAGGAAATTTTGGTTTTCCGCTCCGGCGGAACCACTGGGATTCTCCATGGATCGTTAGCCTAACTTGGCGACCTTAAGGTTGCCAGGGATTGCTTAGAGGTTTCTACCCTCGAACTCTCGGGATGCCTAACCATAGACATCCACCACCCGACCGAGTTCCACAAGCGAGGTAATTCCCCCGACCACTTTAACTACGCCGTCTTCTCGGAGGTCGAGGAGATTCTGCCCCTCAGCCGCCTTTTTAATATCGTGCTCACTCTGACTGCTATCGAGCAGATTAACAACTGCCGGCGTCATCAAGATGGCCTCGAAGATTCCGATTCGTCCTTGGTAGCCGGTGCCGTGGCAGGCCGTACAGCCTAAGGGTTGCCAGAGCGTAAGTTCCGGTGGCAACTTCAACTTTGGGCGTTTTTTAGCAATCTCTTGCCAGACTACTTCGATCAGTTGGCGTTCCTTATCTGTGACCGGGTGAGGTTGGCGGCAGTTGGGGCACAGCTTCCTCACCAATCTCTGCGCAATCGCCGCGTTAAGTGAGGCCTCGAGCGTCTTGGGGTTAATCCCGAGATCAATCAAGCGGGGGATGGTGCCGGCCGCGTTATTCGTATGCAAGGTTGAGAGTACCAAGTGCCCCGTGAGGGCGGAGTTATTGGCGATTTCGGCTGTTTCGGAATCGCGAATTTCTCCAATCATGATGATGTCCGGATCTTGCCTTAAAGCGGCTCGCAAGCCGGTGAGGAAGGTGTAATCACGCTCTCGGTTAACTTGAGTCTGGTTAACCCCTTCGAGGTGGTACTCGATCGGATCTTCAATGGTGATGACCTTGTTGCTTGATTTGCTCAGGATTCTAAGGATTGAGTAGAGGGTCGTCGTCTTTCCGGAACCAGTCGGACCGGTTAGGAGGATCATGCCGTTTGGTTTGGTGATTTGTTTTCTTGTTGTTTCAAGTAGCAAGGGTTCCATCCCCAACTTTTCGAAATCTACCAACAAATTAACCGGGTTTAAGATTCTAAGCACCGATGATTCGCCATAGGCCCCCGGCAGGGAAGAGGAGCGCACCTCCACTTCGTCTTGGTCGATCCTTATGCTGAAGCGGCCATCCTGGGCCGAATTTTTAAGATTCAATTTCAACCCGGAGACAAGCTTGATTCTTGATAGGAGCGAGCGGTAAGTCTTGATATCAAGGAAGACAAAGTCGTTCAAAACCCCGTCGATCCGATAACGCACGCGCGCTCGGTTCTCCTGGGGTTCGAGGTGTACATCCGAGGCCTTGGCGAAGATGGCACCGGCCAGAATTATCTCCAAGAGATTGGTTACTCCTCCCATCTGCCCCACTAACTTGGCATCTCGAGTGAGGCGCGCCTTTATCTCCTCCAAATTCTTGATTTGTTTTAAGAAAGATTCAATCTCGACATTGGCAATATTCACCACTCCCCCTTCGGTTTCCACCGATTGCGATATTTCTCTATAGCGCTCTAGGGCACGATTGAGACTAGCAACCGAACCAAGGTAAGTTTCGACTTTGAAATTTTTGTTCTCAAGTTCATCAATAATCTTTTGCGTCTTGGGATTACTGGGTGAGGAGATTACTACTGCCAATCGCTTACCTGACACCTTAAAGGCGGCAATCTGCGCGGCGCGCGCTTCCGCTTCGGGTATGAGGCGGATAGCGTCGGTATTGATCGGCAATTTAGAGAGGTCAACGTAGGGGATGTCGTATTTTTGAGAGAGAATGAGGGCGAGATCTTCCGCTTCTTTGGTGTGAAGTTCGTCTAGACGCCTGGCTTGCTTGTGTTCATCGAAGATAGTAACCATTCCTTTACTCATTCCTATCATAATCCTCCTCTTCTGACCAGATTAAGTTGGTGATAAGTCGTGCTAAGATTGATTTTGTATGGAGAAATTAGAGTTTACACTCGCGGAAATCGATAATGTGTCCGAGTGGTTACTCTCGCGGGCAGCCACTTTCCATGGTGGGGAAGTCAAGCTAAGCCAAATGGCCACCACGGTGGCCTTGTCGGGTGATTTGGGATCGGGGAAGACCACCTTGATCCAGGCGGTTGGGCGTCTCTTTGATATTAAGGCGGTGATTCAGAGTCCAACCTTCGTATTGATTCGAAGCTACGAAATCCCGGTCGGTAAGTGGCCGTGGCGCAAGCTCATCCACATAGATTGCTATCGTTTAAATTCAGACCAAGACCTACTCAAACTCGGTTGGCCGGAGCTCATCGCCGATGCCCACAACCTAATCATGCTTGAATGGCCCGAACGGGTGGAAGGGATTCTGCCTCTAAACACTCTTAATCTGAAACTCGAAATTTTCAGTGACGGTAAGCGTATGGTGTCAACCCGTGCTACAACCCATCGGTAACATGCTAACATTTGCCTATGCGCACCCTCGTCCTACTCGATGTCCACGCCATTCTGCACCGGGCGTACCACGCCCTGCCGGACTTTACAACGAAGAGCGGCGTGCCCACAGGTGGTCTCTACGGCTTAACCTCAATGTTGATTAAGTTGGCGAACGAACTCAAGCCGGATTACCTGGCCGCTTGCTATGATCTGCCCGAACCGACTTTCCGCAAGGTGGCCTATGCCGATTACAAAGCTGGTCGTAAGCCAACCGACTCTGCCTTGGTCGAGCAAATCGAACACTCGCGCGAACTCTTCCAAGCGCTCGGTATCCCTATCTATGAACACGCTGGTTTCGAGGCCGATGATATGATCGGCACCATCGTTGAGCAGGGGAAAGCACATAAGGATGTAAAGATCATTATTGCTTCCGGCGATCTCGACACTCTGCAATTGGTCAAAGGGAAGCAAGTGCAAGTCTATACTTTCAAAAAAGGTTTGAATGATACGATTCTCTACGACGAGACAGCTGTCGGCGAGCGTTTTGGCTTCGCTCCAACCCTGTTGCCGGATTGGAAGGGGCTCCGCGGCGACCCCTCGGACAACATTATCGGCATCACCGGCATAGGTGAGAAGACCGCTACCAAATTGGTAAGCACCTTCGGTTCACTGGAGAAAATCTACACTCAATTAAAAAAGGATGAAAAAGTTTTCAAAGAAGCGGGGATGAAAGATCGAGTCCTTAATCTTCTCCGTGAGGGGGAAGAGGAAGCAATTTTCTCTAAAACCTTGGCGGTGATCAGGCGTGATGCGCCGATTCAGTACTCTCTGCCGGAGAAGGTCTGGCGCGACAATGTCGATCGGCTGACTCTAGACAATCTTCTCGATGCTTGGGAGTTCCGCACCATGAAGGAGCGTTTGGACAAGGTCCTCAACCCCAAATTGGAAGATGAAGGGGTAGGGGATGAGCCCCGGGTCGAATCAAGCCGCGAGGCGAAGATTACTTCTTGGCTTTTAGGCAAAGAGGTGCAAGCGGTTGATCTGGTCGCTTTGCGTGAGCTTGGACTTGAGAAAGTTTATCAAGAGATTGAGTTACCGCTCTTGCCGATCCTGGATGGGGCGCACAAACGGGGGATTACCGTAGACACCCCTTACCTTAAAAAACTGGCTAAAGAAGTCCGGGCCGAAATCGTCACTTTGGAGAAAAAGATCGCCAAAGCGGTGGGTGGGGGTGACTTCAACCTAAACTCCCCCAAGCAATTGGCCGAGATACTGTTTGATAAATTGCAAATACCGGTCAAGGGTCTTAAGAAGACGGCCGGCGGCGCTCGCTCAACGCGCGAATCCGAATTACTCAAGTTGGCCGACCGGCACCCGGTGGTCAAAGACATCCTCCTCTACCGTGAGAAGCAGAAAGCCCTCTCCACCTACATCGAAGCCCTGCCGCGGCTTGCCGATTCGAACGGTGTTTTACACACCACTTTCGACCAAACCGGCGCGGCCACCGGCCGCCTCTCGAGTCGCGACCCCAATCTCCAGAACATTCCCACCACCTCGTCCGAACTCGGGCAAAAAATCAGACAATCCTTCATTGCTCGGCCGAGGCATAAATTTGTCGCCCTCGATTATGCGCAAATTGAGATGCGCGTGCTTGCCGGACTCTCGGGCGATGAGGTACTCATCAAACTTTTCCAAGCCGATGTCGACATTCATCGCGGTGTGGCCGCGCGCGTCTTCGGCGTGAAGGAGGAAGCGGTGACGGACGATATGCGTCGTCAGGCCAAAGTGATCAACTTCGGCATTATCTATGGCATGGGAGTAAACGCTCTCCGAGCGAATCTCGGCACCGATCGCGAAACGGCCGCCGAATTCCATCGTCGCTATTTCGAAACTTTCCCCCGGATTAAAAACTATTTTGATGAAGTGATCGGGCGCGCCCGGCGCGATGGCTACACCACAACCCACTTCGGCCGGCGGCGCTCATTGCCCCTCCTCCTTTCGCCCCTGCCGCGCGCCAGGGCGGAGGCCGAGCGTCAGGCCTCAAATGCGCCGGTGCAAGGCACAGCCGCCGATCTCATTAAACTCGCCATGATCAAGGCGGAGAGCGCGCTTCGCGCCGATGACCTCCGCTCCTCCGTCCATTTGCTCCTAACCATCCATGACGAGCTCTTGTACGAAGTGGAAGAAGGGGTGGCGGAGAAAGCGTTGCCGGTTCTACGTGGGGCAATGGAGACTGTCACTCCTTGGCCTTGCCCTCTTAAGGTGAAGATTACCACTGGTTCCAATTGGGCTGAATTGTAGATATAATGGACCTTATGATAGAAAAAAATAAAAGTTTTAAATTATTAATTTTAAGTTTTGCCCTCTTATTAACCTTCGGTATTGGTTCTCCGGCTAAGGGCCAAGAAAGGGTGACTGCGTCTCCCGAACAAATCCAGGAATTAAGGCAACGCATCTCGGAGTTGGTAATCCAACTCAACGAGCTTCGCGCCCGGTTCGCTGTTTTGCGCGGAGGGGTTACTAATTCTGCCACCGACCAGCCCACTACCGATCAACCTACCACCAACCGACCGGCTTTAAAGTTGTGGCGAGTAATTCATCAAGGGGAAGATGGTGATGATGTTCGTTTGATCCAGAAATTACTGGCCACCGATTCAGACCTCTATCCCGAAGGTTTAGAGACAGGTTACTTCGGACCTTTGACTACTCTGGCTCTTTTGCGCTTCCAATCGAGAGCCGATTTACCCAGGACGGGCATAGTCGACGGGCCGACTCGCGATAAGCTTAATCAAATTTTGGCGGCGGGCGTGCCGGGTACGGGGACGGGTTTGATAACAGGAGACTCCGGGCGGAGAATTCCACCCGGACTCTTACGCGCGCCGGGCATTAGGAGTATTTGGATGGCTTCCACCACCATTGACCATGTGCGTTACCGCGCGAGCGATGACAATTGATTTTTAGGGCTAATTAAGGCCCTACTGTGTTCTGCTACGTAAACTAATCAAGACCTTCGCAACATCTCGAGCGGTGTTTGATAATTAATTCCCATGTGCGTTCTCGCGTTGTTGTAGTAATTTAGATACTCGGGAATGGCTGTTTTGAACGAAACAAAACTGTTAGTAATCCTGTCCAAACATTCCTCCTGA
>Ga0210057_1006012_pt1 | contig 15276 bp, 21 predicted proteins | sample CryGeyCG2114_010_2_FD_183968 | JGI IMG/M metagenome (GOLD analysis project Ga0210057, IMG submission 183968) | Groundwater microbial communities from aquifer - Crystal Geyser CG10_big_fil_rev_8/21/14_0.10 (SPAdes) (version 2) | ecosystem: Environmental > Aquatic > Deep subsurface > Groundwater ... | reverse complement strand
ACCAGACGCGACCGGCGCCTGCAGTAAACTGAACATCCGCCCATCAGAGAGGGTGAACGCTACGCCGGTGTCGGAAAAAACCGCATTAATGTATTTGCCGTTATCGCAGTGGTACGTCACTTGATCCGTGCCCTGCTCTTGGCTTTGACGGGAAGCTGTCGGGTTCAGAAAGAAAAAATACCCCCCAAGTGCGATTGAGGTGATGACGAGACCCCCGACTGCAAGATATTTTTTCACTGCGGGTTTAATGCTTACTCGTAACGTGAAAGTTTATGGTGCGATTTCTCCCGGACACAGCGCAAACTCACAATCAGGACCTACGCGCCCGACACCGGAGCCATCGGGACAGATTTTCGCGTCGGCCGTGCAAGCAACAGGGCGTTCTCCTTCGGGTGTGCGCTGAGTCGGTACAGGTGTCCCCCCTTGTGGAAGCAGTGTGGTCGCCTGAAATTGTTCCCACGTAACCCATACGACACCGAGGAGGATTAACCCGACAATCACAATAAAGACATCTTTCATACATCAAGTATAGCGCGGCGGAAACCACGTTTGTTGCAAAGGCTATAAAAGCGTGCAAGACACCTTGACCCTATCATTGTCAAAGATACCTTCTTTTTTACGCACCGCCGCCTTAAGTGGCAGAAGGTAGGTTCCTGATCTTTTATCGGGGAAAATCGATGTCTTCCATTCCGTTTTCCCGATGGTAACGGAAACGGGGAGCGAGCCCCATCCGCGGGCGTTCTTCCCGTATTTTGTTTTAATATCAGTCGATTCCTTTTTGGGAACTGTAATAAAACGCCACGACGCCATCCCCGGGTACACCCATACGTTCGATTTGAATGCGTAGGTTTTCATGATGAAGCATTTTTTAAAACTTTTTGTACTATCTTTCGCACCGTATCCTCTACCATGCCGACAAGAAACGGGTTTTTTGCGGCATTCCGGTGATCGTCGGTTGCAAATTTATTGATTATCTCAGTGAGTTCGTTTTGCGTACCTTGAAGAGCCGCGACAACTTTAGTAACGACACCCTCAATACCTCCGAGCGCGGCAATCAGATCGCGTATCGCTTTTTTGATTTCAGCACTTTTTCCTTTAACGGAATCCGGGTTCTTCAACATATCCGCAACGGCATCTACTCCGCCGATGCGACTGATGAAAGTGTTAATCATTTCTTTATCTCCTTCCCGAGTTTTTCCGGAGAATTTTCTGCTCAATATACGTTCGCGCCGGAAGAACATACCAACACTGTACTACTATGCGCAAAAAAGAAAATCATCCTAGAGCGCCGAGTACAGAAGGACTCCCACGAAGAATGCGGCAAAGACAGCGAAGAATCCGATTGTCTTCAGAAAAAACACAACCGCTTCTTTTTTCTGATTGCTGAAATACAATTGGAACGGTTCGTAGCCGAACAAAAATCCCATCACCGCAGCCGACAACACAAAAAGAGAAAGAACGGCCAAGGGGATGAGGATAGTCTGCTGTAACGCTTCTCGTGACGTGATCTCGTTTATCACCAGGACGATGCCGACAATGTAGAGTGCGGCGGAAGATGCGTTGAGGAGCGAGTTTTTCATAGCATGGAGCACTTGTTCATCTAACCGCAACAATAAAGGAAAAGTTACTGTGTGGTTAGCTATTCGCCACTCTCGGTTATGCCTTCATTGAAAAGGGAATTTTACATTCCTTAAAGCAGTGCGCGCCTCTATTGAGTTGATAAATGTGTTCCCGTCCGGAACGTTTACTCGTGACCGCTTCAACGGAACGAAGTACGTGAAGATGGTGGGTGACGGTCGGTTGTCGTAGTGTTAATCGTTTAGTGAGTTCGGAAACACTCATACCCTTCGCCTGTGCTCCCAACAAGCAGACGAGCTTATAACGACTCCTGTCCCCCACGACCCTGAAACAGTCTGGACAAAGCTCTTCTTCGTTGGCTACTGAGCGCGGAACCCATGCGGGTCGAGCATATGTGCGTTGTGTAGAAAGCTTTTTTGTCTTCATCTCTGTATTGTCCCCAACTTTGCGTTGTCAGGTTTATTCATAATTGAGCTGTCTGTGCAATAATTCATAGACAATTATTCAACCATTAATATAAGCATCAGAAAATCATGCCTACTAAAAAATCTGCTCCCGCATTCTCCATCACAAAACGTGACGGAACCGTTGTCCCTTTTGAAAAAGAAAAAATTTCCAAAGCGGTAGAAAAAGCGATGCGGGCGAGCGGTGAATTTAAAGTGGGAGCGTCTGATGTTGTTGCCGATGCTATCGCCAAGTCGCTATCCCGTCGTCTTCATGACGATGCCGAAGCTCTTTTTTCGGTTGAGGGCGTGCAGGACATGGTTGAGTCCGAATTAATGTCCCATAAGTTTCCTGCAAGTGCCAAAGCATACATCCTGTACCGCGCGGAACGCACACGTCGCCGAGAACAGCTTGGTTTGGTACCGGAAAAGGTGCGTGCTCTTGCCGCAGAAAGTAAAAAATATTTCCAAAATAATCCTCTCGGTGAGTTTGTGTATTTACGCACATACGCACGATGGATCGAGTCCGAGAAGCGACGCGAGACGTGGGTGGAAACAGTTGATCGTTACATGGATTTCATGAAAGAGAATCTTGGTAAAAAAATTACCGACGATGAATACGCGGAAATACGCGGAGCAATTCTCCGTCAGGAAATCATGCCGTCGATGCGACTGATGCAATTTGCCGGAGGACCTGCGCGACGATGCAACAGTTGCGCGTATAACTGCTCGTTCATCGCTCCTGCGAAGATTGAAGACTTTGCTGAAATTATGTATCTCTCGATGCAAGGTTGTGGTGTCGGCTTTGCCGTGGAAAGTCAAAATATTGAAAAACTTCCGCAGATAAGGAAACAAAAAAATAAAAAACTGCCGACACATGTCGTTCAGGATTCAAAAGAAGGATGGTGTGATGCAGTGACACTCGGATTGAAGGCATGGTACGGAGGTAATGATGTTGATTTTGATTTCTCTTTGATTCGCCCTGCGGGCGCCCGATTAAAAACGATGGGGGGTAAAGCATCCGGACCTGAGCCGTTACAATCGCTCCTGCAGTTCGCGAGAGAAAAGATTGTGCGTCGCCAAGGAAGGCGTCTGCGACCGATAGACGCGCACGACATCATCTGCAAGATTGGTGAGTGTGTGGTGTCGGGTGGCGTGCGACGCACAGCAATGATATCGCTTTCTGATTTGGACGATGCGGACATGCGTGACGCGAAAAAGGGGCAATTCTACCTCACCGAACCGTATCGGTCGGTTGCGAATAATTCCGCCGTATATGAAATGCAACCGTCGAACACCGAGCTCATTGAGGAATGGATTGCGCTCATGAAGAGCGGTTCGGGAGAACGCGGAATTTTCAACCGTGGCATGCTCACCGAAACACTCCCGAAACGGCGTTTGCGCTACTTCAAGAAATCAGGATTCATCAATCAGGACGGTACTATTCAGGCATCCATCGGGACCAACCCGTGCGGGGAAATCATCCTGCAATCAAAGCAATTTTGTAATCTCTCGGAAATAATCGCCCGCGAAGGAGACACGCAAGAAATGCTCTTAAAGAAGGCAAGGTTGGCAGCGATTGTCGGCACCTACCAGTCAACATTGGTCTCGTTTCGCTATCTCTCCAAACAATGGAAAAAACACTGCGAGGAAGAGCGACTTCTTGGTGTTTCCATCACCGGTCAGTGGGATTCCGAGGAGGCACGGAAGCCGGAAACGATGCGAGCAATCCGGGATGTTGCGGTAAAGACAAACGCCGAGTATGCAAAACGGTTCGGCGTAGAACCATCAACGGCGGTAACCGCAGTCAAGCCGTCAGGAACGGTCTCTCAAACTTTCAACTGCTCTTCAGGTATTCACCCGCGTCACTCGAAGTACTACATCAGACGCGTCCGCATTTCGGCGACAGACTCTCTCTTCAAAATGCTTCGCGATCAAGGTATTCCCTCATCACCCGAAGTCGGACAGACGGAGGAGAACGCAACAACCTTTGTGTTCGAGTTTCCCGTTGAGTCGCCAGGTAACGCAACGTTCAAAGACGATCTTTCCGCAATTGATCAGCTTGAGTATTGGAAAACCGTTAAGTTGAATTTTACGGAACATAACCCATCAGCGACAATCTCTGTCGGTGATGATGAATGGATCAATGTTGTTGGTTGGATTCAGAAGAACTGGAGCATTGTTGGCGGCTTGTCGTTTCTCCCCCGCTCGAATCATGTGTACCGCCTGGCTCCATACGAAACGATTGATGAAAAACGCTATCGCGAACTCCGCGCCGCTTTTCCCGATCTTGATTTCTCAAAGTTGGTAAATTATGAACGGACGGACGAAACGGAACAAAAGAAAGAACTCGCATGCGTTAGTGGCTTGTGCGACATTGATGTGGTCGTGCCTGCAACGAACGAAGTACCTGCGGCAAGTTAGTTATGCTCTATACGAGGAAGGGAGACCGTGGAACATCCGGACTCTACGGAACAAAAAAACGACTACCGAAAAACAGTCCCGTCTACGAGGCGCTTGGAGCGCTTGATGAACTGAACTCGTTTCTCGGCGTCTGTCGGGCACACGCAACGAAAAAACAGAAAAAGATACACGTTGCTCGTGAACTCGTTAAAGCACAGCAGTGTCTTTTTATCATCCAAGCAGAACTTGCAGGAGCGGGAAAACGAGTGCACACTGCACATGTTGAGGATCTGGAAAAGACTATACAAAAAATAGAGGACGTCATTGTGGCGCCAAAATCATTCGTTCTCCCGGGTAACTCAAAGCTTTCAGGTCTCCTCGACTACGCCCGCGCAATGTCCCGCAGGGTAGAGCGGACGGTCCTGGGCGCAAAAAAGGATCGGCCCATCTCACCGGCAACCATGCAGTATTTAAACCGTCTTTCCAGCTTCCTCTACGCTCTCGCGCGGTACGAGGGTACAAAAACAAAAAAAGAACTGATACCGACCTATTAATCTCAATAACAACTCAATGTATGAATCGCACCGGCATCATTATTTCTCTCGTTCTTCTCATCGCCTTCGGCGTCGCAACACGTCTCATGCCACACGAACCGAATGCGACGGCACTGACGGGAATTGCGATCGCCGCTTCGCTGTACCTAGGAAGAAAATGGACATTACCACTCGTGTTTGGAATACTTTTCATTTCTGATGTGTTTATCGGTTTTTACGATATACGGATTATGGCAAGTGTCTACGGGTCATTTGCCATCGTTGCACTTATTGCATGGTTTGCACAAAAAAATAAAATCATCGTGACCGCGGGGGCCGCCGTAGTAGGATCCGCGATTTCGTTTTTCCTCGTCACCAATTTTGCCGTGTGGCTGTTTTCCCCGTGGTATGCAAAAAGTATTGCGGGTCTCTTATATTCGTACGAACTAGGCCTCCCCTTCCTGCGAAATATGTTCTTGGGAGACGTGCTGTACACCACGGTCACCATAGCCGCATTTGAGACGGCGTTGTTGCTTCTTGGTGCATACTCCCGATCCAGAAAAAAGTCCGTGGCATCCGGCACTCCGGAACAACACCGAGCCTACATTTAAATCTGGACTGTTTGGCTACTGAAAGATCCTTTCAGATTTTTCTTATCCAGTACTTTTTGAAAGAATTTTAATTCATTGTCGCCGTGAGTGAATAACTTTTCTTTGACATTTTTCTTCGTAAAGTACCAATGAAGGATGTTACCAATCATTGAATCAGGAAAGTCGATGTAATAGTCATGACTCATCTTTGATACACCGTCTTTCTCGTCTATTGTTATCAAACCGCCTTCCGCCAAGTGCACGGTGAACAAAGGACCGAGTATCCTGTATTTTGCCAGCCCTCTCCAGACGGTTACGCGGGGAAAGTCATGGTATTGCACATGACCTTTGAGATCATTATAAATTCCCGCAACCATTTCTTTTTGATAAAACTCAACCCCCGTTTCAGGTCTGTTTTTGTCGTTGTAGAACCTTAAACCTAAATGCTCTTCCGGGTTAGATGCCGTCCAGTTAACAGGATCAGAGGCATATTCGGCAATATTTTTTGCCGTGTTGTTAATTTTAATTTCTGTGTGTATTTTTACTAACATATTTTTATGAATGATGTGATAAACGTTACTCCAAATTGATATTTCTTAACGTGAGTGCGTTTATGACCACGATAACCGTGGAGAGACTCATGAGGAGCGCACCAATTTCCGGCCGAAGGAAGAATCCCCATACTGCGAACACGCCGGCGGCTGCAGGGATTGCCACAATGTTGTACCCCAAGGCCCACACGAGGTTCTGAATCATTTTTGTGTACACTGCGCGGGAAAGTTTAAGAAGCCGAACAACGTCGAGTGGGTTATTGCGAGTCAAAACCACATCCCCTGCTTCAACAGCAACGTCCGTTCCGGCACCTATGGCAATACCCACATCGGCTTGTGTTAAGGCCGGTGCATCATTGACCCCGTCGCCGACCATCAAGACGACGTTTCCACCCTCTTGCAACTTCTTCACGTGGGTGTATTTATCCTCCGGAAGAACTTCGGCAAAATAGGTATCGATGCCGAGCTCGCTTGCAACGGCCTCTGCCACTTTTTTATTGTCGCCGGTTAACATGGCAACCTTCACCCCAAGCGCATGGAGTTTTTTCACCGCTTCAAACGATTCTTCTTTGATGCTGTCGGCAAGGGCAATCAGCCCAATGATGCGTGTACCGTCTGCAACATAGACTACCGTTTCTCCCCGATCAGCAAGTTTGTGTGCGCGCTTTTCCGTTGCCTCGTCGGCAACACCAATGTCGTGCATCAGGGCTCGATTCCCAACCGCGTACATAGTGCCGCTTATTGTAGCGGTCATACCTTTGCCGGCGATGTTCTTTATGTCTTTGGCTCCCCCACTTTCTACACCGCGTGCCGCAGCATAGGAAACGATGGACTGCCCGATAACGTGAGAAGAATGTTTTTCAATGGAAGCGGCGATGGCGATGACCTCGCCTTCGGAAAGGTTCGCCGTGGGCAATGCGTCCCGGACGCCGAACACGCCGCGGGTGAGCGTCCCTGTCTTATCGAACACGACATAATCGGCTTTTTTAATGACTTCGATTTTTGCGAGATTTTTTATAAAGACGCCGTTTTTAACCGCAAGCTGGGTGGTAATGGTGGTCACGGTGGGAATGGCGAGACCCAAGGCGTGCGGGCACGCAATAACCAAAACGGTGATGGCGAGCGTTATGGCGAAAACAAAGGTTTCTCCGATAATCAATGTCCACACTAAAATGGTGAGAAGCGCGGTAATGCCGGCAACGAAGGTAAGAACAGCGGATGCCTTGTCTGCGATTCTCTGCGAGTTTGGCTTTGTCCCTTGGGCTTCTGCAATAAGTTTTTGAATCTGACCTATCGTTGACTGTTCACCAACGCGCGAGAGCCGAACCGTGAGCGAACCGTCAAGACATATCGAACCCGCAACGACGGCGGATTTTTTATTTTTTTCAACCGGCTTTGACTCGCCCGATATGAGCGATTCGTCAACGCGCGCCGAACCCTCAAGAACAACGCCGTCAGCGGGAATTTTTTCTCCCGGCTTTACCAACACACTGTCTCCTTCTTTTAATTCCTCTATAGCAACATCGGTTTCTGTACCATTAACAAGCATATGCGCTTTTTTTGGCAAGAGCTTCGCCACTTCCTGTAACGCGTTGCCTGCGGCGGAGCTTGAACGGGCTTCAAGATAGTGCCCAAAGAGGAGCACCCAAATCAGGGTTGAAATTTCAAGATAAAAGTCCGCCTGAAGCGCAGAAATAAACGTAGAGGCAACGGAAAAAAGATACCCGGCGCCGACCGCGAGCGACACCAGCGTCATCATGCCGTACTTTCTCGCTTTTATTTCGTGGAGCGCGTGCTGAAAGAAAACAAGCGCGAAACTAAAAATGATTGTGGCAATGCCAAAGCCAATCCAGGTACTGAAAGGAAGTGTGCCACTACCTAAAAAGCTTGTCACTGCTTTATTGGTAAAGAGAAGCGGAATGAGAAGAAACGTAACAATCCAAAACCGGCGCAGGTACTCTTCTGCCGAGCCGTGGCTCATGCCCGGCGCGCCATGCGCATGATTGGCGTGATGTCCATGGTGGTGTGTGTTCATTTTGTTTTGTGTAGTATGTGTTTGTTTATTATGACAGTTCATATAATTATAGTGATTTAGTATATTACGCGCTACAGCTTCCTTCCCCTGAGGAATTCACGGGTATTATTTTTTCTAAAATATTCCGATAACCTGCGCCGCTTGAATATTCGTTCCCAAGCACAATGCGCGGATCTACGGATTCCCAGCGAGTTCCGTTCTGTTCAAAATATGTCGCGAGTGTCATATAGGTATCCGAAAACCAATATGCGTTCACCGCAAGAGCGGTTTCATACATCTCATCTTCACTCGCGCCCTCCGCCGCCAAAAGCTCAAGGAGTCCCAACATTGCCATGCCGTGGTTGCAGTCGGGAAAATAGACCGGGTTGCCACAACAAGGCCGGTATATGCCTTTGGAAACCGCTTCCACTTTTTCTTGCTGTTCGGGAGTTAAAGAAACAAACGAATGCGCGCTGTAGTGATCCATCGCGCCGCCAACCGCAAGCGTCCATCCGCCGGTAGAGGCAAATGTCCCCGCGTCTCCGTAGGAGGAATTCATCATTGGGCCGCGTTCCAAAATATCGTTTTTGTTGGAAAGCCCGAATGCCCACAACAGATTGAGTATCTCGTTTGCATTTTCTCTGTTAATGGTTATGCTTTCGCTCCCGCTTGTGTAGAGGAGCACGTTCATGTTCTCTGACATACCACCACGCGTGGCGTAGAGCGATTCCAATTTTTCTGTATCAATAACCCCCGTGGCAACCATGCGTTGCCCTAAATCCCCCCACGAGATCGGCAAGGTCACACCACCCGATGGAATGACGCGTTCATCAAGAGAAAGCGTCCGGTCGCTCCTATCTGCCGCATTGTCGGACACTTGTTCGGAACCAACGTTGCTCAATGTATTGAGTGATAAAACAAACAATATAAACCCTCCAAAAATTAAAATCTGTTTTACTGTTTTACTATCTAGTTTCATACGAATTACCAATTCTTACAGCACTCAATAATACGTTTGATGCTTCCTTTGAAATATGCGTTGTTTCTTCCCGCATAGAGCAAGAAAAATAAAACCCACAACATTCCGACACCGGCCACCATTCCTCCGGAAAATTCCTGCGTGGTGAGCCCATAGACGAGCGCAAACGCGGTTATGACATACGGCAGTTTGAACAGCTGCTTTTCTTCCGAAAGCTTGGGAAACAGGTAATACATGCCGCCAATTGCGCTTCCCCCCATGAGAATTCCCAAAGAATTGCTATTGAATAATGAAGGGTTTACGAAGCTTTTCATTATTGGAGAAAGGAGACCGATAAGCCACGCGGCGGATATGGCAAAGCACAGCGCGCAGAGATTCGGGAACGCCTTTCGAAGAAGAATACCTACCGGAAACAACACGACAACCAAAATAAGTAATGCAGTCATATGAGGAACAACGCATTAACCGCTAATGGAATTGCCACCAGTAAAACGAGCGTAATCAGTAATCCTTGGAACGGGATGAGTTGTTTTTTTGCATACACGCTTACCGCGTTACTGATCCATGGGGTAGCTAAGAGGATGAGTCCCCCGAGCACAGCTCCCGTAAGATAAATATCAACGGGAATTTTGTCCGCATATTTATCAAAACCAAAAAGTGGAGCGTAGAGCGTTTTATATTCCTTAAGAATCGGCCAAAGTGGCAATACGGTGGAAATATAAATGAGTCCTGCCACGAAGTAATCCTGATACTTAATATATTTTTTCTTTATGAGTTTTGCCAGCCAGATACCCATCGCGAGTGCGAACCCGCCGAGAAGGGTTGAAATGATAAGTGCAGGGACCCCGAGCGATACCGCTATAACCGCCAAGATGCCCGCTCCTGCCGTGCAGAGCGGACAATGGGCATAGGTTACCGATGGAACAAATATTCCCACCATCGCTACCGCGAGAAACGAGAATACTTTGTCCCTAAGAGCGTAGGTTTGCATGAAGATTACTTATCACTCTCCTTTTACAACGTTCGCTGAGATTTTTATCTCAAGTTCCGGTGTTTCTGTGGAGTTGGTTTTGAGGAATAATTGTCTGGTAACCTGTCCCACGGCATCTGGTCCGTGTGCCAATGGATCATAAATGGCGGTGAGTGTTTTGCTCTCTTTTGGCTCCAAAGACACCGTGCGTGCCATGCCTTCGTGCATGCCGAATACGACGCCGTCAATGCTCCCCTCCGTGCACCCGCAACTGGTGGTTCCGTTAAGAATGGTGATTGGTTCGTCGCCTGTGTTGGTAAGAATAAAATCTTTCGTTACCTTTCCGTCAAATATCCCTATTTCTCCGAAGTCATAGAAAGAATTTTCAGTCGTTAAAGCAGATGCTACTTCCGCACCCACCTCAGAAACGTTCCGATTCGACGGACTCGAAAAGAAAAGGAGAGAACCGAGTATGGCGATTACGATGACGCCGATAATGTATTTGTTCATAGTGTGTAATTAATTATCTTCCTTCTAAGATATCGACCATGATTTTTACCTCTACTTCCGACTGGCGCGGATCGTTCGTCGGAATGAAGACCGTCCGGGTGATTTTCCCCGACGGTTCTTCATGAAAGTTCGGATCAAAATACACAGTGATAATTGCCGTACCATTGGGATCAATCGTACTGTCCGACAGCTCTGCCGTGGTACAGCCACAACTGGTACTTACGTTGCCAATGGTCAATACATCGTCTCCGATGTTTTGTATTGTAAACGCGGTAGAGAGAATCCCTTGTGACTGTGGAACATCTCCAAAATCGTGCGCAGTACGATTCAGTAACACTTTCGGACCGGATTCGTCCACCGCCAGACCGTCGTTATTCACCACAGCACGCGAACTTGTATATGCTCCAACCTCAGTAAATGGATATCCGTCCTCTTCCCAGTGCACCATGCCGCCGGCAATACTTTTGATATTCGTGTACCCGAGTGACTTCATAATGTCGTATGCGGTCTTGCTTCTGGCGCCGCTCCGACAATAGATAACGATTTCCTTATCTTTTGCATCCTCCCCTAACCCGATATTGGCAAGTGATTGAGGGGATAATTCCTGAACAGGAAGCAAGAGTGCATTTTCCAAATGATTCTCCCTATATTCTTCGGAAGTGCGCACATCAAGCAAGACGATATTTTCTTTATTTTTAATTTTATCAACAACATCCCCCGGGTATATTTCATAACTTTCCACCACTCCATCCTCGTGGAGTTCGTCATCTACCATGCCGGTACTGAGATTAAGGATAAAAAGATACGTAGCTCCCAAAACTGCAATGAGGATTAGCAATGAAAGCGACAGATGTTTTTTGTTCATGATTATTTTTTCTTGGAGAGCCTGTACACAGCGACAATTTCATCAGTTGCTTTTTTATGCTTTCCGCTTTTCATTTGCTCAACTACGTGTGTGGATAAGTGGTTTTCCAGCATCACATCCTCGACGGAAGAAAGTGCGTGCCTGACGGCTGACGTTTGGGTAATAATATCGATGCAATACACGTCTTCCCCGACCATTTTTTGAAGTCCTTTGATTTGCCCCGCTATAATCTTGAGTCGGCGCCCGAGTTTTGCTTTGACTTCTTTTTTCATATTGACACATAATACCCATGGGGGGTATTATGTGTCAATAGGATTACCACGTAACAAAAAATATATATGATGGGATATGACATTGGATATGGATTCGGGGGATGGTTCTTTATGCTTCCTTTCATGCTTCTCTTTTGGGTTTTGATAGTCGCTGGAATCGTTGCGCTGATTAAATATTCAACGCAAAGCGATCCTGAGAAGGGCGGTCCTTCAAAAAATGCGCTTGCTATTTTAAAGGAACGCTACGCGAAAGGAGAAATAGACAAGAATGAATTCGAGGAAAAGAAAAACGACTTACAATAAAAACGAAAACCATATGCAGTACGGTTACAGTAGAAAGGTCTCGCTTTCCTTCGACGAAGCGGTGGCAAAAACAAAAGAGGCGCTTGCGGGCGAGGGCTTTGGTGTTCTGACCGAAATAGATGTCAAAGCGACCATGAAAAAGAAACTCGGGATTGAGTATGACAACTACCTTATTCTTGGCGCGTGCAATCCTGCCTCTGCACACAAGGCGCTCCAAGCCGAAAAAGAGATCGGCCTCTTGTTACCATGCAACGTCATCGTGTACGAAGACGTCGGCGCAGTGCATGTTTCGGCGATCGTGCCGTCCGTTGCGATGGCGATGGTGAAAAACGAGGCGCTCGCAGGTATCGCGGGGGAGGTGGAAGAAAAATTAAAAACAGTCATTAATTCTCTATAGCCAATGCGACACTCGCCCACCGCAAATACTACAGTTAACTGTAGTGTTTGGGGATGAGTAGTGCCCCGTGTGTGAAAAATATTGCTCAGAAAATTGAACGCGAGGGTGGCGTATCTCTCCGTATGTATGCACCGTTCTTTTGCATATAGCGTATGAACTTCAGCTTTTCCCGCCGATTCCATTTCTTAATTTCGGCTTCACGCTTTGAAGCGGACGAACGGCTCGCGTGTCGTTCAACGTATACAACCGCACTCGCGCCTTTGGCGCGAGTGTAGCGGCCACCTGTCCCCTTCCGGTGTTCGGCAAGGCGCCGCTCGACATTGGTGGTTATGCCGGTGTAGAGCGATGTGTCAGCGCACTTTAAGATATAGACGAAATACACACTAATTTTTTAATCCTCTTTAAAGAAACGAGTCGTAAAAATTGTTACACCATAGCTTCCGCACCTTCATGGTACTCCCTCTGGTCGCCATTTTGAACTGTGTGTACTAGCGCAGGTCGATCAAAAAACGCATTCTTTTGGTTCCGTGTTCGGGGTCATCGACTGTATTTTCAAAGATTCCTCCGTTCTTTTCAATGATTTTCCTGGATGCTCCGTTCGCCTCGTCGCACGTGATGAGCACGCGGTTGAGGCCTAGCTCTTTTGCTTTCGGCAGAGCAAGTGCAAGTATTGCGCTACCGTACCCTTGTCTCCGTCTGCTCGGACGTATGTCGTATCCGACGTGCCCCCCTATCCTTCGTAAATGTTCATTGAGCTTATGTCGTATACTCACCCGTCCAATAAACTCGTTGTCATCAATAAGCCAATAGTCGGTCTGCGGCACAAAACCGGGCGACAGGTTTTCACCACGCGCTTGGCTTAATTTTTTTTCAACGTATGCGGAAAAATTTTTTTCCAACTTGGAAACCGAAAGATTCTTGTAATTCCGGTATGAAAAAGGAAACTCCGTATCGGCTTGGAACTCTCGCACCGCGGATATAAATGAATCCTTGAACGCAACGGACGGGGATACGAGCGCCATCATGAAAACTATATTAGACGAGTTTTTGCACCGCTTCCAATATTTCAGGCACCCGGCGGTTCTGCTCGCCCCCGTATCCAACGCTAAAGTGTTGCCTGCCGGATAACAGGACAAACTCGCCGCCCAACTTTTCACAAAGATATTCGGCTTGCTCCAGAGGGCAGATGGGGTCGTCGTCAGAATGTACAAAGACGAATTTCTTAGCTGTGCATTTGATCTTCACGAAATCAAACGGCTTTACGAATAAATCCTTTAAACTGTCCCACTTAAGGTCGTTCCTGAACGAGCCGACCAAAACCGCACCGTTGATGACTGTGTTCTTCGGCAATGCCTCCAAAAGTCCCAGAATGGCGACCGAACCCGATGAATGGCCGATGAGGGTGGTATCTTCATTAAAATCCCAACCTGAAGCAAAGAGGAACTTGTTGTATCGCTCAATGTTCGGTTTTTCCGCGTGCGGCAAATCAGGCACCCAGACATTCCACCCCTCTTTTTCAAGTTCTTCTTTGAGCCACGGGAACCAGTTCGATTGAGACGTTGCGTCCGTCCCGTGAAGTATGACCGCGTTTTTCATACGATTAGTGTAGCAAATAGGTGAATGAGAAAGTGCAGAGAGGACTTTCTGGTTAACCTTCGAGTGTGTGAATATCTTGTAGGTCCACTTCTCTTCCCAACTTCTTCTTGTATGCGATGAGGGCATCCTTGGGTATTACAGGAACGGAAAGTCCGTACGCTTCCATAAGAACCCCGTCAGTGAGGTCTCGGTGTGCAGGAATCCATTTATTTTCTTTCTCGGAAAAGAATTTGATTGTGTCTCTCCCCGCAATGTCTATCTTCTGATTTTTGTACATAAGTGCCATGAGTTTCAAATCCCATTTCTTACTCTTATAGTGAGCAGGCCCTAACACTACATACTCTTTCACATCCGAGTACAATTTTTCCAAACAGTCGTCAGGAATTCCTATATCGATATCATTAAGTTCCCTCTGTGAACCGTAGAGTTGTGCAGCAAATCCTCCGGAAATTTGAAACGGAATCGAATGCTTTTGAAGCAAACCGACAATCCATTTAAATGCTGTTTCTGTGTCTCTTTCTTCGATAATATGCTACGGGTCAGGGACTCGGTCACTCGTTACTAAGCATTATACTCCAAGTATTCTCATAATGCTAAGTGCGCTCGACCCCGACTCGCCGACAAGAATACCTGAATACATATGAATGTCTTCAGGTATTCTTGTAAACCGGCTCCGTCTTTCGAGTCCTTGCCCACAAAGTGAAACTAAAACCCCAACACTCTCGTGTCGGGGTGGTAACTTTCACTAGCTGCGGGTCAGGGACTCGAACCCCAATACCATGCTCCAGAGGCATGTGTCCTACCATTAGACGAACCCGCAATGGAACTAGCTTTTGGATTTTAGGTGGGAGACGACAGCCGGAACAAAACCGAAAGCTTCATAGAGATTAGCGGAAAAAGCTTTGCACTTCAAGCTACAACCACCATCGGAACTACAGCGAAACTATCCTACCATTCGCTACAATTAGAGAATGAAATAACAAATGCACACGGAGGTTAATCAAGAATCTTCGCCAAAGAGTGCGGATTGTTTTCTTTGACCGAGCGGCCTGTAACCATGAGAAATTCAACATTCTTTTCAAACTCTTTGAGGTTACGCGCGCCGACGTAGCCCATGGAAACCTGAAGTCCGCCGACGAGCCTTTGCACGACTTCCTCCAAGGTGCCACTGTAGGCAACCAGGGCGGAAACGCCCTCGGGAACGATGAGCTTTGATTTGCCGAGATAGCGGTCGTTTGACCTGCCCTTAGAGAGAACCGCCTTTGAGCCCAT
>Ga0210057_1006011_pt1 | contig 15277 bp, 13 predicted proteins | sample CryGeyCG2114_010_2_FD_183968 | JGI IMG/M metagenome (GOLD analysis project Ga0210057, IMG submission 183968) | Groundwater microbial communities from aquifer - Crystal Geyser CG10_big_fil_rev_8/21/14_0.10 (SPAdes) (version 2) | ecosystem: Environmental > Aquatic > Deep subsurface > Groundwater ... | reverse complement strand
ATTCGTTTGGCATCGGGAATCGAAATAAGCGTCGGCAGGTTAATAATCCGTTTACACAGTGATTCTGCATTAGGGCAGCTTCCCGCAGTGTATCCAACCAATTCCAAATCAAGTTCATTTGGAGCTACCGCTTGTGAATACCATCGTCCCAATTGAATATTTTGCTTTAAAGCCAGGGACCTTATTTTATTTGGATCATCACAAAGCACGGGATATCGTAATAATCCGAGAGTGTGCGCTGTATTTATATTGAATTTTGTGTCAAAGAATTGAGATGCTTTTTTTCTTTTACTTGAGACGTCGTTAAATCTATTCAGTTGTTCAAGCATAAATATTGCTGCACAATTTGGGAATGTTCGTAAAAAACTATAGTTAAAATGACCTTTTTTCTCTTCTTTGGTGACCTCAGGTATGATAAGATCAAATTGTTTGAACATAAAATGAATTATCTTCCCAATTTTGATTGAATACGTTGATTTGATGATTACCGAATTAATTTTATAAAATATAATTTGGAGGAGCATCCAGAATGAGGGGTTTGGGAGGGTCCTCTCCCCTATTTGAATTGATTTGCCTGCGCGAACTCCACGAACAGCGATGGCGCCACCAAAAACAGATGAAAATAGTTTCGATCGACCAAATGACATGAGAACTGCCCCGGTATACCGTTTTGTCCGGAAAAGCCATTGGTTAAATCCATGGGCAACATCTTCGATGAGGTGAAGTTTATGAAACTTTGCAAATTCAATCAATTTTCTTCTGTCTTTGGGCGTAATGCCAAATGAATGCTGAATGATAAGCACTCGTGCCCGAGGAGAATATTTCTTTTTCAAATCCTGAATATTCATAGAAAAATCTTCCGAATTGACATCGACATATACCGGCGTTAATTCAAGCTCAAGTATTGGAAGAATCACTGCCTCACAGGTGAAAGCTTGAACCAGAACTTCATCAGTTGGATGCAGATGGAGACTGCTCAAGTACTGGTACAGTGCTGCACGACCGGTGAGGAATAATGAAATGTGTGTGTCAGGAGTGAAAAATCGCGATTTGAGACGTCGTTTAAGATTATGAATCTCTTTTCCTTTTCGCCATCTCCATGGTTGAAAAAGTAATTTCATTGCAAGACTTGCATCGCGCGATGTTTCATTTGGTGCAAATTCAGAAAAAATCATAGTGGTCTCCCCTACTTATTAGTGCTATTAATATGTACTGTATCAAGAAATGAATCGAGTATTGGCTGTGCAAATGTACCCTCTATCAATAGAAGAGTATTTTTGTCAAGTTTTTTAAAAATTGCATTTTGCATGGTATCAACGTCGTTAAATGTATTAATTGCTACTGGACTTTTTATGGTATTAAATAATTTGTCGGTGGTAAAAAGTGATATTCCGGTATTGCTCAAATGCTTAAGTATTGACTTATACGAACTCCTCTTCTCTCCCCCAAGTTCTATAATGCCTTGTGTCATGATGATTTTGTTCGAATGGGTAAAAAGTTTCATAACATCGATTGCAGCAAGAAATCCATTGAAGTTTGTATTGACCCCATCATGAAGGATGGTTGAATTGTTACGCCCAGAATGTTTCGAAAGTTTTCCTTGGAGCGGTTGAATAGACAAAATTTGTTTTTCAATTACCTTTTTCTCCATGCCAATATCAAATGCAAGTGCTACTGCGGGAAGCAGGTTTTCGAGCGAATGAGCCCCAAGAAGTTTTGTATTAATATGAAAAATCGTATCTTTGTATCGAATCAATCCAGTGGTCCCCTCGGTTGACGCTTGTACATTGGTAAGTTGTGCGTCATCATCTGGTGACAAACCATAGATGACCGACGATACTTTTGAAATATCAATGTTGTTTCTACGTATCGAATCACTATTGAGATATGCTTTTCCTTCGGTGGAAAGATTAAATATTGGTGACGTTTCTTCTTCTACCAATGCTTCGTGACTTCCATACAGATCAAGATGCTGATTCCCCAAACCACAGAGAATAATGTTTCGAAATGGGATGTATGATGCTGCATGGCTTAGCTCTCCCGTTCGATATGCTCCCAATTCGGTGATAAAAAACTGAGTCGAAGAGGTGAGAGATCGATTAATGGAAAGTGCGATTCCAACGTCAGTATTCATATTTTTTGGTGTTTTTGCAACAGAATAGTGCGCAGATAAAATATGAGCAAGATATTCTTTTGTACTTGTTTTTCCATATGAACCGGTGATACCAATAAAAACAGTTTTTGATTTCTTAACATTATTTATCGCATTCATTCGAATCCATGATCGAATAATTGATGAGGGAATACTGGTGATCATTACTCCAATCATTATGATAAAAAATGAAGTTAAGGGCGCAAGAAAAAAGGTTATACCGAGAAAAGAAAATAAGTATTTTTGCTCAAAAGAATACAAGAATAATAATGACGCTAAAGTTATATGAACAAGTAAGATGAGTATATTTCTCAATGAGAAAGCAGGAAGTCGGATTTTAGAAGTATATATAAAACGCAAAATTCCCATTTCTTTGACCATTGAGGTCAACCGGTCCAAACGATACTCTTTAATTTGAAACATATAGTTATAGTTCAGGCCGAGAATCAGCGTCAAGAAATAATGAGTTAAAACAAGAATCAACATAGATTTTTAGCTAAATATATTTGTTAAACCGAGCGGGTATATTATACATATTGGATCGTTTTAACACAGCAAAAAATCATTGATCTTTTGCCATACGCGCTCAGGGTATCGAATGGGGAGATTGTGGCCAACTTCAGGAAAGACGTGTAGTATACTTTTTGAAATATTCTTTTCAAGTTCATATGCCCAGATTACAGGTGTATATGTATCAAGCTCGCCCCAAAGAATGAGCGTTGGATGGTGAATTTTATTTGTATCGCTCGTTAAATCTTGAGTTACAATTTTTCGAAAGTTTTTTTCTAAATGAGGATATTTGATGAGGTCTGATTGTTTTTTGATGATCGTATAATACAGTTTCTTAATATACGGATACATCATACGAATGAGAATGTTCTTTTCCTTTGGAATCCACTTGAGCATTTGAGCGACTTTTGATACTTTGTTCTGGCGTTTAAATGAACTATTACAAAGAGTCAGTGTACAAATATTATTGGGAAAATGAGCCGCAAGATATATGCCAATTTCACCACCAAATGAATGACCCACATAGTGAGTTTTTGATGAAATCACTTTCTCAATAAATATTTTAATGAGTTCTGCATATCCCTCGACTCCCCAATGTTCGGGTGGATTATCACTTTTTCCAAATCCTGGAAGGTCAATAAGATATGAAGTGTATTTTTTTGATGCAAGACACGCAAGTTTGTGAAGGCTGTATATTGTCCCTCCCCAGCCGTGAACAAACAAAATCGGTTTTCCAGAACCAATTTTTTTATAATGGATTTTACGATTATGTATCTGTATGTACATGCGTTATTTTCCTGATGACTCGATACCTTTCAGAAGTAATTCTTTGAAGTTTTCAGCTGAGTTTGGGTTTTGAAGTTTATACCCATCAAGATAAAATGACGGTGTTCCAGGAACATCTACATCGAGTCCCGATCGATAGTCACGTTGCACACGATCTTTAACCTCAGATGATTTTGAATCGATCTCAAACTGTTCAATATTAAGCTCCAACTCTGTCGCATATTCTTTGAACATTTCTTCTGGTTTAGTACTTTCTGACCATTCAGATTGATTTGCAAAAAGTAGGTCGTGCATCTCAAAAAACTTATCTTGATTCCCTGCGGCTTCTGCTGCATATGCTGCGGCACGTGCATTGGGATGTGCGTTGTCAAGAGGGAAATGACGATATACAAATGCAACATTTTCTTTCACTTTTGATACGAACTCTTCATCGCCATCAAGACTTTCAATAAGCCCAAAATAAGAACCACAAGCAGGGCATTGAAAGTCACTATATTCAATAAGAATATGTGCACTTTCGCTTGCCCATCTGACATGGTCATCTGATTTTATTTCGGCAAGCTGTGGAAAAGACGTCTGTTGGGGCTTACTGGTAAGATAGTATGCGCCAAGAAGAAGCACAAATGTGAGAACGATACCACCAACTACGAGAAGTATTTTTTTATATTCCATGGAACTTATTATACTGGTAAATACCAATTTTATGGTACAAAATAATTACTCCTCAATAGTATCGGGAATTTTTTCAGTGATTGAAAAATGTGATCCAACTTTATGTTTTTGAAGGTATCTCACGAGTATTTTATACGCATCATAATCAAAAATTAATGGATCGTTGTCTGATGTTATGAGGCACCACTTATTTATATGAAAGATATCAGTCAGATGTTCAACCGAATCGTGTTCGCGAATGGTTACTGCTCCATCAAACGGCCATGGTTTTATTTTGTCTTTTCCGAATGCTTCAATAAAACGAATATTGTATCGAAGTGCGCTTTCTTTATTGATGCAAGCCCCTCTGCATTTTGTTAATTTGTATTCAAAACAAGGTCCTGATGATTTCTCTATTCCCATAATTTTTTCACATAAGTTATGATTTGAGATTCGCTCTTTCAAAAGTTCGCGCGCAATTTTTTTGGATGTACACACTCCCACAAGATTTTCAAGATCATCCGCAAAGATCTGGCTTCGATTTTCGATTCGGATAGTATTAAAGCCCTGATAAGTCTGAGCCTGCAATAGAAGGGTGAGCATATTTTTTCGTCTGAGCGCTCGATTGTATAGGGGTTTCTCTTTTTTTATGAGGACTGATTCCTTGAGCAATGCACCGAGCTCTCCCGCAGTTGAAATGGTCTCAATATTTTTCAGTTGTCTGCTGATATTCATATCTTTTTCATATCGGTGATCTGCCGAGAAATGAGAAAGTACTCGTTTGCGCATATTTTTACTTTTTCCAATATAGAGTGGCATTCCCTCTTCTCCATAAAATTTATATACTCCCGGACCTTCCGGCAGCCTATCAATTAAACGAGCATTTATTCGCGTTGGGACTGATGGGCGTTTGATTTGTTTTTCAAGCATTTGGTCTAATTGATCACGAGGAAATAGTTTTGAGACTTTTCTAAAAAACTGCCAGGTCGCATGCGCGTCATCATATGCGCGATGGCGATTTTCACATTTGATATTAAAGCGTTCAATAATTGCGTCAAGATTGTGATGACGATGTTGGGGAAAAAGCGTTCGAGACAGTTTGACCGTACAGAGTTGCTTCATGGCAAGATTCATATCATAGCGTTTGAATTCATTTTTCAAAAAACCGTGATCAAATCGGACATTGTGTGCGACAAAAATGGAACCATGTAAAAGTTCATATACTTCATCTTTCACAATCTCAAATGTGGGAGCATCTTCAAGATCTTCAGGCGTAATTCCGGTAATTTGTGTGATAAAAGATGAAACATGTGTCTCAGGATTGATGAGTTGATTGTATTTTTTTACCATTTTATCATTCTCTACTCTTAGGATTCCGATCTCAATCACTCTATCATGGCGAGCGCTCGTGCCAGTAGTTTCAATATCTACGAAGGAATATGTCATGAAAGGATTGTTTATTTATACAATATATATGAAATAGAGCGGTTATCTGCAGTTTCGATCATAGAGATATTGTATCAATTTTATTTTTGACAGCAGGGAGGTATTTTTTCACTTGACGATTTCTTCGTCGAATCTTTTTGTGCTTTTATCAATCGGTATAATCCATATATGGCAAGGAGAATAAACACAATATCAAGTCCTGGAATACTCCGGACGAATTCGGTCACGGTGAGTGCGACTTGATTAATTTGCTTTGTTACCGCGACTTCTCCCATTTCCATCGAAAGATTTCCGGTGAGAGTAAGTCCAATCATGAGGAATCCCGTCGTTACAAAAACAACACAGGCAATGATATTTGAGACAAAAATCGGGTAGATATTTCCCGCAATTGATGCGGTCATTACTCTTTTCTTAAATATTGGATTTTCAAGTATATTTTTCTTCTGGATAAAAAATGAAGCAATATATAATGGTGTGACCATGCCAAGAACATAGGCCATGCCTACGCCGAGAGCAAAAAGAATCGACGGAGAGACAGCACTCAATGTCATGACGCCAAGAAGTACCGGCGCGCAACATGCTGACGTTATTCCAGAGAAAATACCCAAAGTGAACGTTGATGCGACATCGTTCTTGTTTTGTTTTTGATGAAATCGAAAATTCATCGGGAGCTTTACCCCAAGAAATGAGAAGAAGCCGATGATGATCATGATAAATCCTCCAATGACATATGTGTAATCATGAAGATTGAAAAAGAGATCGGAAAGTAACTTTGATCCCAGTACGACCGGAAGCATTACTACAAAGATTCCTGCAGAATATACAAGCGTCATCCCAATGACATGAGATTTCTCTTTGAATACATTTCCTAGGTAGGCGGGAAAAAGATAGGTAATGCAACAGGGAGCAAATAACGCTACCATACCTGCAATGAACGCAGCAAACAGAGAGATTTGATACATAGTTATTCCTTCACAACAGTGGCGGTAATTTCCGCAATAACTTTTGCAAAATTTGGATTATCGGTTTCAATAAAAATTGTTCGGGTCAGATCTCCAAGATCCGTATCATCTTTGTGAACTGCAGGATCAAAAGAAACATTCACTGAAGTTGATTCATACGGTTCAAGTGATTCTTTTTCAACAGTGGCACTGGTACAGCCACATGAAGTACTGACTTTTGTTATATTCAGAGGGTTTGGAGTGTTGTTTGTCAATGTAAATGTTGTTTTTGCTACGTCTCCAAATACGACTGTTCCCAGGTCTTGAGTTGCAGGTTGTATCAAAACATTGACTTTCTGTTCTCGGTATGCTTGCGCTCCACCCTCAAGATCATAGATAGTTGTATATCCCATTGAAGACAAGGTTTGGCTTGCTTCTCTACTCATCGAACCAGAACGACAATAAACAAGGATCGGAGTGTTTTTATCTTTTGGGAGTTGATCTTTGTATTTTTTCAATTTGTCATACGGAATGAACACATCGGAGTCTGCAATATGAGTCTGTTCGGGAATGTGAACATCAAGAATAAATGTTTTCGGATCTGCTGCCAATGTATCGAACTGGTCGGGGTCGACCATCTGAATATTTGACTCAGTTACAGATTGTTCATTTTGATTTTGTTGGGAAAAATAATATACTCCTCCACCAACGAGGAATATAAGTATTATTGCGATAATTACTTTATTCATATACGTTTAAAGATTAATTTTGAAATTAAGCTCCGCAACTTCCCCCCCCACTTTGGAGCCCCGGGATATTGCCGATTTCTTGCTTTATTCGTGCATATCCTTGACCCGAGCTATATGCTTGGCCCAAAACTGTTTTTGGATCAATATCTTCCCATGCGGTATCTTGCTTTGTTTCAAAATAGTATGCAAGATCAGCGTAGGTTTGGGGAAACCAGTAAGAATTAAATGCAAGAGATGCCTCGTATATCTCGGAGTCGGGAGACCCTTGCGCGACCATGAGCTCGATAAGTCCTAAAATTGCCATGCCATGGTTACAATCAGGAAATGCCGCTGAGTTTCCGCAACATGGTCGGTAGATATTGCCTGCAATTTCTGCAACTCTCTGTTGCTGCTCAAGTGAAAGATCGACAATGTTTGTTGAACTATACAGCGAAATGGCATCTGTTGTGCCGAGCGTCCATCCACCTGTTGATGCAAAACTTCCGATTTCATCCTTATATTCTGTTCCAATGATTCCTTTTTCGAGGACATCTGATTTTTGTACGAGTCCCATAGCCCACAGCGTATTTACCCAGAAATAAGAATTTTCTGAATTTACCGTAATGTTTTCATTTTTTGTATCAGTAATAAAGGTCATGAGTTCTGAGTACTTCTCATCACCGTAATTGTCTTTATATTTTTGCAAATCGATGGCACCTGACTCAACAAGTTTTTTACCTGTGTCACCCCAGTTGAGTTTCAAAGTATATCCTTCCTCAGGAATGACCTTTGCGGCAAGACTTTCAACGGTAATGCCACTCTTTTCGAAAGCTTCAATTACTTCTGCATTTGCTCGAAGAGTCAAGTAATATGTGACTGATGCAGTTGCAATTATGATTGCGACAAACCCTAACACCCCGATTGTCACTGAAATAAAAAACCTTTTATTTTTTTTTGAACTTATGTGTGGAATCTTTTTGTTAATTGCTTGAACTATTCTATTTAATTTCATATTGAATAATAAATATTAATTATTAACTTCCGAGACTACTTCTGCCTCTGCAGTAAATACCAACTGTGGATTTGATTTATCGTTCGTTTCAACCATAATCTGTCTGGTGATCGTACCGACTCCACTTGGGCCATGGAATGCAGGATCAAATACGGCAATCACTTCTGCCGTTTCTCCTGGCGGAAGAGTTGCGGTATATTGAGAATTTGACTGCATGCCAAATTCAGGTGAGGTATTATCCCCTACCTTAACTTGTGCCGTTGTACACATGCAGGACGTTTCGATATTGAATAATTTCATGGGCTCGGTGCCTTCGTTTGTTATTGTATATGTTGCATTTACTTTTCCATCATTTATGCCGATTGTTCCCCAATCATGATCTGTTACACCTGTAGCCACTTTTACGTTCTCCGACATCTCTATTTTTGAAGTGGTGTCACTTACGTTTAGCAAAGCATAACTTCCCCCTATGAGAATAACTATGCCGATAATAAAGCCTACGATCAATTTGATATTCATATGTATTTAAGAATTAGTAAATTTTTCAGGATTTTTTTTGAACTGTTCAAAACATCCTGATGCGCAAAAATAGTGCTCTACTCCATTTTCTTTCAATGCATATCCTGCTGTTTTTGGACTGATTCTCATCCCGCAAACGGGATCATGAACAAGTGGCAGAAGGTCAGTCATTTTTTGGGAAAAACCATTTGCAAGTTCGTCATTTGCATGACGTTCTATAAGTATTTCACGAAGAAGATCGCTTGCTTTGATGAAATTTGTATGTGAGAGTTTGTAGTAAATTTCTTTTCCATCTTTGCGAGTAGTTACAACATCAAGCTTCCGTAATATCATCAGGTGCTGACTGAGATTTGCCTGTTCAAGATCGAGCATCGTCTGAATTTCAGATACGGTGAGTTCTTGATCTCGCAATAAATGAATGATCTCAAGCCGTTTTTCATTGGCAAGTGCTTTGAGGAGGCTAGTATGAAGTTTAAAAATTGTGTGGTACATATTCGATAAATTGAATATATAACTTGGCGATGTTTTTGTCAAGAGTAAAAAAAAGTTCTTTTTCAAAATTGAATACAATGAAATATGACAAATGTATCCTTTCTTATGGAGCGTAAATGTATTTACTAAGTACCTCATTATTCACTCGACAACTTGGATCGAAAATCTGATAAACTACTATTGACAATTGTCAATACATTCGATATTTTGAATATATGAAAAAGACAAATTCTTGCACATTATATGTTTCCGGCATGCATTGCCCCGCTTGTGAAGTACTTCTTGATAAAAAAATCTCAAAGCTTGAAGGGGTGAAAAAAGTAAAAGCTTCACTTTCAGATTCAAAAATTGAAATTACCTATGCAAAAGGACATGTTCCACATATTGAAAATCTCAATAAAAACTTTTCAGATATGGGATATACGTTTTCAGATAAACCTGTTGGACAGGCTAAAGTTGGTCAGCTTGAGATCGCTCAAGTATTGGTAATAGGCATCATATTTATTATTGCGTACATTATCATTGAAGACACAAAAGTTTTTGCGCAATTCAGTCTCTCAAATGAATCTACGCTTCCCGCATTTCTTGTCATTGGATTAATCGCAAGCGTCTCAAGTTGTGCCGCTCTCGTGGGAGGAGTTCTTCTTTCCATGTCTAAACAATGGAATCAGTTGTATGGCGGTAAAGATGAAAATAAACGTGCACTTCCCTTTGCACTTTTTAATATTGGCCGGTTAGTATCATTCACCGTGCTCGGCGGATTATTGGGGGTAATTGGCTCAATTTTTCAAATATCCCTTCGGATGAGTTCGGTTCTTATCATTGGAGTATCAATAATGATGGTCATTTTAGCGCTTCAAATGCTTGGTGTGTCGTGGGCGAAAAAAATCAAATTTGGATTTCCGAAGTTTCTCTCGCGCTATGCATCAAATGAACAGAATTTTAAAGGAAAATACATGCCGTTTACCATTGGCGCAATGACCTTTTTCCTCCCGTGCGGGTTTACTTTGATGGCACAAACCGTCGCGCTCACCACCGGCAATTTTTTCTTGAGCGCTCTTATGATGCTTTCTTTTGCGATAGGAACCCTGCCAATGCTTAGTTTTTTAAGTTTTTCAAGTGTCAAGTTTCAGAAAAATGCCGCATTTAGTGGTACGTTTAATTTACTTGCCGGAGTCTTTATTCTTTTGTTTGGCATCTTTAATGTAAATGCGCAACTCAACGTACTTGGGATTGTCAGTGCAAGTGATATTTTGCGAAACTCTACAAACGAAGGTGATCTGCAGCAAGTTGCTGGCGTACAGGTTGTTGGAACGGGCGCTGACATGAAACAGCTTGCGTTTATAGATGCCGTTGGTTTTGAGTATTTTCCAAAAAACATTACGTTGAAAGCTGGCGTTCCCACGAAACTTACGGTAAATAATGAAAATGTATTTGGTTGCGCACAAGCAATGTGGCTTGGCGGATTGTATGATGAAGTGTTGTATCTCACTGGAGCTGAATCTATCGCTGAGTTTACCCCACAAAAAGGAAAGTACAAGATTAGTTGTACTATGGGCATGGTGGATCCGATTATTGTGACCGTTGAATAATTTATTATGAAACAAACCTTTCCGATTATTGGGATGCATTGTGCTTCTTGCAAAGCACTCATTGAAGATGTAGTTTCTGATCTTGAAGGCGTCACGTCGGTTGGTGTGAACTATGCAACAGAAAAAATGACCGTTGAGTTTGACGAGAAAAAAGTTGACATTGCTACTTTGAGAAAGACGGTAGCCAGTGCAGGATCGTATGAGCTTGTCGATACAACTGCTGGAAAGACCGTTCTTGCGTCACCTCCTGAGGCGCATAAGATTGAATCTGAAAAGCATCAAGGTCATGAGATGAACATGGGACATGATTACGGGATGACGCTTGACGAAGATATGCGCGCCACGCGCTATAAAACACTGAAAAGTACCGTATTTTGGTTAGGTATTGGCTCAATTCCTTTTGTATTTATCATGTTTTGGATGAGCATCGGATTATCTCTTGGGTGGATGATGCCAGAAAAAATATTTGGATCAATTTTTCTTTTTCATCTTATCCAGTTTCTTGTTGCAACGCCGATTCTTTTTATTGGGGGAAGTGTCATCTTTCAAAGTGCCATAAGCGCTTTTAAAGTCAAGGCATCCAACATGGATACACTGATCGCCCTTGGGACTGGCATGGCTTGGATTTATTCAACCATTGTCACCTTTTTCCCCAATACATTTGCTGGTGTTTCTGGTGGCACCGAGGTGTATTTTGAAGCTGCGGTCTTTATTATATTCTTTATTATGTTGGGGCGTCTGCTTGAGATGCGTGCCAAAGGTCAGGCAAGTGCAGCGATCAAGGCACTATTACATTTACAAGCAAAAGAAGCGACCGTTATTCGAAATAAAAAAGAAATTGTTATTCCCATTGATGAAGTAGTTGTCGGAGATATTATCATCATTAAGCCAGGTCAGAAGTTACCAGTTGATGGCATCGTTTCGATTGGATCAACAAGCATTGATGAATCGATGGTGACAGGCGAATCACTTCCTGTCGAAAAAAATATTGGCGATTCTGTTATTGGGGCCACCATAAATACATCAGGCTCGTTTCAATACAGAGCAACAAAAGTTGGCGCAGATACATTACTCTCACAGATTATCCAGATGGTTGAGGACGCTCAGGCAACTGAGGCGCCGATTCAGAGACTTGCTGACAAAGTGGCATCGGTGTTTGTTCCATCGGTCATATCGATTGCTTTTGTCGCCTGGATTTTTTGGTTATTTATCGCTCCTCAGTTTGGGATTATTTCTGGAAGTTCTTCACTTCAGTTTGCAATATATATCGCAATAACCGTTTTGATTATCGCCTGCCCCTGTGCGCTTGGTCTTGCAACACCAACCGCGGTCATGGTGGGAACGGGTATGGCAGCAGCACGTGGAATACTCATTAAAGATGCAAAAGCTTTGGAAATTGCGCATAAAATTGATACGATTGTCTTTGATAAAACCGGAACCTTGACGTTAGGAAAACCCGAAGTACAGACGTTTGAGGTTGAAAATAAATACATACCTCTCCTCTACTCAATCGAAAAACAATCACATCATCCGCTTGCAGAAGCTGTCGTTCGTCGTATTGGAAAAACAAAAATGATATCTGTAGAAAAATTCAAGGATATTTCAGGAAAAGGTGTGCAAGCGATTGTTGATGATAAAAAAGTCATTGTCGGAACAGAACGATTGATGAATGAACAGAAAATGATCATCCCTGAAAAATTCAAAAGTTCTCTTCTTAATTTGAGGAAAAAGGCACAAACTATCTCGTTTCTTGCTGTTGATTCAACGATAGTTGGAGTGATTGGTATCGCGGATTCGGTGAAACGTGATGCCAAGGAAGCCGTTGCTACATTGAAGAAAATGGGAATAAAAACGGTCATGTTAACCGGTGATAACAAAGTAACCGCAGAAGCGGTTGGAAAAGCCGTTGGCATTGATGAGGTTATTGCAGAGGTTTTACCAGGCGAAAAAGCTGATAAAATTCGAGAGCTGCAGAATGGTGAGCCTGATACCGATCGGCATGTGGTTGCCATGGTCGGAGATGGTATAAACGATGCACCAGCTCTTGCAACGGCAGATATTGGAATAGCGATGGGAACGGGCACGGATGTCGCGATCGCAACGGGTGATATCGTACTTGTCAAAGGAACCATGAATAAAGTAGTGGAATCAATCGAAGTTTCACAAAAAACACTCTTGGTCATCAAGCAAAATCTCTTCTGGGCATTTGGATATAATATTATCGGCATTCCAATTGCCGCAGGAATTCTTTTCCCCGTATTTGGTATTCTTCTCTCCCCGATCATTGCGTCTGCCGCCATGGCATTTAGTTCGATTTCAGTTGTGGGAAATAGTCTGAGGCTCAAACATTAAAGAATTTCCTGTTACCAACACTTTGCTCCTGGAGAAGAGATTTTCCATGACCACCAACTCGTTCCATCATTGTTGCACGCATTCGATCCGCCGTCTCGAGTTGGATCGATTAAGTTCGTCTGCTTGGCGTAATTTGTTTCAGTACGACTCATGCCATGGATAAGAAACGCATAGTCGGTCCCGTTAGACATATAGAGATAGCACGGAACTCTATTTGCTTTATCCATAAGCGGATCAGATGGAAATGAATCCATATATTCTGGTACTAATCCCGGAATTACATTATTTGCCGCTAAATTGGGAGTTCCCCATGGATGATCGCATTCCCCTCGCCACGTTCCACCAGGATTTGGGTACGTTCCATAGTCTGCGTAGTATGCAGTGAGGGCAACTTTCACATCGTGTGCATCAGAAACTCTCTTTGCGTCCCGTGAGGACCTTTGAACATTTGAATATGATCCAATTCCCAAAGTGGCAAGAACTCCAATAATCCCAATTACAACGATAAGCTCTACTAAAGTAAATCCACGAGATGAGTGCATAAGTCCATGATACTCAATTTTTTGAAAAAAGTGAATAAGCCTTTTGAGAATTCGGAAAGACAGTGAGTGCGCGCTTGATATAATAAGTACATGAGTGAACAGAATAAATATTTGACTATATCCCTTCAGATTAAAAAACATATTCAACACCTTCTTCAGGCATCAAACCACAAACGTATTATTATTGCAATATCAGGAGGTATTGATTCCGCTGTTGCGCTCTATCTGTTAAAAGAAGCGATTTTGCTTGAGAATATTTACGTCCTTCATCTTCATTATTTCAGAGACTCAATTTCAAAATTTAAGAAGGTGATTGAGCCGCTTAATCTTCCAAAAGAAAACATTCTCATCTATTCGATTATAGATGCGGTGGACATAATTGCAAAAGACTTGCAGATAAAAGACAGAGATTCCTGCCTCCGCAGGAATGACAAGGTGAAGCATGGGATTGAAAATGAAGAAGCCCAGAACATACGATTGGGAAATATTATGGCACGAGTCCGCATGACCTATCTGTTTGATCAGGCAAAAAAACTGAACGCTTTAGTATGTGGAACTGAAAATCGAACAGAAAATTATCTCGGTTATTTTACTCGGTTTGGCGATGCTGCTTCTGACTTTGAAGTGATCAATCGTCTGTATAAATCTGACGTTAGAGTTCTTGCAAAACATTTGCATGTTCCACAAGAGATCATTGATGCTCCCCCATCTGCCGGTCTGTGGGACGAGCAGACTGATGAAACAGAGTTGGGTTTTACTTACGAAGAGATCGATAAGATTTTACAACAATACTTTGATGAAGGGCTTTCTATTGAAGAAATTGAGGAGAAAGGAAATCAAAATGTTCAGAAAATTCTTGAGATCGTCAAGAGAAATCGTTTCAAGCATGAGGTGCCGTATTTGATGAAAAAAGATTTGTCTGAATAGTCTTAATTAATACCTCAATCCCTGCAAGTTCCTTCGCCGATATCACCACGCCATCTTTTGATTTTAAATCAATGATTGTTGCCTCAGTAAGATTGTCTGCCTTGTTATATACATTGATGATTGGTTTATTTTCGATTCCAAGCTCAGTAAGTACTGTCTGAACTGTTTGAATCTTGTCATGCATCTGCGGATCAGATGCATCAATGACATGAATCAACACATCGGCATGTATCGATTCAAGAAGCGTTGATTTGAATGCTTCAATGAGAGATGGGGGAAGCTCCCTGATAAACCCAATAGTGTCTGTTATGAGCATTTGTTCATGTATCTTGGGGAGATACATCTCCCCCACCACACTGTCAAGCGTTGCAAACAATACATTTTTTGCAAGTTTTTTTTTGTTGGTCAGAATATTAAAAAGAGACGTTTTTCCTGCATTGGTATACCCTACTATTGAAGCAGTTTTGAATCCTTGTCTTTTTCGTCTTTCAAGTTGATCTGTTTTTGTTTTTGTGATTTTATTGAGTTGATCTTGGACACTTTTGATCTGATCGCGCCAGTGACGTTTCATAAGTTCCACATTGGTCTCCCCAATCCCGCGTGTGCCAATACCTCCTGCTTGCCGTC
>Ga0210057_1006010_pt1 | contig 15278 bp, 14 predicted proteins | sample CryGeyCG2114_010_2_FD_183968 | JGI IMG/M metagenome (GOLD analysis project Ga0210057, IMG submission 183968) | Groundwater microbial communities from aquifer - Crystal Geyser CG10_big_fil_rev_8/21/14_0.10 (SPAdes) (version 2) | ecosystem: Environmental > Aquatic > Deep subsurface > Groundwater ... | reverse complement strand
CAGCTCATTTGCAACAGGAAAAATATGCCCCAGTCATTTGTCCGGCGTGCCACGGACCGCTGCATTCCCGATATAATTTCTGCCCAAGATGCGGAAAGAAAGTCAGATGAATTTATTATTGCGCAATCATTAGTTGCGGCGCTTCTTCTCATTGCGCTCCTGCGCCATTTAAGTCGCTCTTTATTGCGTTACTCGCCCAATAATTTTGGCGAGGGACGCCCTCGCGCTCCCGTTAAAAAGTCGGGAGGGACGAAGTTCCTCTGCCCATTCTATTATTTCAGCGGCGCGGCAGCGCCCTATAATTTATTTGATAATTAGTTAGTGAGAGTACAGTAAAAAAAACCTATCGCAAGGTTTTAGCAAAACCTTGAGCAAAAGCACTCAAGATGGGCCGCTTCGCAACCCACCGAACTAACTAAAAATAAAAAATACCCCTTTCGGGGCAGAAAAAGTTCTAACAAAGGGGTGTGGTTTATGATTATAACAGCTCGAAATCAGTATAGCCTGTCAAAAATCCCTGTTCCGCAGGGTTGATTTCGTCATCATCAAGGAAATTGTTAAACACTGTTTTGTCATAAATGTCCATCTCATCTATTGGCATTAATGGTTCTTGCGGTTTTTTCATGGTAATACCTCCTTTATTGTTCGATTGGAAAGCAAAGTTACGTGCTGGATTTGCTCAAGAAAAAGCTGACGAACAGCACGAGTGTCGTTAGCGTCTATGCACGAATATGGCATTTTTAATCTTAGTTTTTGCATTTTGTTCACCTCTAAGAATACCTCAAGAATAACCCTTTTTATAGGCTACATGAACATGTCCAGTGTCCAGTGGTTTGTCGGGGAAATCAAAGAAAGTTGACAGTTAAATTTTAATCAGAAAACTCAGTCAATGGCTTTTGAGCATAAGACACCAAGGTTGTAGTTCCGTCTTTGCCACCAATTATCTTATTCGTATTAATGAAATTGCCCTTTTCAAGACGCTCAATCTTTCTTTGGAATGTTTTGTATGTCGAGGAACCTGATTTTGCAGTGTACATCGAGAATAAATCGCCAATCTTTTTTCCACTTTGCTCCTTGACAATCGACAGAATTAATCTTGCATCATCATCCAAGTCGCCGGCTTTCTTTGTCGGAATAATCTCGAGCTTTTCTATCGCTTCCCTGACATGCTCAACAGTTATGCGCTTTGAATTCTTAGTTTCCGCAATCAAACCGCTCTGCCTCAGCAAATGCAGTCCTGTCCTCAAATCGCCTCGCTTGCTCGCCTCTTCTGCTATTAAAGCAAAAGCATCAGGAGCCCAGACTGTCGGAATAAAAGCAAAATCCAGCCTATGGCGAAGGATTTCAGCCAATTCCTTTTGATTGTACTGCTCGAATTCAACGCTCTCCAACGCCAAACGGCTGGTAAGCCTTTCTTCCAAAGCAGAAAGCCATGACTTGTAGTTTGTCAGGATAAGAATTGTCTTTTTATAAATGTCATTCTGAAGACTGTAGAGGAAATTAAAATCCTCTGCCTTGTCAATCTCGTCAAAAACAAAAACTATGGGAGTTTTGTTTGCCTTTGACTTAATAATCTCAAACAAATCTTCAGTATTCTTATTTTGAGTGAACGTGTATCCAATCTGGCGGCAAATTTCAACAAAAATCTTAAATGTAGTATTCTTCTGCCAGCAATTAACGTAAATGCCCATTACTTCTTCAGTAGTTTCCTCCAAATCCCTTAAAACCCATCTTGTCGCCGATGTCTTGCCAATGCCAGGAGCTCCGAATATGAACAAGTTCTTGCCATTCCTGTCCTGCAGCAACGGTTTAATGCAGTCAGCAATTCTTCTCTGCTTCTCCTCCCTGAAAGGAAGGATTTTAGGCACCCAGTCCTGGTCTAAAGAATCCTCGTTCTTGAAAAGACTTTCAGCATTATTAACGTCAAACAACCCCATGATTCAAGAATAGCACTCTTGCTATATAAATTTTAGCGAACCGTATTTATACATAATTAGCGTAATTGTAATTATAGTTCTGGAACCCTGTTCTGCCGCCTATCCTGCTTGGCCTGTATATAGATGATCCTGATGATCTTGAGCTGTATGGCAGATGGTCTGCGCCTTCAGGCCTCATGACTGCGTAACTTTGAGAGCCTGATGAAGAATCCCATATGCCGCCGCCTGGATTGCCGCACGTTGCAAGATACAACTGACCAGGAACTATTGGATTTTGAGGAGGAGCTGTTTCGACCAAAAGCTTTCCTAAAATATTTCTAGTTCCAGAAGCATATGCATAGAATGAAGTGCCTCTTCCAGAGCTGTAAGCACGTCCGCAGTCTTCCGCAACTTCAAACAATCTCAAGCCGCGCATTGAAGCTCTTGTAGTCACAACATTTAATCCGTTGTATACAAGAGCTTTGTTGAAAGGTCCAGGATCATACCCATTTATTGAAACTGTGCTTCCATATGTGCATCTTGCAAAGTAAGGGATGCCAGGCATCATTTTTTCATCTAATTTTGCAAGAGTCAAGTCAGACAAATCCAAAACCCTGTTGCCTGAACTTTGAGCAGTTGTTTCAGCCAAATATTCGAACAGTTCACAACCAGTGCTTTCCCTGAATGATTTTACTGTGAACTCTGTAACCAAAGGCATGCTAAACGCATTCATCCCTGGAACAAGCTTGAATTGATGAGTGAACATTACTTTTGAATCTGTCTGCGTTGAAGATATTTTAACAGCATTGACTGTTTTTGCCAAAACATTATTGCTCATATCAGATTCCAAAATCCTTCCCCTAGGAGTTCTGCTTATTCCAATACTTCCACCTATAGGGTTGACTTCAGCTGTTATTGTAACGTCTTTTGTGATAGGCAACTGGCAAGAGCCTGGAACACTATAACCTATGGCAGGAGTTGATAATGGAACAATAAAAGTCTGGTTTGGCAATAACGAAGCATATCTATGCTGATATGGGGAGTTTGTAGAACTTAAACCGCCGTTGCTGCCGCCTGCAATCGCCCTTGTCTTGCAGCCAGGAATATTTTCTCCTGTGATTGAAATATCAACATAAATATAGCCGGAAGCTTCCGCATTTCCCACGTTTTTAATTTCAACAGCAAGGCTTTCCAAAGTTGTGTATTGCTGAATATTGTCAGGAATAAATATTTTTGAGACAATTAGGTCAGGAAGCTTGTAAGTTGAAGAGAATGTAGTGGTTGAAGGAGCATAAACCTCTGCATTAGGACCGCTGTTCAAGCCCACATATGTGTAACCAAAATAACTTCCTGTTGTGCCATACGCATATGCAAATACCGCGCTCATAGATACCAATAATACAATTAGCCACACACCTCTCTTTATCATAAAAATAAACTACCCTTGCAGGTATTTAAATGTTTGGGCGTATACCGAGGATTAATAGAATTCGATTTTTGGCTCTTCCTTCTTTACTTCAGGAACCGGCTGAGGAAGCTGAACTTCCTGATTATCAAATAAATTCGACAATAACGAACCCTGAGTTATGGTTTGCGGCGCAGACATATCAGTAATTTCCTCATTCATATGAACGTCCTTGCCGTCGGAAATTACAGACATAAGCAATGCAACTACTTTCTTTATTTCATCCTTAGAATCGTGCTTTGTGTTTACAGTGATTTCCATTGCCATTAGGCAGAAGTATTAGTATAAAATAGTTTTGCTTAATCAAACACGTTCTGGTAATTCATAAAAATAGAGTGTTCGGTTTCCAGCTTGTCAAATCCCTTTATCTCGGCTATCTTGTTGACTGCGAATATAACATTTGCTGGCTCGTTAGTCTGGTTTGCCACCGGCCCAAGCCAAGGAGAGTCTGTTTCTGTCAATAATTGATTAATATTAACTTCCTTCACCAACTCCTGAAAATGCGTCAATCTTGTGATTACAGGCGGAATACTGAAATAAAAACCCTTGTCTGCCGCCCTCTTGATTATATGCTTTCTTCCCCCGAAACAGTGCAAGACGACTTTTTTAATCCTTGAAGACTCGAGCATTTCTATACATTCGAGTTCCGCGCCGCGACTGTGTATAATAATAGGCTTGTTTAATCTTTCAGTAAATTCTATTATTCTCTGGAAGATTTCTTTCTGCTCTTTTTTATACTCTGGAGCTACTTTGAAATCCAATCCCACTTCACCAATTCCTGCAAGAATGTCCTTGTGCTGTTCAATGAACTTAAATTCTTCTTCTATGTCTATTTTACCTTGCTGTCCCAACAAGCCTTCTTCATCAGGAGACAACCCTAACGCATCAATCGGGTAGATTCCAAAACTCGGTCTTATTACACCCGGATATTTTTTTGCCATTTCCAGAACCCTGCGGTTTTCATTAGTATTGATTCCTGAACTTATAATTCTCGCCACTCCTGCTTTTTTAGCCCTTTCTATAACTTCGTCCAACTGATTGTACAGACTTTTATGGCTTAAGTGACAGTGAACATCAACCAATGACATAACATTTGTTAGAGCTGCGAGTATAAAAAGCTATTACATAACTTTTTATAATACGCTCACCTATAATTATTACATGGCAATTTGGGGAAAAAAGCCGCCAGTTATAGACGTGCACGTGCACACGAGTTTTAACAAGCAAAGCTGGAAAGAACTGTCCCAGGCAAACGGAGTTCATTTCAATGCGGATGGATTGATCGAGGAATGCAAAAAATCAAATATAACGCATTTTGCGGCAGTATATGACATGCTGGATGAAAACACCCCCATAATATCGCCAGAATTATCACCCCAGCTTGAAGCAAAGATGCTGCGCGTCGGAGTTGTAAATCCAGAATTTGCAAAAGCAGACGCCCTGAAGAAAACAGAAAAATTGATTTCAGAGAAAAAAATACACGCATTGAAAATTTATTCAGGAAGATATCCATTGTACTGCTCTGACAAAAAGTTCACGCCATTTTACAAACTCGCGGGAAAATACGAAATACCAGTGTACATACACACAGGAGACACTGTCGGAGAAAACTCAAGACTGAAGTACGCGCACCCCCTTTACACAGATGACGTGGCAGTTGATTTTCCAGGCACAAATTTCATTCTAACACAGCTCGGCAATCCCTGGATGGACACAGCTGTCGAAGTCGCATACAAAAATGACAACGTATATTTGGACACTGCCGGCTTATTTGTAGGCATGCTTTATTCTCCCCTGTACCAGGCAAAAATAAAGTATGTGCTGGACATGCTTGAAAATCCCCGCAAACTGATTTACGGCTCTGACTGGCCAATCTCGTCGATGCACAACTATCTCGCAATACTCAAGAAATTAATTCCAGTTGGAATGCACGAAAGAGTATTTTACAAGAACGCAAAAGAATTGTTTAATATTTAATTATTTCCTAAATGTTTGATACGCCGCCTGACCTAAAATAACCAAGTTGCTGTGGTTCGTATTCTGTTTTTTTAGGTTCGACTGTCACTTTAGCTTGATATTGCGTTCTGCCTGATGTGTCTTGATTTGGAATTATGGCAGTGGTTGCGACCGTATTTTTTTCTCGCGAGACCACTAGTCCCGGTTCCGCTACCTGACCACTTTTTATTTGCTGTTTTAATTCAGCTTCTTCTTTAAGCATAGCCTCAAGAAACTCATCAAATGATTCATCCACCTTCATTTTTCGCATTTTAAATTATGTTATACCCGCCTATAAATAATTTTCGGTTTTATTTCGCAAATGTTTCTGCCACAATCAACGGGAACAATATCGTTGCGTCGCCGTAAACCTTGACCATTTTTGCATCTGGCAAGATTTTTCCCCATGAAACAGCCTCATCAGGCCTTGCGCCGGCATCAGAGCCGTCATATTCCTGATGAGTGTTGATGTAAACAGCATAATCCGCGCCATTTCTCAGCATATTCGCATTGCAGATGTGATGCTTGACCAAACCGCCGCCAAGAATTATGATACCTGTCTTTTTCGCAAAAATAACTTCATCATTAAACTTCTTCAAATCCTGCGCCGTGTCAATCAACAAATTATTGTTAGTGTTGAAAAAATAAACCATATCGCCTATGCTTCCATCGATAATTGCAGGACAATATACAGGGATTTTATTTTTTTGAGCCCAGTAATAGATGCTTTCCTTATTATCAATTGCTTTCCCCAACTTCCAAATAATTTCCGAAGGGGACGCTATTTTATTACCTTCTTTCTGCTCTGTCAGCAAATCTTTCAGAATCGGCTGGATAAACTTTTCAAAATCAATATACCTTTGATTTGGAATGAAAATATTACCTGCTCTGTTAATGCCTTGCTTTCTTAATTCTGCTCCGTCTGCTGTGAAATCACCAAGGTAAAAGTTTCCTAAGCACTTTATGATATCTTCTTCTATGCCGCCGCCAGTTGTGACAATAATGTCAACCATCTTATGCTCGGTCAAATATCTGAAAATATCCCTTAAACCAGAAGTAACCATATTAGAAGTATATCCCAAGATAATTTTGCACTTGCTTTTTCGCATTTCATTTATGATTTTAATTGCTTCTGACAACTGCGAAGCTTGGAAGCCTGTATTCGCAAAGCTATCTACAATTGCAGTATGGTTTACGCCTTTGTTAAAGTCATATCCCCTGATTACAGGCAATCCCTTAGGCTCTTTTGACTCGTGAAAGACATTTTTCTTTGCTTTTGCCATATCCTCATTATCCTCTAAGGGTATTTAAACATGACCCCATATCTTGAATGCCTCAAACGCGATGAATGAAGCATAAACAAGAAGCAAAACAAAGCCATGCCACTTTCTGACTTTCTGCAAAGAAGTCAAGTACATAAGAATCGAAATTGAAACAATCAATCCAATCAACGCAGGAAAGACAACGCTGAAATCCTCAATTACCGGCTGCCATACCGCGATTAAGCCAAAAAACAAAACCATTTCAATTAACGTTGAGCCAATAACATCGCCAACACCAATTTGGCTGTGGCCTTTCAAAACACTTTTCAAGCTTACCGCGAAATCAGGCAATGCGCTTCCAACGCCGATAATCGTGATTGCGAGAAAATACGCAGGAATATTCCAGGAATCCGCCAAAAACACAGTCCTGTTTACCAACAAAAATCCCGCGAACAGCAACGCAGTCAACGCGCCTGTGAACACAAAAATATCCTTCCACAAATGCACAAGACGCACGGACTGCAGTTTGCCAGTGCTGCCTTCGCGCATAATCGAGCCCACAGTGTATACTATGAACAACGCGACCAAAATAATTCCATTCAATCTTGTCAAAATAATGCCGTCAGTCCTCGTGAAACCATTAAAAATCATCATAAGCAACGGAACCATTAAAATTCCGTATAACATCAATCTTGATTTTGACAATAACTCCGAATCCAGACTTAAATTATCCTTCAATGAAATCAAGACCCCCATAACCAGAGCGCCATGAACCATGTTTGTGCCAAGAATTGTTCCCAAAAAGATTCCACTTTGATTAATAGTATAACCGACAAACGAGCTTATCATCTCAGGCATAGAAGCAGCCATTGCCACAATTATAAAGCCTGTAATGTAATCGCTCATTCTAAACTTATTCGCATATGAAGAAATGCCATGAACCAATAACTCAGCCGCCTTCGATATAACGAACAAGCACAATGCAATGAAAACAACATTAACAGTGAGAGAATCATTCAAAAAAAACAGATAATCCGCCATAATCACGGATTTGCGTTTTAATTATATAAATATAGATGGTTATTCATTAGTCTGAATTCGCAAACATTTAAAAGCTGACATAATTTTCGCAATACAGGTGATTATACATGACAATCGTAGGAACAGCATACACAAAATTTGACGTTCAAAGAACAGGACTTTTGAAAGGAAAAATAGACATAAAAAACAACGCGGCAATAACATCAGTTGAAAAACAAGACATAACACTTGGAACAACAAAACAAAGCGCGCTGAAATTCGGATTCTCATTCAAAGTATCATATGAGCCGGGAATAGCGCACATACTCCTTGAAGGAGAAGTACTATGGGTCGACACAAAAGAAAACGTCGAAGACTGCATGAAATCGTGGAAGAAAGACAAATCCCTCCCACCATCAATTATATCGCCAATCTTGAACGCAGTACTGCAAAAAAGCAACGTGGAAGCGCTTCTTTTGAGCAGAGAGCTGAACCTGCCTTCACCGATACCACTGCCAAAAGTGGACGTAAATCCAACAGACAAGAAAGAAGAAAAGAAGAAGTAATTATTTATTTTAATTTCTTATTTTTTAATTCATTAAATCTTTTTGTGGCTTCTTTAGCGATTTGCATTGTAGAAGCAACCAAAACAGGATACTGTATCTGCGAGCCAAATTCAACAACTTTTCCATTATAATCCTCCCTTAATGAAACGCCACCAAGAGAAGAACCCAAAAGTTCGGAAGGCAAAGAAGGGTCATAGCTCACAATTTCCCCTCCAGCTTCCCTCACAATAAGATAAGCTATCGGAATTTCAAGAGTTGGCTTTTGAGGACCCCTTGCGCATTCCCCGTGCAAGTCTGTGAAGCCCATCGCGACATTCAAAATGTCAACGCAGGACGCATCAGAACAGCCAAGCTCGAATTCAGGGAATAACTTCGGAAAAACAACCTTATTAATCGGCCAATGAGAATCATAGCTTATTCTCGCGCCTTCAATGTCTTTTTTTCTCGAAGTCTTTATCCTATGATCATCGTCCCTGCCAAATGCAGTAATCTTGGATTTATGAGCCCCGAATCCGCGGGCAGCCGAAACAATCATAGTATGCTCTGAGCGAATGCCATGCGAATAAAACAAAACGCCGGAAGCAAGCGCATCATTAAATTTTGGAAATCTTCCTTCATATATCGCAACCATTGTGCCAGAATTCTTTCCTTTTTTGAATGAGGTTGTGCCGTCAATGCCATCCATGTATATTGTATATTCGGATTTAGAACCCAAAATTTTTCTAACGCCATGCTCTTCAGAAACTATGTCAGCATTTAATTTCAAAGCCGTGAAATAATCAATCATTGATTTTTCGCAGGCAACATCGCCCTTAATCGAATGCCCGCCAGGAACGTTTTTAATTTCCACAGTCTCAGCCGCTTTATCCCCGAGACTTTTTAGAGCGGAATACGCATTAACAAGAGCATCTTCAATACAAGTAAGCGCTTTTCTGGGTCCTAACGTCTTCACACAACACATATCAACGATTTATTTTTAAACGTTTTCTTCATTGGAAGCTAACCTTTAAAAATAGCATTTTTTTGTCTCCTATATATGACTACCGAGATAAAACTCAAAGTAGCAGAAGCAATCCAAGACGATGTCAACAAGGGAATTATACGCATAGACAGCAGTTTTATGCGCGAAATCGGGATAAGACCAGGAGACATTGTTGAAATTGTAGGCGGCCGAAGCTCAGTAGCCATCGTGGACCGCGCGTATCCTGGAGATATTGGATTGAACATTGTAAGAATGGACGGATTAATCAGGAAAAACGTAAAGACAAGCATAGGCGAAACTGTAAATGTCAGAAAAGTAAAAGTGGAACCTGCAAAAAAAATCACAATCGCGCCAGCTCGCGAAGGAATAATCGTTCAGGCAAGCCCCGCAGTGTTTAAACAAGGATTATTAGGAAGGGCAGTTGTAAAAGGAGACATCATCGGACTGGGAGGAGCGCGCAGAAGAAGAACAACAATGACAGACAGCCCACTGTTCGATGAAGTATTCTCAATGATGGAAGAAAGAATGGGCACATTCGGATTCGGAGACCTGAAATTCTTAGTCATAGACGCCCAGCCGCCAAAAACTCCTGTCATTATCACAGAACAAACCGAAATTGTCCTGAATCCTGAAGCAGTCGAAATACAAGAAGACGGAGTTCCAGAAGTAACATATGAAGACATCGGAGGATTATCCGAAGAAGTAAAGAAAGTCAGAGAAATGATTGAACTTCCACTAAAACACCCTGAAATCTTCCAAAGGCTGGGAATAGAGCCGCCAAAAGGAGTTCTTTTGCACGGACCGCCAGGCACAGGGAAAACCCTGCTCGCGCGCGCTGTAGCTTCAGAAACAAACGCGCACTTCATTTCAATCAACGGCCCGGAAATCATGTCAAAATACTACGGACAGAGCTTGCCTGCCGAAGAAAAAATATTATCAATACAAGACGGCAGCATCAAAAGACTGCCAATCGGAGATATTGTTGACAACAACCTTAAATTAAAAGTAGCGTGCTTTGACAAAGACGGCAAAACAGCGTGGAAAGATGTTGTCGGATGGATAAAACATCCACGCAGATCAAAACTCGTGGAAATAAAAACACGCACAGGAAGAAAAATCACGGTAACAGAAGACCACTCATTATTCACACTGACAAAAAAAGGAATTGAAAGCACTGCGACAAGCGCATTAACAGCAGGAAAATCATTTATCGCAGTACCGAAAAAACTGCCAGAACCGATTAATCCAGTTTATGAAATCAACCTTCTAGAGATATTATCTGAAAATGACAAGCTATGCGTGAAAAATCCGAAATCTTACCTGCAAGAATCAATCAGCATAATCGGAAGAAAATCAACTGCAGAAATACTCGGCGTAAGCGAGAAGTATCTATATGATATAACGTCAAAAGATGTTGGAATTTCTGTCAACAAATTCATAGCACTGATGAAAAAATCAAATATAACTCTTAATCCTTCAGAAATTCAAATTGGCACAAAAGGAAAAGGCACAAGCGCGCTATTGAAAATAACACCCTCATTATGCAGATTCTTTGGATGGTGGATGGCAGAAGGCTCATACACAAACAAGGATGAAGCAAGACTAAGCATAAACTCAAAAGAAGCGGATTCATTAATTTCATTATGCACAAAATTATTCAACAAAGTTCTTGTGTATCGCAAGAATAAAAATAGCTGTGACCTATATATATGCTCGGCAGCACTTGGAAGAATAATGCAGGCGCTAGGATTTAACAGCGGAGCTTCAAGCAAGAAACTTCCTGAATTCATCTACAACCTTGACAATAAAAACCTTGCAGAATTTTTACGAGGATATATAAGCGGCGATGGATCAGTGAACAGAACAACACCTGCGCCGCAAGTTGAAATATGCACAGAAAGCCCATTACTTGCCGATGATATCTGCTATTCGCTGTTGAGATTTGGCATAGTGGCAAAAGTATATGACAGAAAAAACAGAACACAAAAAAGAATATGCTTTGCAGACGCTGAAAATCTCAAGCAATTCCTAGAAATCGGATTTGAAGACCCATTAAGAAACCAATACATCGCGCAGCATATCTCCAAAAACCCTGATTCTCGAAGAGAAAGACTACCAATAGATGCAGTTGAAGGAATTGACACTGCCTGGAAAGACAGCGAAAGCATTGGAGTAAATGCATTATTAAAACAACAAACAATGCCGGCTGAATTAATTCCAGCGCTTGCAGGAGACATATTTTGGGACAAAGTAATTGAAATAAAAGAAGCTTTAACACAGCCCGAATTCGTGTATGACATCTCTGTTGAGCCGTGCCAGAACTTTATCTCTGGATTCGGAGGAATATTTGCCCACAACAGCGAAGAAAACCTCCGAAAAAAGTTTGAAGAAGCAGAAAAAAATTCGCCGTCAATCATATTTATCGACGAAATAGACGCAATAGCAAGCAAACGCGAGGAAACGCGCGGAGAAGTTGAAAAACGAGTAGTAGCGCAGTTATTATCATTAATGGACGGCCTGAAAACAAGGGGCAAAGTCGTCGTCATCGCGGCAACAAACGTTCCAAACACAATAGATCCCGCACTCCGAAGGCCGGGAAGATTTGACCGCGAACTGGAAATCGGCGCCCCAAATGTCGAAGGGCGACTTAACATATTGAAAATCCACACACGCAACATGCCATTGAACAAAGACGTGAAACTGGAAGAGATTGCCGAAGTAACGCACGGATTTGTGGGAGCAGATGTCGCATCATTGTGCAAGGAAGCGGCAATGATTGTGCTTCGCCAATTGCTGCCGGATTTAAAATACGAAAAAGAAGGCTCAATACCGCAGGAAATCCTGGACCAATTAATTGTAAAGAAAAAACACTTTTTTGACGCATTAAAAACAGTGAGACCTTCTGCTTTGCGCGAAGTATTCATCGACGTGCCGACAATAAAATGGGAAGACATAGGCGGCCTCGAGAATGTGAAACAGGACATCAAGGAAGCAGTGGAATGGCCTCTAAAATATCCAGACGCATTCAAGCGCTTGGGAGTGCGGGCGCCAAAAGGAATACTGCTATACGGACCGCCTGGAACAGGAAAAACAATGCTCGCAAAAGCAGTAGCAAACGAAAGCAAAGCCAACTTTATTTCAATCAAAGGACCGGAATTATTAAGCAAATGGGTGGGAGAATCAGAAAAAGCAGTGCGCGCAATATTCAAAAAAGCGCGCCAAACAGCTCCGACAATAATATTTTTCGACGAAATAGACAGCATCGCCCCGCGAAGAAACGCCGCATCTGAAAACCAAGTCGCAGAACGCGTGGTGAATCAATTGCTTACCGAAATCGACGGCCTGGAGACAATGCACGACGTAGTAATAATCGGAGCCACAAACAGGCCAGACATAATTGACACCGCATTATTAAGACCAGGAAGATTTGACAGGATTGTTTTATGCACTGCGCCAGACGCAAAATCGCGCAAGGAAATATTCAAAGTGCACACGGCAAACATGCCTCTCGACAACGTAAACCTCGATGCCCTCTCAGAACAAAGCGAAGGATACGCAGGAGCAGACATAGAAGCAGTATGCAGGGAAGCTGCGATGCTGTCGCTAAGAGAAGACATAAAATCAAAGAAAGTCACAATGGAGCACTTTGAGAAAGCATTAAAAACAGTAAGGCCAAGCATAACACCAGACATAGAAAAATCATACGCAGAGCTGAAAGACGAATTTTCAACAGCCCGCGCAAAACAAATGAAAGAGGAAAAACCAGCATACTTCGGGTGATACACAATGGAAATAAGATGCAGACACGTATTGGTAAAAACAGAAGAAGAAGCAAACGCAATACTCTTTGACTTAAAGAATGGAAAGCCATTCGAAGAAGAGGCAATGAAGCACTCACTATGCCCGTCAAAAAGAAACGGCGGCGATTTAGGAAGCTTTGGAAAAGGAATGATGGTCAAGGAATTTGAAACAGCCGCCTTCGCATTAAAACCAGGAGAAATTTCAAAGCCTGTAAAAACACAATTCGGCTGGCACATAATAAAACGTGAAGAATAATGAAAGTTCTAGTAACAGGAAGCAGCGGAACAATAGGAAGCGCATTATGCACAAACCTTCTCGACCGCGGGCATAAAGTAGTCGGCATAGACATCAAAGAGCAGAAATGGGACAAGCGCATTGAAACAATAATCTGCGATTTGCGCGAAACATTTCCAAAACTGAATTATATGCCAGACGTTCTTGTTCATTTAGCGGCCAATCCATTTGTGCGCGCATCAGTTGAAAACCCGCAATTGGCAAAAGACAACAGCAGGATTACAGAGAATGTCATCGCATACTGGACTGAAAACAAAATAAAACATTTTATCTTCGGAAGCAGCAGGGAAGTGTATGGAAACCAAAACCTCGATTCCTTCCCTGAAAACGCCGTGACAGGGCACACAGAAAGCCCATACGCGGAATCAAAGCTATCATCAGAAGAAAAAATAAGGAAAGTAAGCTCAGACAAAGGACTTTCGCACACAATAGTCAGGTTTTCAAACGTCTACGGAAGATTTGATGGGTATAGAAGCGACGGACACACAAGAGTAATACCATTGTTCATCAAAAAATGCAAACAAAACGAACCATTGTCAGTATTTGGAAAAGACAAAAAATTCGACTTCACATACATTGACGATGCTGTTGCGGGAGTTGTGCTTTGCGCTGAAAAACAGCCAAAAAACCAGACAATAAACCTTGCGACTGGAATCGCGACGCCATTGCACAACGTCGCGGAAATGATAAAACACGAATTAAAATCATCAAGCGAAATACTATTTGAAGGAGTAAAGCCAGGAGAAGTGTCGCATTACGCGGCAGACATCTCAAAAGCCAAAGAATTATTAGGATACTCGCCAAAAGTCGCATTAAAAGACGGAATACACCTGACGGTGGAATGGTATAATGAACATCCTGAAACATTAGGATAGGAAGCAATCTTTATAAACACAAAACCTGACGTAATTGTATATGGCAGAACCTCAAGTTGGCGACAGGATTAACGTAAAAACAATACACGAAGAAGTCGAAGGCACACTTATGCCGACTTTAAACGACGCGCTTATTCTAAAGCTGGATAATGGATACAATATGGGAATAAAGGCAGAACACATTGAATCAATCGAAGTTCTTGAAAAACACAAGCCAAAACATGAAACTCCTGACAAAGCAGAGCCAAAACCAAACCTGCCGACAATATCAGTATTGCATACCGGCGGAACAATCGCCTCTAAAGTGGACTATTCGACAGGAGCAGTTGTCGCAAGATTCAGTCCTGAAGAATTAATGGCAATGTTTCCCGAACTGAACGACTTATGCAATATTCGCAGCAAACAAGTTGCCCAAATATTCTCCGAAGACATGCGATTTGAACATTACAATTTAATGGCAAAAGCTGTCGCAGAAGAATTTGCACAAGGAGCAAAAGGAATTATTATCACACACGGCACAGACACAATGCATTACACAAGCGCCGCGCTTTCGTTTATGCTGCAAAATCTACCCGGCCCTGTTATTTTAGTGGGAGCGCAGCGAAGCTCTGACAGGGCAAGCAGCGATGCAGGCATTAATCTGGTGTGCTCAGTGAATTACATACTAAAAACAGACTTTCGAGGAGTGGGAATATGCATGCACGACACTCCTAATGACAATACCTGCGGAATATTCCCCGGAGTGAACGCAAGAAAAATGCACAGCACAATGCGCGACGCATTTGTTCCTGTAAACGCAAAACAGCTGGCGCGCATAACGTATCCAGAAGGAAAAATAACAATACTAAGCGCCCCGAAAAAAACAGAAGGAAAATTCAGCATTCAGCTGATTAATGACAAACTGAAGATTGGAATGATATACACCCACCCATCACTTCACCACACTGAATTAAACGCATACGAAGGATTTGACGGAATCGTATTAATAGGCACAGGACTGGGCCATTTTCCAGTGAACGAAACAGACGAACTGACAAAAGAAAACGGAAAAATTCTCGAGGAGATAAAGAAACTATCATCATCTTCTGTTGTCGCAATGTCA
>Ga0210057_1006008_pt1 | contig 15279 bp, 12 predicted proteins | sample CryGeyCG2114_010_2_FD_183968 | JGI IMG/M metagenome (GOLD analysis project Ga0210057, IMG submission 183968) | Groundwater microbial communities from aquifer - Crystal Geyser CG10_big_fil_rev_8/21/14_0.10 (SPAdes) (version 2) | ecosystem: Environmental > Aquatic > Deep subsurface > Groundwater ... | reverse complement strand
TGGATTGTTTGGTACAATAACAGATTGCATGGTGCTTTAAAATTAGAATGGGGAGAAACTCCAAACGAAGCATTTATTAGGAAAAGGCAACCTGAATCTATATTGGGTTTATTTTGGAGGCAAATAGGTGGATGAACAGATAAATTGGCTAGAAGTTAAAAAACGAAATAATATTAGGACTCAACAATCAAGAAGTCTTTTCGTTTTACCCACACTTGAAAGTGTGGGTTTGATTGAGACCCTGAAAATCTAACGGATTTTCTAGGCACAAAGAACCAAGAGTTGCTTTGTGTTCTGGATACCCAAGATTGCAATTATCCTTGCACTAAAGTCTCAAGATTTGAAAAATCTTGATGATCATCAAGAATCTGAATTTATGAAGATTCTTGAGATGCAAGGTTTTCTGCATTAGCAATATTGGTATAAAAAAACCATTCAATTTTTGAAGAGTGGAGCCAACTCGCCGCGAAGGAGCTGGCTCCTCACCTTGCAGCCAAGTGCAAGGAGTATGATATTTGACAAAGATAAGAAAAAATACCTGTTTAAAAAGGTATTTAAAAGTCATAAACTCTCTATTAGGAAAGAGCGTGAAAAATGACAAGTAATTTTTTTATAGAACTGAGTTTAATAATAATAACTGCAGTCGTCATCATAGGAATAATTCGATTCCTTAGGCAACCTTTAATCCTCGGATACATCCTAACAGGAATCCTATTTTCACCATCTCTATTTAATATAATAAAATCAACAGAAATTATTTCAACATTTTCAGAAATCGGTGTTGCTCTTCTTCTATTCCTAGTAGGACTAAACTTAGATCCAAAAGTCATAAAAAAAGTTGGAACAATCTCTCTAATAACGGGAATAGGTCAAGTACTCTTTACCTCTTTAATTGGATACTTCATAGCAAGACTTTTAGGATTTACATTCCTTCCGGCAATTTACATCTCAATCGCGTTAACATTCTCAAGTACTATTATTATAATGAAACTTCTCTCAGACAAAGGAGATTTAGACAAACTTTATGGAAAGATAGCAATAGGATTTCTAATAGTCCAAGACTTACTCGCAGTTTTTGCTCTGATGGCAATCTCCTCACTATCAGACAAATCAATCTCTCTAACAAGTTTCGCACTGAAAACTTTTGTAACGGGAGGAGTTACAATTGTAATCCTCTTCCTTGCTGGATTCTACATTCTTCCGAATATAACAAGCAAAGTTGCGAAATCCCAAGAATTTCTTTTACTCTTCTCTCTTGGATGGTGTTTTGCAATTGCCACACTATTCTCCGTCTTAGGCTTTTCAATAGAAATAGGAGCACTTTTAGCAGGTATGACTCTCTCCATATCTCCCTACAAAATTGAAATTTCTTCTAAACTGAAACCTATAAGAGACTTCTTCCTATTTCTATTCTTCATCTGGCTAGGCTCCCAAATGAGTTTCGCAGATATTTCATCACAATGGACTGGAATAATTGTATTTTCCTTATTCATTCTTATCGGAAATCCTCTAATTGTAATAATCTTAATGGGCTCAATGAAATATAGGAAACAAACTTCCTTCTTAGCTGGCTTAACAGTAGCTCAAATATCTGAATTCTCTTTAATTCTTATAGCTCTCGGAGTAAAAGTAGGACATCTAACTCCAGAAATCCTCTCCTTCATAACACTAATTGGTGTAATCACAATAGCTGGATCTTCGTACATGATAACATACTCTCATAGAATATACCCTCTATTCTCAAAAATGCTTTCAGTATTTGAAAGAAAAGTAGCGAGAGAAGGATCTCAAAATCTAGAAAAAAATGAAATTATAATGTTTGGAGCCAACAGAACAGGACATAAAATTCTTGACACATTAAAGAAAGATAAATCGAAACTCCTTATCGTCGATTACAATCCAGAAACAATAGAAAAACTCTCAAGAAAAGGATTCAAATGTATATATGGAGACATTACAGACCCAGAACTAATGTTAGACATAGACATCTGTTCAGCTAAGATGATAATCTCAACAGTCCCAGACCTAGAATCAAGCATATTATTCATAAAAAGAATAAAACTCTGCAATCCAGATTCTATAATAATCACAACAACAGAAGATGCAAGTGAGGCCCTTTTGCTCTACGAAAACGGAGCAGATTATGTAATCCTTCCACACCATTTAGGAGGAAAATATGCTTCACAATTAATTGAAAAAAACAAACTTTCAAAATCTAAGTTTAGAGAACTAAAAGAACAAGAAATCCCAGAAATCAAAAAACTTTTGAGTTCTTCCTGAGTTTTTGGAGGCTCAAGATAAAATCCCACATCAGAAATCTTGACATCAAAAAACTTTTGAGTTCTTCCTGAGTTTCTGGAGGCTCAAGGAACTACTCCATACTTAAGTGCGAAGTTTTCTGCCAAGTTCTTTGACATCAAAAAACTTTTGAACACAGTTATCTATAGCTCTTCTAATCTTCAGATTCATCAAAACTTCCACCACTAAAACCGCCCCGTATTGTAAAAATCAATCTCAAGATAATTTCAACAAAGAAAATAACTAAAAAGAAAGAAAAAAGATTTCCACTTAATAAAACTAAATCTGAAGATCTCTCAACAATTCCAGACAAATCAAACGCTTCGGGAGATAATAAAAAGATACTCAATGTAATAAATGGAAATAATTTGGCAAGATCCTGTGAAATCTCATGTTTAACATATGCCAAAATCCTTATACTTGCAACCATAACCGCGGTTAATAATAAAATACTATGCAAATTTCCCTTATTAGAAATTAAAACCAAAACGAAAGATAATGCAGTAAACCAAACAAAAATCAACAATGGCATTATCAAAGCATACTCAATAAGATAAAGTCCCGTCGCAAAAAACTTACTAATCACTGGATGACTAGAAGTATTATATTTTTTCAAATTTAAGGAAATTAGGTCTCTCTGTGACAAAGATTTATAAAAATACCATATAAATATTGATACAACCGAGACTGCAATAGCAAGCATAAGAACAGAAAAAGGCTCTTGCAACGCCCCAGGCAAAACTCCTAAAATCTTATCATACACACCAAGTAAAACCCCAAAAACCCCTTTTACCAAGCCCATAAATTAAAACAGTCAATAAGCTTTAAATAACTATTCCTCCCTATATTTCAATGATAGATATAAAAATCAGGAAGATTTTTAACCTCTCATTTTTGGAGGTAATAAAAAAATGATAGATATAAACCTCATAAGAGAAAATCCGACTCTTGTAAAGGAAAACATAAAGAAAAAGTTTCAAGATGAGAAGATTCTATTAGTAGATGAAATCTCCGAATTAGACAAAAAATGGAGAAAACTGAAGTTTGAAGCTGATAATTTAAGAGCTTCAAGAAACACAATTTCAAAGCAAATAAGTGAAGCAAAAAAGGCGAAGGATGAATCTCAAGCATCAAATCTTCTAAAAGAAGCGAAACTAATTCCGGAAAAAATAAAATCTATTGAAGAGCAAACAACATTCATTGAAACAGAAATAAAACAAGCAATGCTTCAAATTCCAAATATAATATCAGAAGAAACCCCTCTAGGAAAAACAGAAGAAGAAAATGTAGAGATAAAAAAAGTAGGAAAAACACCTAAATTTTCATTCCCAATAAAAAACCACGTTGAACTAGCAGAATCTCTTGGCATTGTAGACTTCGATGCATCAGCAAGAGTTTCAGGAAATGGATTCTACTATTTGAAGGGAGATCTCGCTTTCCTAAATCAATCTCTGATTAGATTTGCAATCGATTTTATGAAAAAAAAAGGTTATGAATATATAGAAACACCTTTAATGTTAAATGAAAAATCTATATTTGCTTCCATGGATAAAAAAGCAATTCAAGAATCTGTTTATTCTATAAAAGATGAAGATCTAAACCTAATTGGAACCGCAGAACAATCCCTTTTAGCAATGCATTCTGGACAAACTCTAAATCATACCGAGCTTCCTAAAAAATATTTCTCTTACTCTATGTGTTTCAGAAGAGAAATTGGATCACATGGAATAAATGAGAAAGGTCTCTGGAGAACACATCAATTTAATAAAATCGAACAATTCATCTTCTGTCATCCAGATGAATCAATCAAGCTATATGATGAACTATTAAAAAACTCTGAAGAAATTCTAAAGGCTCTAAAACTTCCTTACCGTGTTTTAGAAATCTGCTCGGGCGATTTAGCAGATTGGAAATATCGCTCATCCGACGTAGAAGTTTACAGACCAACTCTAAAAGGATATGGAGAAATAATGTCTCTATCAAACTGTACAGAATACCAAGCAAGAAAAATAGGAATGAAATTCCAAGATAAAGATGGAGAAAGAAAAGTCCCACACACCCTAAACAACACTGCACTTGCAACCTCTAGAATAATGGTAGCAATTCTAGAAAACAATCAACAAAAAGACGGCTCCATAAAAATTCCAACAGTACTACAAAAATACATGAACGGACAAAAGATTATCTCTGCAAAAAAACCAGAAAAAGAAAATTCAAAAAAACAAAAACCAAAGAAAAAAATTTCAAAATCAAAGTCTAAAAAATCCTAGTCTCTCTCTACAGAAACTCTTTTCTTAGCTTTCAACACAACAACTCTATTCGGAACATTTCTCTTAATCTCCTTGTCCAAAGTTCCAATATAAACTCCTTCTTTTCCCTTTGCAATTAAACCAGCATCAACACTTTTTCCCCCAATCCTTATGTTCTTAACATCCTTAGAATTAACAATCTCTAAGGCAGTCTCAATAACTGCTTTTCCATCTCTCCTAACCCTTCCCCCATCTCTTATATCTTTCAATTCCTGAGAAACCTCCCTTGGCACAGTAATTTTAAAACCAAGTTCTTTCAATTGATCAATAAAATCAATTCTATCTCTAACACAAGCAACAATAAAATTTGTATCTAAAATCACCTCCATAGAATTTAAAGAATAGTAAACTATATAAAACTATTTCAAAATGAATAATGATGAATAACACACTAGAGGGAAAAGTAGCCATTGTTATTGGAGCTTCTAAAGGTATAGGAAAAGGGATTGCAGAAGCAATATCGGAATTACACCCTAAAGGACTTGTTTTAGCTTCAAGAACACAGCAAGACTTAGATCAAGTTGTATCTTACATTAAAAAAAAATATCATACAGAAGCATTAGCAATTGCAACAGATGTAACGGTTCCAAGCCAAATAGATAACCTATTCGCACAAACAGAAAAAGCATACGGTAAAATAGATATTGTGATACATTCCGGAGGACTTATACAAAAAGATAACGAACCTCTAGATACAATAACAGATGAAAGAATCCTCGCCATAAATCTAACAAACCTGGTCTCTGTAGAATATGTGGGAAAAAGAGCTCTTCAAAGATTTAGAAGACAAAATTCTGGTATATATCTCGTAATAAGTTCAGAAGCAGGACAAAAAGTTTATGACAATTATGAAGTCTATCTAGGAACGAAAGCAGGAGATAACCATGTTATACGTGGATTAAATGAAACCTTCAAAAAAGATGAAATTTCAGCATATGCCTTCGCCGTTGGTCCTGGATTAGTAGATACTCCTGGAGCAAGAGAAGCATTTCCAACAGTTCCAGAATCAACTTGGAAAAAATCTCAACCAATAGACATGGCAAGAGAACATATAATCCCTGCCCTAACAAACCCAGAAGAATACAAAGAATCCTTCTCTTCAGTAAACATAGTAAAAACAGTTAATGTCGAAGATACCGAATAGCTAACAACTAGTTTTAAATATACTTTTCTCTTACAATATCTATGGAACTTTCAAAAGAAGAGTGTGTTAACGCTGCTTTGGTTTTACAAAAAACTATAAAGGCTCTAAAAGAAAAAGATGCTCTCGTTCTTAAAGATCTATCAAATCAAACAATTCATTCTTCATGCACATTTCAAGATTCAGGAACAATAACATCTGCAGTTCTAATCTATACATTATCTAAACTAATCGAACGTTCAGATTACAAAAAGATACCTTCTTGGGATAAATTTGAGAAAAAAATTTCCTCTTTCCTAAAACTAGCAATATCTGCTCTCAAACAAAACAATCATGACGCATATGAAAGACATATGATTAAGGCTCGTCAAACTCTAGAATCAGTATCCAGAAATTTAAAACCTTATATAGAAGAAGTTTTAAGAAAGGCCTCCATAAACAAAGCTTCGAAAATACACGAACACGGAATATCTTCAGAAAAAACTGCCAGAATGCTTGGATTGACACAATGGGAAATTTCTGAATATCTTGGATCCAAGCCCGTTCAAGAAAGACTAACAGAAAAACTAACTATTCAAAAGAGAATTGCCCTCGCACAATCTTTCTTTTCTTAAAAAATGACAAAAGAAAAAATACTAATATTCGACGCAGGTCCTCTAATCAATTTTTCAATGAATGGTTTTCTCTATCTTCTGGAAGAATTAAAAAAATCTTTTAATGGGAAATTCCTCATCACTAAACAAGTAAAATATGAAACTCTTGACCGCCCAGTAAAAATACAAAGATTTGAACTAGGAGCTCTAAGAATCTCTCAACTACTAAAAACAAAAGTTCTTGAAATGCCAGAATCACTAAACATCTCAGAATCAGAAATAAATGCAAGAACAGCTGAATTAAAAAATACAGCAAACCATATTTTAGAAAACAAAGGCAAGGGTATAGAAATCGTCAGCGACGCTGAAATGTCCTGTCTTGCCTTATCTTCAATTCTAAGCGAAAGAGGAATAGAAAATATCATAGCAATAGATGAACGTACAACACGTCTATTAACAGAAAACCCAAAAGACCTTGAAATGACTATTGCGAAAAAAACCCAATTTCCAGTAAAACTTTCAAACAAATCTTTCAACGATTTAAAAAAATTCGAAAACTTCCGTTTTATAAGATCTCCAGAAATAATCTATGTTGCTTACAAAAAAGGTCTTTTACACATTGAAGATCCCAAGGCTTTAGAAGCTTCTCTATACGCAACAAAATTCAAAGGCTCATCCGTAAGTTGGGATGAAATTAAAGCTCTAAAGAAAATGTGATGGGCCTGGAGGGAATTGAACCCCCATCTTCCGCTTACTCTCCATAAATTCTGGAGGCGGAAATAATAAACCATTATACGACAGACCCCCATTCATCTTACAAAATTCAAGGTTTTAAGCTTTTCCAAACAGATAAAAATAACATTTATAAACATCCCATCCTACTTAATACAATGGCAAAGAAGACGGTGAAAACAGTTACAACTACAATAGAACATTCAAAAAAGAGCAAAAAAAGAGCAAGAGGAAAAACAGCCCAAGTAACAGCAACGAGAAAGTCTCCTGAAAGACTATCCAAAACTCTTGCAGAAAATCTTATTGAACTGCAAAAAATACACACAAATCTAGCGGAAAAATTCGATAATTTATCAAACCAAATTTCCTCCTTACTTGCACTATTTGAAATGGCCGCAAAATCTTTTGCTTCACATCCCGCAATAAAAGATTCCAACAAAGACAGAGAATTCTTAGAAAAAATAGATAAACTTCTAGAACAAAACAAAACAATTGCAAAGGGCCTAACACTAATGGAAGGTAAAGTAAAGGAAAGAATGTATGGCTCCTTTCAGCAAGGACAAAGAAGAGAAGATTTAGAAAGCACAAGCCAGCCAATTTCTGGTCGCCCACTACCTAGATTTTAACTCTGTCTCCAAGAAGTCTATATCCTGAATCGCAATTAGGGTATAGATGAATTGGAGTAGGAAAGTATATAAATAGGGTATGTATTGATTATGTATGGAGAGAAGGACAACAATACAAATAGAACATAAAACATTGGAAAAAATGAAGAAATTGAGAATAACAAAAAAAGAAACATATGATGAAATAATAAATCGTATGATGGAAAATCAAGATGTTAGCAAATAAATTCAGATTATATCCAAACAAACAGCAAACAGAAAAGTTAGACTTTGCTCTCGATATTTGCAGACAAGCATATAATATAATGCTCGGAGAATTAAGAGACCAAGTAATTATAGATAGGAACATGATTCAGGCAATACTTCCAGATTTGAAAATCTGTGAACCAAGATACAGAGAAGTTTATTCTAAAACATTGCAATATGAATGTTATAAACTATTTTCTAATTTATCAGCTCTTTCTGCTTTGAAGAAACAAGGAAGAAAAGTTGGACAATTAAGATTCAAAGGAAAGAAATTTTTCGATACGATAACTTACAATCAAAGTGGATTTGAGTTAGAACACACTTTCTCTAAAAATGGAAGATTAAATCTCTCAAAGATTGGAAACATAAAAGTTAAACTTCACAGACTTCCCGACGGAAATATAAAACAAATTACAATCAAAAGAGAAAATGATAAATGGTTTGCACTTGTTATTTCTGACGGAAAAACAAGATTAGAGCATGGAAATAAGATTTTAGGAATTGATTTAGGAATAAATCATTATCTTGTTGATTCAGAAGGGAACAAAGTTGAACATCCTAAAAATTATGAAAAGACACAAAGCAGATTAAAGATGGCTCACAGAAAACTATCAAAGAAAAAGAAAGGAAGTCATAACAGACTAAAAGCAAAGAAATCATTAAACAGAATTTATGAAAAAATAAATAATCAAAGAAATGATTTCTTGCATAAAACTTCAACAGACTTGATACGACAATGCAAGATTATCGTTGTGGAAGATTTGGACATAAAAGGAATGATGGAACAAAAACATTTCAATGCTAAAAATATTCAAGATTCTTCTTGGAATAAGTTTGTTCAAATGTTAGAATACAAAGCTGAAAATTCAGGAGTTCAGATTATCAAAGTTAATCCAAAAGACACAACGAAAACTTGTTCAGATTGTGGTCATATTCAAAAAATGCCTTTGTGGGTGAGAACTTACAAATGCGAGAATTGTTTGTTTGAAATTGATAGAGACGAAAACGCCTCTATAAACATAAAACAAAAAGGTTTAAGCTCGGAACGAGCTTATGTGGAGATAATGTTAGACTCTTCTTCGGAAGAGCAGTTGTCAATGAAGCAAGAAGCCATAACCTCAAAATGAAAGTTTTAGGTTAGGGTAGTTCACAATGATTAAACAAGATATAAGGTCTCTATTCCTAACTTCATTTGTAAAAACTTTAATTTCAAATACAAAACCAAAACCTCTATTGAGACAGACAGGGAATTTAGAAATAGTTCTAGAAGATTATAAACCAACTGAAGAAGAGAAATTAACATCTTCTGTAAATCTTCCTGAAGTTCCAACTCTGCCCGAACTTCCAGAAACTCCAAACCTTCCAGTTCAAATAAGAAAGCAAGAGTCAATAAAAATAGATTTCCCACAAAACTTTTCTCCAGAACAAAAGATTCTCTTTTTCCTAAAAGATCCTTCCGTAACAGGAGTAGAATGCATAGGTCCAAATAAGAACATCCTCGTAAACAAATCAGGAAGAATTCAAACAACTTCTTTAATCTTCACAAAAGAAAATATAGATAATTTCATGCTTTCCATATCAGAAAAAACAAGAATTCCTCTAATTTCTGGAGTCTTTAAAGCTATAATAAACAATTTAATTGTAACTGCTGTAATCTCAGAGTATGTGGGAACAAGATTTATAATTCAAAAGCGTTCCCCTTTCTAATCATTTACAATCTTCTATGGATAATTCTGTTGATTAGAACGCAATATTTGCAGAATTATCCGTTAGAGAATTCTGGATTAGAGGTAGTCCAATTATCAGAATTCTCTATAATGTCAAGATGATTAAACTTATATATTTCCCAATTCCTATTATCTATTAAGATATTCCTAATAGAATATCTAGGGTGGTCGTACATACCAACCCCTTATGTTTTCCATAAGAAATACTTATCGGTTAAAGTTTATATTACTTCAAGAACCCTCGGACAAAATTATCTCAACTGATGTGTAATTCTTGCAAGTATCTTTCCCTTATCACTTTTTATAATTCCTTTATTTCTTCCAAAGAATTCTCTGTGATAATATATGTTAAATCCTGCAAACATAACTGCAATAATCAAACCAAACCAAATTAATATTCTTGCCATAGTTTCCGCAGAGATATCTTTCTTCAAAACAAGACCTCTCTCTTTTTTACATTCTTTACAATTTCCCCCACAATCAACATTTTCCTCATTTTCATCCAAAATAGTGTTATAACAGCTCTTTGGATATTCTGCTCCAGACTGAACAAAGCTAACATCAAAGTCTCCATTGTTGTCCCATGAATCTTTATCTATCGTCGCTAAAGCTTTCCCTTTTCCATCATAAACTACGAATCCGGAGAAGCCACCTCCACCGCCACCTCCCCCACTCCCAGTTCCAGAAACTCCAGGATCCGTGTCTGAAGTAATCTTCTTAACTGGACAAATTTCTCCTGTTTCTTCTCCTAATACTCCTTCAACACATTCTTGAACAACAATCACACTTCCATCACTACATATCTGAGTAACATCATTCTCACAACTCTCTTCTTCAAGAATACAAGAATATCCTGTATCTTTCAAAACTCCATCAACACATTCACCAGTCACTATCTCCGATTCATCAGAACAAATTTGCGTTACATCTCCAGCACATAACGCTGGACACTCTTCATCTGACTCCTGCCATGCCCCCTCAACACATTCTGAAATCAAATTTGTGACTCCATCAGAGCACGTTATTATTTGACTCTCTCCACTATTGCACTCTCTCACAACACAATCAGAAGCACAATTATTTTCATTCTCATTAACACTACAAATTTCATCTCCACAACAGCTTACTCCTAAACTACATCCATTAGCATCTTCCCCTCTCCCGATATATGTTCCCCCTTCACAAATTGGAGGTGATGGAGCTGGACAAAGAATTCTGCAATCAGCAAAACAACTCTCAGGATTTTCCCCACTCTCAGCCTGACAAATTCCATCTCCACACTCAACAATTTCACAAACAAGATTTCCACAGCTTGTCAAGCAGTTATTCTCATCAAACCTTGAATTTTCATAACTGCATCCATCAGCAGGAGCAGCACAAGAAGTAGCATAACTACAGATTGGAACAACAATAGGACAAACATTATCCTTATTCACTAATCCACTTTCTGTACATTCTTGAACAACAATTATGTCACCATTACTACATGTTTGCGTTACATCTCCAGCACATAACACTGGACACTCTCCTCTCTCTTCCCCAGTACATCCATCAATCGTTATCTCTGTAACTCCATCGCTACACATTTGAACAATGTCTTCTGCAGTACAAATGTTAATTTGGCAAATCTCTCCAGTTTCCACTAATCCATTTTCTGTACATTCTTGAACAACAATTATGTCACCATTACTACATGTTTGCGTTAAATCAAAATTACATCCGACATCAACAGAACAATCAGCAGCACAGCTTTCAACTGTCTCTCCCAAACTTTCTTCACATAAATCATTTCCACAAATAGCACTTTCTATGTTTCTACAATCAGTAGGACAACTAATAAATGTCTCCGGATTAACACATAATCCATCTCCACAAATCTGCACATCTCCTCCATCATCTAAAGTACACTGTTCAAACTTTTCATAACTTCTAATCAAATCATTATTACAATCCAAAATCTGGCAGTCTGCAATTTTCCTTGTTCCCGCTGTATTAATATCTTCCGTACCTGCGGCTTCATCATAACTGATAGGATAACTACATTCCAGAATTTCTTTAACATTAACACAAACTTCCGTAGGAACATATCCTTCTTCACAATTATTATCTCTCCAATCGTCTACATCTCTCTCTTCAACCTTGCATCCTTGCTCTATCTCCTCAGGAGTGCATTCAATGCCAACAATATCTACACATTCTCCTGCATAATCAATCTCAACATTTTCCTTTCCAGCTAAACAACTATTTCCATAGGTATTTCCATCTTTTCCACAAACAGGATTTTCCACATCTGGACAAACAACATCACAATCCTCTAAACAAATCCCTAATAAGAGTTCTTCACTTGAACAAATTCCATCTCCACATCTTCCTTCCTCAGCTTCCTCCACAATACAAGTAGCCGAACATCCATCTCCAGCAATTAAATTACTATCATCACACTGCTCCCCTTCTTCAACAATTCCATTTCCACAAACAACTTCCTTAATAACCTTACAATCACTATCATCTAAATCAATTAACCCATCTCCATCATTATCTTTCCCATCATCACAAATTTCATTTTCAGCAGGAACACAAACCCCAGCATTATCAATAAATTCACATCTCTCTCCTTCCAAACAATCATCAGAAGAAGCACAGCCACTATTTTCTAAACAATCAGGATCCTCAGAATCAATCAAACCATCTCCGTCGTTATCCTTTCCATTTCCACATATTTCTGTCTCACATTGCAAAACACCGCAAGGATATAGTGAACATCCATTATTTCCAAATTTATTATTATCCACATAACTACATCCTTCAAGAGCTTCTTCTTGACAAATAGGCATAGGACAGATAACACCACATTCAGCATTACACGAATCCCCATTATTAGTATTTCCATCATCACATTGCTCTCCAACCTCTGTAACTCCATTTCCACAAACCGCTTCAGGCTCAACAGAACAAACATTACTACAACCATCATAATTTAAGAAATTTCCATCATCACACTGCTCTTGCCCTTCATATAAAAATCCATCTCCACATACTGCCAAATTACACTGCCCTTCTATCTTCAAACAAGAGTCTGTATTGATATCATTCCCATCATCACACTGTTCTTTCCCTGCCCAAACAAATCCATCTCCACAAACCGCACTCTCACAAGAAGTTGTACAAATTCCAGTATCACTATTTAACACCCCTTTATCGCATTGCTCTCCTATTTCTTTTACACCATTTCCACAAACCGCTTCTGGCTCTGGAATTGGACAAGAACATTCATAACTTTCCCCTATTCCAAATATTCCTTGCTTTCTCTCAGTAGAACATCCTTGATCTTGAACTTGCTCTAAAGTGCATAACTCAACCTTGCAACTACTTGTACACCCATCATAATCATATCGATTTCCGTCGTCACACTGCTCCTTTCCCTCTTTCTTTCCATTTCCACAAATATTTTCATTCGTCTTACACTCCCCTTTATAATCTACTTTTACTCCAGCCCCCTCAGCCAAACAATCATTTCCATATGTATTCCCATCTTTTCCACAAACAGGATCATAAACAGCCGGACAAATTAAATCATCGCAAACACAACTCTCTGTAGACAATACCCCTGACAAAAATCCAGGAACATTATTTCTAACAGCCTTACACCCTTGTTGAATTTCTCTTGGTGTGCATGTTCCATCTCCCTCCAACTCACAACTCTGAGAACATCCATCCCCATCCCTTATATTTCCATCATCACATTGCTCATATTCTATCTGTCTCAATCCGTCTCCGCAACTTCCCCCATAAACCTCTTTTATCTGACACTGCACACATACCTCTCCTTTCTCTCCATATCTCAAACCAAACGAAAGTAAATTCCCATCACACTGCTCCCCTTCTTCAACAATTCCATTTCCACAAACACTTTCTTCCGGCAAAGCACAACAAACTCCTTGATTATTAATTCCACAATCCTCTCCAAAACTTCCACCCTCACCAGCACAATATCCGGGGGAAGTGCACTGCTCTCCAACAGAACATCCTAATGGATCAGGACATTCAATAAATTCCCATCTACACTGCCCGGCACTATTTCTTAAACAAGCTCCAGGACCTGCCCAAGTCTTTCCATCAGGACATAAATAATTTGGAGCACCTAGAGAAACACATTCAGAAAGTTCACACTCGTTACCGTCATCAGCAGAGCATTCTGCAAAATTACAACTTGGCGAAACTCTTCCAACATAACTTCCATCAGAACATTGCTTAACATCTGTTGGACAAACCTTCTGCTCATCATCAAGACAAACAAGACCAGTATCAACATAATTTCCATTAACACATCTTGCAGTTACAATAGTACTTCCATCATTACATCTCTTAGTTTCGCTTGAAGTACACTTCTTTTCAGGCTCCCCACACACTAAAGTCCCACAATCAACAACAAAGCATCCATTACTGTCAAACCCATTATCTCCACCTTCATAATGACAACCTTCCGGAGCAGAATCACACAAACCAACAGGCATGAGTGCACACTGCTGAGGATCTCCTTCAGGAGGCACACATTTCTTTTCCCCTCCAAATCCAAATAACCCTCCAACTTTCTTAACATACCAACCATTATTTATCTGCTCTTGCGTACAGACTTCATTATCCTTTCCATCATCAAAAGGAGGACATTCCGCAAATTCACACCTTAGTCCTTGTCTAGAAACATAACTTCCATCAGAACATTGCTTAACATCTGTTGGACAAACCTTCGGATCATCTTCAACAGAACAAGAACAATACTCTTCCGTATATGTCTTCATAATACCAAGTTCATTCAATCCCCCATAACTTCCCCTCTTAGCAACACAATTATTTTTCAACTGCTCAGGAAGACATCCTCTAACTCCTGGGGCACTCGAATCTATCTCTCCAGTTGGACATATACAGATAAATCCTGTATTCTCTCCTCCGACATATCCTCTAGAAGATCCTTCATAACATCCATCACTCTTCTGACTTGCACTACATTTTCCATAATAAATTTCTTCGAACGGACTAAACCCAAGCTTCGCTCCCAAATCAACATACACTGGAGAAACAATGTTCCCAGTTATTCCATTTCCTTCTCCAAATAATCCTTTAATATATTCCCAAATCCCAATTCTCTCCCCATTCAAATCTCCATCGCTAAGAGCGATAACATTTCCAACATTTAATAAAATCAAAACAAAAAACAAGCCCAATACAAAAAAGAATTTATCATTACAAATAACTTTTCTCCTCAATTCCTTCCCTCTTCCTATATCATTTCCTCTTTTCATCTTCCCTCCATTTTGTCAAGACCCTTTCCATTTTAATCCAAATATCTTCTGTTATCCTCTTTTGTTCTTATTTCTCGAACAAGCGTTCCAATTTCTCGAACAAATTTTTCTGCCTTTTCTAAAACTTCTCTTGCATTTTCCTCCGAGATTTCTTCAAAAATCCCATAAATAAATTTATTCCTTCTCTTCCTTATATTGTCAAAATAATCTATTAAATCAGCATTAAACCCTGTTTCTCTCAAAAATTCAAATACATTTTTATGATGCTCCTTTCCAATAGGCCTATATTCGAGATGAGACATAAAAC
>Ga0210057_1006007_pt1 | contig 15288 bp, 15 predicted proteins | sample CryGeyCG2114_010_2_FD_183968 | JGI IMG/M metagenome (GOLD analysis project Ga0210057, IMG submission 183968) | Groundwater microbial communities from aquifer - Crystal Geyser CG10_big_fil_rev_8/21/14_0.10 (SPAdes) (version 2) | ecosystem: Environmental > Aquatic > Deep subsurface > Groundwater ... | reverse complement strand
CATTCAAACTTAACTTCAAGTTTGGTTAGCAGCGAATTATCAATACCTAGATCTTCTGGGGCAACATCCTCGATATTTGTCTGGGGCTCGTTTTGGCGATAGTAGTCTATCACTGTATTCCGGGCTATCCGGTAGAGCCAGCTACCAAAGACGTATCCTTGGGGCTTGTAACTTCCCATGTTCTCCCACGCCTTCATAAAGGCATGCTGAGTGATATCTTCTGCTTGCTGCTTATGGCTTACCTTAAAGAGCACAAAGCGGTAGATCCTAGGCAAATAGTAGTCATAAAGAACACCGAATGCTTCGGAATTTCCTTTTCTAGCTTTTTCTACGAGGTTTTTCTCACCCTCTATCATTTAAAACGGAATAGCCCTTGGCTTAGTTACCGGCTCCGGTAGCCGTTTTTTGAGGTTCTAAGCGGTCAAAATCGCTTTGATATGCCTCATATCCCTCTAAAATTGTGCCCCACTCTTCACTTAGTCCATCGGTTGAGCTTATTTCTACCTGAGAAACTGTCTCTAGAGTCTCCGGTGTCTGGGTTGGCTTGGGGGATTCAGGCTCTTTATCGGGTATCGATTCGCTGATATTGGCCTGAAGAGGTTTGGGTTCTGCGCCATCGTGATTTGAGTAGGCGAGAAAAGCTCCGAAGAGAGCCAACGTGACAATACTAATAGAAGTAGGTAGCTTCATCGACTATAGAATTATACCCTATCAGATTGGGTGGCGTCTTCAAGTTGTATATGAATAACTATTCTAGATGAACTTCCTCTCTAAATTGATTGAGTCTTTTAGTAAGGAGAGGATATTTCTCAAGAGAAGATGAATCTTCGAGAAGTTCTTTCGCTTTCACCTCAGCGGTTTTCAAAAGTTCCGGATTTTGAAGAGCCTTGAGAGTTAAATCTGGCATGCCAGTTTGGGTGTCTCCCAAAAATTCTCCCGGGCCACGAAGATTCAAATCCATTTCAGCAAGTTCAAATCCATTTTTTGCTTGGATCAAAGATTCAAGACGTTTCCCGGTACTTTCCGTTTTTGAATCAGTGAAGAGAAGACAATATGATTGATGTTCTCCTCGTCCTACGCGTCCGCGGAATTGATAGAGTTGAGCTAGGCCGAAACGATCTGCACCTTCAATTAACATAATGGTTGCATTCGGCACATCTACTCCAACTTCAACTACAGAGGTTGAAACAATAATGTCACATTTACCCTCAACAAACGCCTTCATTGCCTCCGCCTTTTCTGCAACCTTCATTTTCCCGTGGAGCATGGAGACTTTGAGGTCGGGGAAAATCTCTTTGGAGAGTTTTTCGTATTCCACCTTAACTGCTTTTACCTCCCAAACTTCTTTTTGTTTAGAGGTAACGATTTCATCTGCGTGTTCAGACTCTTCGATGCGGGGACAGATTACAAAAGCCTGTCTGCCGGATTGAATTTGTTCTTTTATAAACTGATATGCTTTGTTTCTATTGGCGGGGTCTACGATTTTGGTAATGATGGGTTTTCGACCCTGAGGAAGCTCGTCTATTAAAGAGAGGTCTAGGTTACCGAAGAGAGTCATGGTGAGCGTGCGGGGAATGGGGGTGGCGCTCATAGAGAGGAAATGGGGGGTTATGGAGGTAGCTTTGGTGAGTTCGGCTCTTTGATGCACGCCAAAACGATGCTGTTCATCAATAACCACCAACCCAAGCCTATTAAAGGCTATCTGCTTCTGGATAAGGGCGTGGGTGCCAATCACTATGCCAATCTCTCCAGATGATATCTTTTTAATAAGATCAGCCTTTTTCAATTCAGTTTCGAGATGTTCTCCATAGAAAACCTTGGATTCTTTTCCCGTTAGAAGGGCAATACCCCCTTCATATTCTTCAAAGAATTTAGTGAGGGTTTTGTAGTGCTGACGAGCAAGGATTTCGGTGGGAGCCATAAAAGCTACCTGACATTTTTGATTGACCGTAAGAAGGGCAGCGATGCCTGCGACGATTGTTTTCCCAGATCCCACATCTCCTTGGAGAAGACGATTCATCGGGTGGACGTGTGCCATGTCTTCCATAATCTCGTAGAGACTATTTCTTTGAGAGGCGGTTAGCTCAAAGGGCAAGAAGCCTAATAGTTTTTCGAGTTCTTCTCGATCATGGGTTATGGAATAAGCTTCTAGTTTTTGAAGCTTTGCTCTTTCTTGGAGATTGCGAAGTTGAAGGAGTAATAGATCTCTAAAGGCGAAACTTTTAATAGCGCGAATCGCATCCATTTCTTTCTCTGGGAAATGAATATCTTTTAATGCTTGGTTTACATCCGGCAAATCAAGAGAGCTCAACGTGGTGTCTGGAATATATTCATGAAGCTCCTCAAGACTCTCTAATATTGGTTTGATAATAAATCTCAAACCTCTGGAAGTTATGCCTTTAGTCTCTTTGTATACAGGAACCAACCTTCCAGTGTGCTGAGTCTCTTTTTCTTTGCCGCGGATTTCAGTCAATTCATATACGGGAGATTGAAGTGTAACCTTTCCCTTGTATGTGCCCACCTTGCCGGAGAAGTTTGCGGCCTTTCCAACTTTCAGTGCATTTTCGACATAGGGTTGGTTGAAGAAAGTAACTGTAAGCGGTGAACCATCTTCGTCAATTACAGAAACCTCTGTGATAGCGAGGTGGCGGTACGGGATGCGGCGGGTGGTAGTTTTCTGAACAATACCCTTAATGGTGACCTCTTCTCCAGTTTTCAGTTCCGAGATTTTGAGGATCTCACTGCGATCCTCGTATCTGGTGGGGAAGTGCCAGAGAAGATCTTTCACTGTTTTTACGCCAAGCTTTTTGAGCTGGCCCGCAAAGCGTTTGCCGACCCCCGAGAGGGCAGTATCTATGGGATCCCTAAGGTTAACCATCTATCTACATCTTAAGCCTCTATTGGCTTTTCGTGAACAAAAGCGGTGGGTGTAGTAAACTTTAAGGTAGATAAGATGGACCAAATAAATCCAGAACAATTTCAAAGTCAGCTTGAGGGTATTCACGCTGAAGTAAGGCAAAGGGTTGAATCAGCTCCCGAGGAGGCAAGGGGCGAGGCTCTGCATAGAGATGTTATACACCAAGTGGTAGGTGAAAAACTTGGAAAGGTAGGTGGGGTAGGCTTTGGTAAAGGATCAGGCACACTAAATCCCGCCACTCAGCAACAGGTAGATCTTCTTATCGAGGAGGCCACGACGAAAGATTTAGACGGAGCTATTAGGAAAGCTCGCAAAAGTAATGATCCGGTTGTGATTGATGCTTTCCACGATGCTTTGGTGGGAAAACTGTATGATCATCTAATTAGCGAAGGGAAGCTTAAGAGTTTATCTAAATGATTCAATATATTTGGATAGGGGCAGGAGTAGTAGCTTTGGGAGTGATTTTTACGTATTGGTCAGTTAGGCAGACTCAAGGTAGAGGTTTAATTACGCGCGCCCTCAACCTCACTTTGTATTCTGTAACTTTGCCGATTGCAGAGATTGAGGAGGGGAAAACTCCTAAAGAGCAGCTAGAGCATTTAGTGGCTCCCATGGAACAACTATTGGGATCTTTCATTAGTCTGCGCTCTAAGGGCATCAAAAGATTTTTGTACGGAGACCCATACGTGGTTTTGGAGATGGCGGTTAAGAAGGAGGGCAAAGAGATATTAAATTATGTAGCTGTTCCCCGAACTTTCGCTAGTATCTTTGAAAAGCAAGCTCACAGTTTCTTTCCACACGCTGAAGTGCGCAAGGAGGAGGACTACAGTATTTTCGACGACAATAGCTTTGTAATGGGCAGCGAAGTCTCTAGTGCTCGTCCTGCCATCTTGCCCCTTATGACATACAAGAACTTGGAGGTGGATCCAATGGCGAGCGTGGTGACGGCCATGAGCAATATTGAAGAGAAAGGAGAGGGGGTGGCGGTGCAGTTTGTGATCTCGCCCTATGGTTTTAAAAGAGAAAGATCGTATGCGAGGAAGGTTTTAAAGGAGATGCGTGAGGGTCATAGTTTTGATAAGGCGGTGATGCGGGTAAAAGATAAGAAGAGGCGTGAAATTGAGGATGTCCTCTCTCCTGAACAAAAAGCGAAGCGAGATGAGAAGGAATATAAACGCCACAAGCAACAGGCGGACGAGAATATGGCTAAGGCTATTCAAGATAAGGTAGCTAAGCATCACTTTAGGGTGGGTATGCGCATTGTCTCGTCTGCGGAATCTCCAGAGCGCGCGGAGCAGATTTTGAGTGACATCGAGAACACCTTTGAACAATTTGATAATCCAGAGGGGAATGCCTTGAAGGCCCGTAGGATCCCTAATCGCAAAGTTCGTAAACTTACTTTTGCTTATATATTCCGCATGCCCATTAGGAGCAATACTTCACTTCTTTCAACGGAAGAGTTGGCAAGCTTTTATCATTTCAGGCTTTCCCAGGGTGGGGTGCCACGTTTGAAAGTTTTGCGCAGTAAAGCGGCAGAGCCTCCAGCGAACTTGCCCGCAGAGGGGGTAATAATCGGAGAAACCCTATATAGAGGAGACAACGAACCTGTGCGTATGGGTATTGATGATCGCAGGAGACACGTCTATGTGATTGGTCAAACAGGTACGGGTAAAACCACACTTCTTAAGAACATGATTAAGCAAGATATCGCAAATGGTGAAGGTCTGGCCGTCATGGATCCCCATGGAGAGTTGGCCAAGTGGGCCTTGGAAGTGATACCGGCAGAGAGACAGAAGGACATAGTCTGGTTTGACCCAGGAGATGTCTCTCGTCCCTTTGGGCTCAATATGCTTGAGTTTGATGTTAACAGGCCAGAGCAGAAGACATTGGTAGTTAATGAGCTTCTCGCTATCTTCAAGAAACTTTTCTTAGCCGAGACTATGGGGCCGGTATTTGATCAATACTTCAGGAATGCGACCCTTCTCCTTTTGGATGATTATACTCATGAAATTCCAACCCTATCAGATATAAATCGAGTATTGGTGGATAAGGCATATAGGCAAGACAAACTTTCTCGAGAAACTAACATGATAGTGAAAGATTTCTGGGAAAAGGAGGCAGAACAGGTGAAGGGAGAAGCCGCTCTTTCCAATATTGCTCCATACATCACATCCAAGATTAACGGTTTTGTGGCAGATGAGTTTATTCACCCCATCGTCAGTCAAAAACAAAGCACCATTAATTTCCGCGAGGCTATGGATCAGAAGAAGATAATTTTGGTGAATCTTTCTAAGGGGAAACTTGGTGAGTTGAATAGCAATTTGATTGGGTTGGTGATTGTGGGAAAACTTTTGATTGCGGCCCTCTCCAGAGAAGATACTACCCAAGAGGAAAGGAATGATTTCTTCCTTTATATGGATGAATTCCAAAACTTTACTACCGACAGTATTTCTTCAATCTTGTCCGAGGCGCGTAAGTACAAGCTCAACCTCACGATTGCCCACCAGTTTATCAAGCAGCTTGATGAGAAGATAACAGATGCTGTGTTTGGAAACGTAGGATCTATGATCGCCTTCAGGGTGGGGGCAAATGATGCGGAGTACTTGGAAAAACAGTTTCTCCCCGTATTCACCAAAGAAGATCTGATGAATATTGATAATTTCAATGCGTATGTGAAGTTGTTGGTCAACGGCCAGACGACTAAGCCGTTTAATATTAAGTTGACGAGAGATTAGGTGACTTTTACTGCAGAAAAACTTAGTAGCGAGAAAGGGGAAAAATCTGATCTTGATAGGCTCAGAGAATTAGGCGTTGAGATCCCAGAGGAACTTGAGGGTGATCTGGAAAAAACCATAGCTGAACTCGGAGAAGATTTTTTCGCAGAGGTTGAAAGTGGGGCCGAACTATATTGGACCTTTAGTCCATTTGGAGAAGACATTATTGAGAGCGGGAAGATTGTCCCAGGCGCAAAGGCCCCAGTCCAAGTTACTGAAAAACACTCAAGAGGGGTTCACTTTGTGAAACCTGGCATATTCCCCAAATATGCATTGGAAAACATTAACTATATGCGATACGCACGTATTAATCGTACGTTGGGGTATAATCCCAATGCAATAAGTTCTACCTTCGGAATCGCGGTTGCATTCCCCGCGAGCTATCTAGCTTCCGTTACCCCATATAGACAAGCACCAAGACATAAAAGTAAGGAACATCAAACAGAACAAGACATTGTATTTTTTAAAAGTGACGAAAAAGATTCCACAACTGATTACGAATACGACTTGAGAAAAGCGTACGTTTTTATTATGTCTAGAAATGGCATGCGTAGTGATCCAAGATTCAAGGATATATATGAAGGTGAGAATTTAACGAGACTGCACGCTGAAGGAAAAGACCCTCTCTATGAAGTAGCCAAAATTGTTTTTAGATCATACGGATATTCTGAAGAATGGATTAAAGAACACGTTATACATCTACCAGAGAAGGAGATCCACGATAGCCTTAGTAAGAAGCAATGGGAATATGGGGGGCTTAAGGGTGTGGATGATGACGATAAGCGCGATGTGGCCACACTCACCCTTGCTTCCAGAAAAACTCACTCAATGATGGGACAAGATGATTCTGTGGTTATTCCAATCCGTGTTCAAATGGATAGAGCTCTTGAGCACACCGATGACTCATTTCTTATTCAGCAATCTCGTCTCGAAGAGTTAGCTGTCTTGCCGATAGCAAAAGACAATGATATCACTAGCAATGAAGGATCGGATCACCAAAGGGAAACTAGCCATATTTTATAGCGTTGGTTACAATCCACATTAAGGGTGAGGTACCCAAGAGGCTGAAGGGGACGGTTTGCTAAACCGTTAGGTCGGTTCGCGCCGGCACGAGGGTTCGAATCCCTCCCTCACCGCACAAGAATTTTATTTCATGAAAGAAGCACTACAGTTTCCAATTGAAGAAATCCCTCCAGAGAATGATGTGGAAACGGAAAAAGTTCCTGCTACAAATTGGCAAATGTTGAGGGATATGCTCACCGATGAGGGTAGGGCTGAGTTTAGGGAATCTACGCTAAATGAGCTTGCTGAAGGTGACGGTTCGGCTATTAAAAAGTTGCTAGACGAACTCTCATCTTTAACAAGTCTTTATTACACACAAGAGGGAGAAGAAGCGAGCAGAACCAATGTACGCATCCAAGCCATTAGGCAAAGATTGGAGGATGAATTCCCAAGAGAAGAAGTAGAAAGAGTTAGGCGTCTAAGCGAAAGTTTAATAGGTTTGGACAAATACGGATCGATCTTAGTTACTGGCCCTGGGGCTAGAAAAATGATGGATGATCTGTTGGCAGCAGCGCCCAACAAAGATGATACCCAATCCGTGCGTCTATTTGTTGATTTGGATAAATATCCAGAGATACAAGATGGCGAGAGTGTGTCTTTGGTTATGGATAAGGACGATGAGCCCATAGAATTGCCCATAGGGGCGTTCATCAGCGCCGATAGTTTGGCTAATTGGCATGGCCGCAGAAGCGATGTAAAAAAAGATGGTAGGGATAGTTTAGAAGTCATTGAAGATTACGCCAACCAGAGCGCCGATACTGCGCCGGAGATAGAAGATTTAAGAGGTTATCTTATGACCGATGGTAGGATTCTATTTGTCTCAGGTAACGCCCATCGTTTAGCTGCGGCAATAAGGCGAGGCGATGAACGGGTTAAATTTAGGGGCAGCGTAGTTATCCGCCCACTAGATGAAACCTACAGCGAGTTAGAGCCAGATTACGAGGCTCAATCTAGAGAACATCGTGACTCAACTCGTTAAATATCTATAAACTACTAAAAACATGCTTATAGAAACCGTTAAAAACCTAGGGCCAGAATTCTTTGATATATTCGGTGTTTTGGTATTTACCTATGTAATTTTTTATTCTCAAACAATCCTATCCAAAAGAAAGCTACCCAAGGGATTTACGGTTTTGCTTTTGTTAATAGGGCTTGCTGGTCTTTTTATAGATCTTCTTTTTGCTTCTTCTTTTTTTCAGGGTCTTATGTGATTGCGCAATAGCCCTAACTTAACGTTCCGGTCTAAATATGTTAATTAGATACAAGCGCGCCCGTAGTTCAGATGGATAGAACGTCAGCTTGCGGAGCTGAAGGTCGCAGGTTCGAGTCCTGCCGGGCGTACGATAGCGTAAGACAAGACAGCATAGTACGTATTAGATCATGAACGAGAACAGATTGAAGCAGGAATTTGCAAAGGCATATGATGATTTTGCAGATGCAATTTTCAGGCATTGCTACTTTCGCCTGTCTAATAGAGAAAGGGCGAAAGAGCTGATGCAAGAGACGTTCATGCGCACTTGGAGTTATATAGAAAAGGGCAATACTATTGAGTTCACTAAAATAAAACCCTTTCTTTATAAAACTGCCAGCAATCTCATTATTGATGAGTATAGGAAGAATAAGAATGAACTTTCTCTAGATAAGCTAAAAGAGGACGGCTTCGAGGTGGTAGATGAGGCAAAAACTGAAGAGGGAATTGATACACACATGGGGATGGAGAAGATAGGAAAAGTATTGGGTCAGTTAGACCACAAACACAGGGAAGTGATAGTGATGAGGTATATAGATAAACTTGAGCCTAAGGAAATCGCCGAAGTGCTCAATGACACTCCCAATAATGTGTCAGTCAAGATAAACCGTGGCATTAAGCAGATTAGAAGATATATAGAAGATGAAAGAAATTAAAGATATATTTGAATACAGCAACAAAATAACCCTTACTCCAAGCGAAAAGGATGGCGTTAAACGTACTCTCCTAGCGCATATGGATATGAATCCTGTAAGAGTGGGCCTAGGGGAGCGTCTTAAATACCAAAGGTCACAAAACAAATTCAAATTAATGCCGTTAATACTAGCAATACTACTAACTTTCAGCGGAGGAACAGCACTTGCAGCCAATAGCGCTCTTCCTGGGGATTTGCTTTACCCAGTGAAGGTAGGCATGAACGAAAAGATCAGGGGAGTACTGGCGTTTACCAGTGAAGCCGAGGCCGGATATCAGGGAGATCTTGCTGTAAGGAGAATAGAGGAGATCGAGCAACTTATCGCAGAGGGGAAACTAGAAGTTACCCTAAAAGAGAAGATAGAAGAGAGTTTCGAAAAGCACTCAGAAAAAACCCTTAACCTAATCGAAGAGCTTGAGGCTAAAGGAAATTTTGAAGCCGCAGCTGCGGTGGGTGCACGATTTGAAGCTTCCCTTAAAGCTCACGATGAGCTCATAGCTAGAATCTCAGACAATAGCGAGTTCATTAGGGCTAGATTAGAGAGCACATTAGAAAGATTGAATTCACGTTTAGATTTTGCTGCTAAAGCGAGAGTAGATGCAGAAACAAGACTCGAATCTGGAGAATCTGAATCTAGAGATAGGGTGGAAGCTACCATCGAAGCTAAGGTGCAACAGTCAGAGAGAGCTATAGATTCTGCCAAGGACGATTTTGATCAGTACGAGTCAAAACTTAGTGATCGCATTAAGACAGAAGTTAGATCAAGAATAAAGTCTGCCGAAGAGAGTCACGCGCAGGGTCTAATAGACTTGGGGAACAAAGACTTCGTTGCTGCCTTTATAGACTTCCAAAGCTCACTTAGCCTAACACATCAAGCTAAGGTAATGATTAAATCTTGGATGTCTTTTGAGGTGAGATTCAATAAAGACGACAACGCATCAGATAGAGATGATTTGGAGGACAGGGATGATAGCGAGGACGAGGATGAAGATAAGGACGAATCGGATGATGGTGATAAGTCAGACGATGATGACGAAAAAGATGAAAGCGATGATAGAGATAGTGATGACGAAGACGATGAATCGGATGTGAAGATAGAAGGAGATGTAGATTTCAACGTCAATGGGCTCAATGGAAGAGTGAATAGCCGAGTTGGTATTGGGTCTTAATAGTAACCGTTATCCTAGAGAAACAGAATCCACCCTAGCATGGTGGATTCTGTTGTGTGGACACAGAAGAAGATTTTTATATAAAGAAAACCCCCGCACCAGTTGTGCGGGGGGGCGGTACGCAGCCCGTGAGGCTACAATTTCGCTGTGCCTGACTAGCCTTACCTATGCTCGCAAGCGGCTCGTCCGCCACTCTTGCCTTTTCAGGACAGGACCTTAGTCCCTATGCACGTTTAGACCAACCGCGACACTCCAGAGCGCAGAGCGCTCACGGGCTGCAATACCACTTCCCGGACCCAGTGAACATGGGCTCCTTCGTTGATTCCTTGATTCGAGCATCTTAAGCACGTCCGTTTGGCCCACGTACGGGCATCAGATAGACGAGACTCGAATCCACCACCCCGAAGGCGGCGGTGGTTCACCAGGAATATTGTTCGCTGTGATGCGTATCCCTATCCACTACTGATAATGGGCAGGGATACGCATCACAACATATATGAAGAGCTAGGAAGATATTTATTCATGTTGGCCTTTTTGTCAAATATGGTGGTGGGTATTTTAATTTATCTTTACAATCTCCACTCCTCGAATATACAATCAACCGAGAAAGTACTAAACAACCGCCCATAACTCAATGGTAGAGTAGCGGACTCTTAATCCGTAAATCCAGGTTCGAGCCCTGGTGGGCGGACACTTTCATCTACTTGTATAATGAAAAATATGGATATTCCTCGAGAAATCCAAAATATCAGTCAGAAATTGGCCGATGTTGGATATAAGGCGTATCTCGTTGGTGGATGTACCAGAGATATATTTTTGGAGCAAAAACCCAATGATTGGGATATTGCAACGGATGCAAAACCAGAAGAGATTCAGGGAGTCTTTGAAGATGCCTTCTATGAAAATGAGTTTGGAACAGTGGGAGTTAAGAGTGGATCTGAAGATCCGACGTTAAAGATTGTAGAGATAACGACCTTTCGTAAAGAGGGAAAATATACAGATAAACGACATCCAGACGAGGTGATATTCTCCAAATCTATCGAAGACGATCTAACGCGTAGGGATTTTACTATCAACTCCATAGCCATAGATCTTATAGGAGATGAAAATCCCATAGACCCCTTTGGGGGCAGAGATGACTTGAAAAAGAAAATAATCAAAGCAGTGGGTGACCCCAAAAAACGTTTTGGAGAAGATGCATTGAGATTAATGAGGGCAGTGAGACTTTCAGCTCAGTTGGGATTTCAAATTGAGAGAGAAACCCTAGAGGCGATTAAAAAGGAAGCCCCATCAATTAAGGATATAGCCTCCGAGAGGATACGAGATGAGCTATCTAAGCTTTTAATGACAGATGGCGCTACGGATGGGATAAGGTTGCTTCAGAGTGCAGGACTTCTAGGGGAGATTGTTCCAGAGTTATCTGCGGGTGTGGGGATAGAACAAAATAAACATCATATTTATGACGTCTTCGAACACAATGTTCATTCTTTGGGGTACGCGGTGAAGAAGAATTTTTCTTTGGATTTAAGGATTGCCTCGCTCTTGCACGATGTTGGTAAGGTGGGAACTAGAGTTTGGAAAAATGATTCAAGGGGAGAAAAGATGAGAGATGGAAAGAGGGGAGATTGGACCTTCTATCAACACCAATATCTAGGAGAGAAACTCTCTAAGGATATTCTTAATCGTTTGAAATATCCCAAGGAGGTGGTGAGTAGAGTGTCACTTCTTGTTCGGGAACATATGTTTGTGTACGACCCTGAGATTGTGACCGAGAAAGGAGTGCGTAGATTAATTAAGAGAGTGGGAGAAGAGAATGTGGATGCTCTCATTAAGGTGCGCGAGGCGGATCGTATTGGCTCGGGTGTGCCCAAGGCTCAACCATATAGATTGAGGCATCTCCAAGCCATGATTGAGAAAGCCAAGGAAGAGCCGGTAAGCGTGAAGCAGTTGAAGATTGATGGAAATCTTTTTATTGAAGAACTCAAGATGGAGCCAGGCCCCCGTATGGGTCAAATTCTTGCGATTCTTTTGGAGGAAGTTATAGAAGATCCCAAGAGAAACACAAAGAAAAATCTATTAGATAGGGTAAAGGAGCTTAATGCCCTCTCTGACAAAGAGCTAGATGCTTTTTCTAGAAAAGCCAGGGAGGCTGCCAAAGAAGAACAAAAGCGCCTAGATGACGCCATTAAAGAAAAGTATTTTGTGAAATAGTCCGCTAGCGCTCCTGTCTGTTCTTCTGTATATTGCGAGCCTGCTCAATCGCTTCCTCTGGAGTGATCTTGCCAGATTCCAGGGCCTTAGATATTCCACGAATTGCATCTGGTTCAGAATCAATGTTTCCAGTAGCCCTCATCTCTTGCAAAATCGCCTCCAGCGTAGCAAAAGGATCACCCATCCAACCCTCGGGTTTTTCAAGTTCCCCTGGGGACATAGCTATGCCTTCCGGATTTTTGCTCATAAACTTATTATAACTCAATTGACGTTTGTGCCCTAGAGGAAGTACTTTATTTGATAACTATTGAAGGGATGCGGACCGTAGTGTCAGCGGTAGCACGCAGGCTTCGGGTGCCTGTAGTCTGGGTTCGAATCCCAGCGGTCCGACTGGAAAACTATGTATAAAGTTAAATGGGGGAAGACTAAAGACAGAGGAAGGGGAGTTTTTGCATTGAAGAGTTTTAAAAAGGGAGAAATGATAGAGGAATGTCCCGTTATTCCCCTTACCGCCAAAGAAAGTCTGATCTGTGATCAAACTATCCTCGAGTATTATCAATACCCATGGAGAGGAGAAAAAGATGGAGCAATAGTGGCGGGATACGGGATGTTGTATAACCACTCGTATAATCCAAATACGGAATACTTCTTTAGATTTAACGAAAAAAAGATTATATATAAGGCGCTCCGTCTTATTAAAAAAGGCGAAGAGATATTGGTAAACTACAACGGAGATCCAAAGGATAGGGATAAGATGGATTTGTTGGTTTATCATGGGAGTAAGGCCAAAAGTAAGCACGAGATAGATAAGCTTCAGGTACGAGGATAGGGCCTATAGTTTAGCGGTAGAACAGTGCATTCGCATTGCACAGACGGCGGTTCGATTCCGCCTAGGTCCACACCGTTGACTCTTACGCCTATTTGTGGTATATATGATACACGTTCTTTGAATATCTCCTCTCGCGGATTGAGCTACTAAAGTTTGGTGGTTGAATCCGCGAACGAGGAGAAATAATGAATCTATTCGAACATAAAAGCGAAACGGTGGTGGGGAAGTTCTATGTTCCAGGAAAGAAAGACGTCTGGGTGGGAACCTCAATGTTGTTTGAGTTCCCCATCGCAGAACGGTGGGGTCTCACTCTTGAGGGACGACGCTTCCTTTTCTTCAGGGGGACAAGAGACATCTATGTCTCGAAGGGCACGTACGACGCAACGGCCATAGGGGCTTCGTACAAGGTGTCCTCTGAAGATGTGAGGGTGAAAGACGCCCAAGCAGCTGAGGATATGCTCAACGCAGCTCGCTACGAATTCGGATAAAACTGAGCCCTCTGGGCTCCTGACAGGAAAGAGTAGGGTAAGACAATGAAGTTCTCTGTCAACAAGAGAAATATGACTGGTCTCAAGGAGGCAGATGGCAATGCCTGGCTGACCAAAGCCCGTTGGGGTTGGCGTTGGTGGGTGTTGCACACCCACATTGATGGGAATGGTCTCACCAATTGGGACGGCTTTACTGGATGGGCGTCTACTTCCAAAAAGGGTAGGCAGAAGGTGATTCGTGTCACCAAGAGGCTCAACCCCCATTCGGAGCCACTGAGCGCAGAAGTGACCAACACTATCTGATGAGCTTCGGCTCACGACTGAGAGTTCCGACTCCATCGTGGGTCGGAGCTCTTTTTCGTTTTTGAATACTAGGTTCTATTACACTTATTTGATACTACTGCCCCACGATCTGGGGCTTTGTTGTATCTGGGAGAGCCTGAATAGCCTCTACTGCCTCAAATATCCACGCTGAGAGGTGATTCCAACTTTCACGTATTGTCCTCTCTCCACCAAATTTAATTGGCGTTAATCATCCTCTCCAAATAAGGAAAGTTAGATAAACTATATAGCTTGTAACGAAAATAATTCCTTGCCAACGCTCCAGTTCGTGCCGTTTGCCCATAAACATAGACGCAAATAATAGTGCTGTGGCTACGAAGAGGAAGAAGACATCAACTATTGCAGAGTTGGGTAATTGAATTGGGTATATTAAAGCGCTCACGCCTAGGATCCATAAAATATTGAAAATATTTGACCCAACTACGTTGCCGATAGCCAAGTCTACATCCCCCTTGCGTGTTGCCACGATAGAAGTTACTAACTCAGGTAGAGAAGTGCCAATCGCCACAACGGTAGATGAAATTAATAACTGACTAAGCCCCCACTGTTGAGCGATAAATGTGGCACCCTCCACTACCCATCGCCCACCGAAGTAAAGCCCAATTAGTCCTACCAATATCATGGACCAAGAGATTATTGGCGAATGAAGTTTCACTTTCATATCCTTGTCTTCCATGTGCCCTTTATTTCTATGAGCCATCTCTATCACGTAGTACATAAATATTAGGAAGAACAAAAGCAAAATCATGCCTTCGAATCGATAAATCACTTGTTCCAACCCATCAATTTTGTGTGCTACAGAAAATACCAATAGTGCGACTGCTGCCAATAAAGAAAAAGGAATTTCTTTCCACGTTGTAGAGTATTGAACCTTTAGATTGCCAATTATGGCCGAGACACCGAGAATCAATAGAATGTTTGCAATATTGCTGCCAACCACATTACCAAAGGCCACATCTCCCACCTGACGTATGGCGGCCATTACGCTAACAATCAATTCTGGAGTGGAGGTACCAAAGGCCACAATGGTCAATCCAATGACAAGTGTGGGTACACCCAACTTTTTTGCTATAGAGGATGCACCATCTATCAGATAATCAGCTCCTTTGATGAGAAAAAAGATACCCAAGACAAATAATGCATACATTACCATCCGTACATTATAACAATGCATTATGTCGCCTCAAAGCGAAGCGGATGCGGTTAATTAGGGTTTTCTGCAAAATGGATTCCGACCCTCTCAAGCAAACATCACGATATATTTGCAATAGTGTCAACAGTATGGCAGTGTTTGGGTGTTGTTCTTTGAATATCTTTTCTTGCGTGTTGAGCCACTAAGGTTTAATGGCTGAATACGCAAGAAAAGGAAAGAATCTTATGAGGCGCAGTCTTTCGATCACTCAACCATTCTTGATCATTCTCGGCTCGTTTTACGTCGGTCTGGGTGTATTGTTTCTGGTCAACAGACGATGGCCGTCAGCTGGTTTCTGCATTGTGGGTGGGATCTTCTTCTACGGATGCTCTCTGCATCTTTTTCTGAAGAAGAGGCGCGC
>Ga0210057_1006005_pt1 | contig 15289 bp, 23 predicted proteins | sample CryGeyCG2114_010_2_FD_183968 | JGI IMG/M metagenome (GOLD analysis project Ga0210057, IMG submission 183968) | Groundwater microbial communities from aquifer - Crystal Geyser CG10_big_fil_rev_8/21/14_0.10 (SPAdes) (version 2) | ecosystem: Environmental > Aquatic > Deep subsurface > Groundwater ... | reverse complement strand
TTAAGAAAAGTAGCAAGAGTCAGGATCTCAAATGGTATGGAGGTAACGGCTTATATCCCAGGGGAGGGTCATAATCTGCAAGAACACGCTGTTGTATTGATCCGCGGCGGAAGAGTCAAGGACCTGCCAGGCGTTAGATACCATATTGTTAGAGGAATTTTAGATACCGCTGGTGTTGAGGGAAGAAAACAGGAGAGGTCAAAATACGGAGTTAAAAAAGCCCGGTAGAAGCCCCGTAGTGAAATTTTACCATTCCTACAACATTTCGCTTACGAAATGGTTGTAAAATTTCTACTACGGGGAAAAACTAACCAATAATATTATGAAAAAAAGTTTTAAAAAACATGAAATATTGCCTGACCGAATTTACAACGATTCTATAATTTCAAAATTTGTAAATAACGTAATGAAAAAAGGGAAAAAGACAACCGCGCAAAGAATCGTTTATGAGGCACTTGAGATAGTTAAAGAGAAAACGAAACAAGAACCCTTAGAGGCTTTTAAGGGAGCGATAAAAAACGCCGCCCCTCTTCTTGAGGTTAAACCGATGAGAATAGGAGGCGCTACTTATCAGGTTCCCCGGGAAGTCAAAGGGGATAAAAGAGTGGGGCTTGCCATGCGATGGATAATTGACGGGGCTCGGGCGAAAAAGGGAAAGCCCATGAAAGAAAAATTAGCCCAAGAAATTATTGACGCCTTTAATAATACAGGTGAAGCGGTAAGGAAGAAAATAAATATTCACAAGATGGCCGAAGCCAACAAAGCTTTTGCTCATTTCGCCAGATAATCTTATGGAGAGAAAATATCCGATAGAAAAAGTTAGAGACATAGGAATCATCGCCCATATTGACGCCGGAAAAACAACCGTTTCTGAACGGCTACTTTTTTATACCGGGATTTCCCATAAAATAGGGGAGGTTCACGACGGACAAGCCGTTATGGACTGGATGGTTCAGGAAAGAGAAAGAGGAATCACAATTACCGCGGCGGCCACAACTTTATTTTGGAGAGATCACCAGATAAACCTTATTGATACGCCCGGTCACATTGATTTTACCGCCGAGGTCCAAAGATCTCTACGAGTTTTAGACGGAGCAGTGGTGGTTTTTGACGGCGTGGCGGGAGTAGAGCCCCAATCGGAAACTGTTTGGCGCCAAGCCGACCGCTATAAGATTCCCAGAATTTGCTTTATCAATAAAATAGACAGGATGGGAGCCTCTTTTGAAAATAGTCTCCAGTCAATTTTCAAAAAATTAACACCTAATGCAGTTGCCATTCAAATACCTATTGGAGAGGCCGAGGGCTTCAAAGGAGTTATTGATTTAATGAAAATGAAGGCGCTATATTTTGAGGGTGAATTAGGAGAAAAGATTATGGAGAATGAAATTCCAGAAGATTTTAAGAAAAGGGCACAAGAATTTCGCCAGAAAATGATAGAAAAGATTGCCGCTGAAAATGACGTTTTATTAGAAAAATTTTTAGAAAAAAAAGAAATTTCAGTTGAAGAATTAAAAAAGGTTTTAAGAAAAGCCACAATTGAATTCAGACTGGTTCCGGTGCTTTGCGGCTCGGCTCTAAGAAATAAAGGAGTGCAGCCCTTGCTTGACGGAATTGTTGATTTTCTTCCTTCTCCTATAGACCTTCCTCCAGTTAAGGGGACGGATGTCAAAACAGGCGAGCAGGTTGAGAGAAAAGCGTCAGACACAGAACCATTATCGGCCCTAGTTTTTAAAATCGCCTCCGACCCTTATGTTGGAACCCTATCTTATTTCCGTGTTTATTCCGGAACTTTAAATAAAGGATCTTATATTTTAAACTCAACTAGCGGAGAACAGGAGAGAATTAGTCGGCTTTTAAGAATGCACGCAAACTCCAGGCAAGAGATTGACAAATTTTACACAGGAGAAATCGGGGCTACGGTTGGTTTAAAGACTGTTGCCACGGGACATACGATGTGCGATAATGCCAACCCAATAATTCTTGAAAAAATAGTGTTCCCAGAGCCGGTGATTTCTATCAGAGTGGAGCCAAAAACTAAAGCCGATCAAGAAAAACTCGGCGTATCCCTAAAAAAGCTGGCTGAAGAAGATCCAACTTTTAGGATAAAAACAGACCTAGAAACAGGAGAGACAATTATTTCCGGAATGGGAGAGTTGCACTTAGATATTATTGCCGATAGATTAAGAAGAGAATTTAGAGTGGAGGCCAACTACGGCCGTCCCCAGGTTGCTTATAAAGAAACAATATTAAGGGAAGCGGAAGCAGAAGGAAAGTATATTCGTCAGTCGGGTGGTCGTGGGCAATATGGACACGTGTGGTTGAAAGTAGCCCCAAGAGAACGCGGCAAGGGTTTTGAATTTATTAATAAAATTAAAGGTGGAATAATTCCCAGAGAGTTTATCTCGCCCATAGAAAAGGGAGTAAAAGAAGCGATGGAAAAAGGAGTTTTAGCTGGATATCCGATGGTAGATATAGAAGTAACATTGTATGATGGGAGTTTTCATGAGGTTGATTCTTCGGAGTTTGCTTTCAAAATCGCGGGATCTATAGCTCTTCAAGAAGCTTCCAGGAAAGGAAAGGTAGTGTTATTGGAGCCCATAATGAAAACTGAGGCTGTAACCCCTGTAGATTTTTTTGGAGAGGTGATCTCGGATTTAAGCTCCAGACGCGGAAAGATTGAAGAAACCGCAGACAGAACCGGGATGAAGGTAATTGAGGCCAAGGTTCCTTTAGCGGAGATGTTCGGTTACGCCACCGCTTTGCGCTCTCTTACCGAAGGGCGAGCAATATTTACGATGGAGTTTGATTGCTACGAAAGAGTTCCGGAAAATGTTGCTCAAGAAATTATTGAAGGGAAAAGAAAGTAAATTGAGGGCTAGGGTTATTGACATTTTTTCAAATTTTAATAAACTAATAATTATTGAATTCGTTTTGCGGCATTGACATTATTTTTTTTATCTAATAAAATACAAATAGTAAAATTAAATAGTTTACAAAGGATAGTGAATAATTTTGTTAATAATTAATTTTTGTTCATTACTCTTTGTTCAAAAAAAATATATTATGGCAGAAAAATTTGAAAGAGTAAAACCTCATCTTAATGTCGGTACCATTGGCCACGTTGACCATGGCAAAACAACCCTCAGCGCAGCAATCTTAAAAGTTTCAAAAATGAGAGGACTTAGGTCTTCGGAGAAAAACGTTGACGAAATTGACGCATCTCCCGAAGAAAAAGCGAGAGGCGTAACTATTTCTATCTCTCACTTGGAATTTGAGACCCCAAAGCGTCACTATGCTTTGATTGATTGCCCCGGCCACGCCGACTATATTAAGAATATGATTACCGGAGCCGCTCAGATGGATGGCGCCATTTTATTGGTTTCGGCTCCAGACGGCCCTATGCCTCAAACAAAAGAGCATATTCTGTTAGCTCGCCAAGTTGGTTTGCCATCATTGGTTGTTTTTATAAATAAAGTTGATGCGGTGGATGATCCTGAGATTATTGATTTAGTTGAGTCAGAAGTCAGAGAGCTTTTAAAGAAATACGAATATCCAGGAGATGAAATTCCAGTAATTAGAGGCTCGGCGCTGAAGGCTTTAGAAGCAACTTCCGCCGACGACGAAAAGGCAAAATGTATTACAGAATTGCTTGACGCCGTTGATAATTATATTTCCGAACCATCTCGTGAATTAGATAAACCTTTCTTAATGTCGGTTGAAGATGTCTTCTCAATTGAAGGAAGAGGAACGGTAGCAACGGGCAGAATTGAAAGGGGGGTGGTTCATTCCAATGAAGAAGTTGAAGTGGTGGGTCTTCGAGCCACCCAGAAGACAGTTGTGGTAAGCGTTGAGATGTTTAACAAATCTCTAGACGAGGGGAGAGCGGGAGATAATGTGGGAATTTTACTTAGAGGTTTAAAGAAAGAAGACATAGAAAGAGGACAAGTTTTAGCTAAACCAGGAACCATTACTCCTCATGCCGAGTTTGATGCAGAAGTTTATGTGTTAACTAAAGAAGAAGGTGGTCGTCATACTCCATTCTTTACAGGTTATAAACCCCAATTCTATATGAGAACCACCGATGATACAGGAGAAACAACCTTGCCGCAGGGGACAGAAATGGTGATGCCGGGCGACACAGCAAATTTGACGGTGAAACTAATTGGTCCCGTCGCGCTGGAAGAAAAACAGAGATTTGCCATTAGAGAAGGGGGAAGAACCGTTGGAGCGGGAGTGGTTACAAAAATATTGAAGTAAATTTCAAATTTTAAAATTTAAATTTAGAATTGAAAAGTTCTTTTTAGATGCCAGTAAAAAAAACTGCAACCATTAAAAAACAGGACGAGAAAAAGAAAATAATCCAAGAGACGAGACTGAAGCTTCGGATAAAACTTCGAGCCTATGACCATAAAATATTAGATAGCAGCACTCGCCAGATTATTGATATCGCTATGCGCTACGGAACAGAGTTGGTGGGGCCAATTCCATTACCCACGGAAATCCATAAATTTACCGTAAATCGTTCAAGTTTTGTCCATAAAGACGCAAGAGAACAGTTTGAAATGAGAGTTCATAAAAGATTGATTGATATTATGAATCCTAATCCCGATATTATAGAAGCATTAAAGGGCATAAATCTTCCTTCCGGAGTAGATATTGAGATAAAAATCTAAAAACATCTGAACCTTCTTGTTTCTATTAAAAATGATAAAAATTTTTTTTAAAATTTGATAAATAGCTATGGTAAAAAACCGGGCTATGCCCGGTTTTCAATTGAAAACAAATGACAAAATTAATTCTTGGAGAAAAAATTAAAATGACGCAGGTTTTTGGAAAAGATGGCCGGGTTGCCCCAGTAACACTAATTGAGGCCGGCCCATGTTATATTTTACAAACGAAAACCAAGGATAACGATGGTTATCAAGCTATTCAAATAGGATTTAAAAAGATTGAAAAAGAGAAAAAGTTGAAAAAGACAATGAAAGGAAAAGAATTCAAGTACGTCAGAGAGCAGAGGACAGAAGATGGCGAACAGTATAAAACAGGCGATAAAATCGATGTTAATATTTTTAAAGAAGGGGATAAAATAAAAATTTCCGGCATTTCTAAAGGAAAAGGATTTCAGGGCGCCGTTAAGAGATGGGGATTTTCGGGAAGAAACGCAACTCATGGCGTAAAACATGAAGAAAGAACCGTGGGTTCAATCGGTTCAAGATTCCCGCAAAGAGTTATAAAAGGAAGAAAGATGCCGGGGAGATTAGGAGCGGAGAGAACAACGGTCAGAAATTTGAAAATAGTGAAAATTGATCCGGAAAATAACTTATTAGCGGTAAAAGGAGCAGTTCCGGGGAGCAAGGGAACACTATTAGAGATTAGAGGGTAGACCAATTATAACCTTACCTATAAAAATTATGAAAATTGATATTTACGATACGCAAGGAAAAACAGTTGGAAGCACCTTGTTACCCAAGGAAATTTTTGAGGTTCCCCTAAATTCCGATTTACTTTATCAAGTGGTCTCTTCTCAAATATCAAATCGGAGAAAAAATATTGCGTACACTAAAGACAGGAGCGAAGTAAAAGGTGGAGGGAAAAAACCTTGGCGTCAAAAGGGAACCGGAAGGGCAAGACATGGTTCAATCAGATCGCCTATTTGGCGGGGAGGAGGAATTACCTTTGGTCCCAGAAAAGAAAGAGTGTTTAAGAAAGTAATTCCAAAGAAAATCAGGCACAAAGCCTTATTTATGGTGCTTTCGGCGAAGGCAAAAGATAATTTTTTAATCGTTTTAGATAAATTAGAAATTGAGAAACCAAACACAAAACAATTTATAAATATTTTTAATAATTTACCCTGCAAAGAGAAAAGCTGTTTAGTGGCCCTTCCTGTGTATAATAGAAATATAGTTTTATCTTCCAGAAACCTTCCTAAAGTAAAAACTATTGAAGCTCGAAATTTAACCGCGCTGGACTTGTTGTCTTCTAAGTACCTATTAATACTCAAAGACACAATAAAAGTAATAAAGGAAAAATTTTCAGAGAGCAAGAAAACAGAAATTAAAGAATAATATTAAAAATTATTAAGTATGGCTTTGTTGAAATTTTTAAAAAAAGAGAAAAAAGGGAAAGAAAAGAAAAAAAAGTCAGAGGAGAAAGAAAAAAAAGTTCAAACCCCAATTAACGAAGTTAAAAGCGGCAAGAAAGAGAAAGACGCCCCCGACGCTTACCGAATTCTAAAAAGCCCCCATATTTCAGAAAAAGCAACAAATTTAACCAAAGAAGACCAATATGTATTTGAGGTTTTTTCCGGGGTTAACAAAACGGAAATAAAAAAAACAATTGAGAATCTTTACGGAGTAAATGTCCTATCGGTAAATCTTGTTAAAATTCCCTCAAAGATAAGAAAAAGAGGCAGAACCATAGGGTTTAAAAAAGGGTATAAAAAAGCAATAATAAAAATAAAAAAAGGACAGAAAATAGAGGCATTCACTCCCTAAATAGAAAATAAACCATGAAGATATATAAACCAATTACACCAGGGACAAGAGGAATGACGGGAATAGATTTCTCTGTGCTGACTAAGAAAGAACCAGAAAAAAAACTTTTAAGACCCCTCAAGAATAGAGCAGGCAGAAGCAGAAGCACGGGAAGAATTACGGTCCGCCACCAAGGGGGAGGAGCAAAAAAACTCTACCGAGTTATTGAATTTTCGCAGAAGAAAATAAATATCCCAGCCAAGGTAATAGCTATAGAGTATGACCCAAACCGAACAGCATTTTTAGCTTTGATCCAATACCCGGATCAAGAAAAACAATATATTCTAGCCCCTCAGGATTTAAAGGTTGGAAATGAAATAATATTTTCTGAAAAAGCACCTCTTTTGCCGGGCAATCGGATAAAGCTGAAAAATATCCCCGTTGGAACTATGGTTTATAATATTGAATTAGAGTTAGGTAGGGGAGGAAAAATAGTTAGATCGGCGGGCACAGCGGCTCAGGTTTTAGCCCAGGAAGATAAATATACCCATCTTAAACTTCCTTCTGGAGAGATTAGAAAAACGAACGGCGAATGTTTTGCTTCAATTGGAATAATTTCTAACCCGGAGCACAGATTTATGAAGATTGGAAAGGCAGGAAGAAATCGTTTAAAGGGAATACGGCCAGCAGTTCGCGGTTCAGCGATGAATCCATGCGATCATCCTCATGGCGGTGGAGAAGGAAGAACTTCAATTGGTTTGAAATATCCAAAAACCCCTTGGGGCAAGCACGCCTTAGGAGTAAAAACCAGAAAAAGACATAAATGGACAAATAAATTTATTATTCAAAGAAGACAAAAAAAGAAAAAGTAATTAAATTAATATGGCAAGATCACTTAAAAAAGGTCCTTATATTGATCAGAAATTATTGAAAAAATTATCCAAATTAAAAAAGGGAGAAAATATTATTATTAAAACCTGGTCGAGAGCCTCCACGATTACTCCCGAGATGGTTGGTTTTACTTTTGGGGTTCATAATGGGAAGGAACACGTTCCCGTTTACCTTACAGAGGATATGGTGGGGCATAAGCTCGGCGAATTCGCTCCAACCACTAAATTTCATCGGCACGGCGGTAAGATTCAGCGAGGAATAGAAGCAAAAGAAGTGGAGAAAGAAAAAACCCAGCTTCCGACCGAAAAAACAAAATAATTTTATAGAATATGGAAGTTATTGCAAAATTAAGATATTTACATATTACCCCAAGAAAAGTGAGAGAGGTGGTAGATTTAATTCGCGGGAAAAAGGTTGACGAAGCAATAACCTTGCTCGAATTTTTAGTAAAAAAACCAGCCACTCCCGTCTTAAAGCTTTTAAAATCGGCTGCTGCTTCGGCTCAACATAATTTCAAATTAGATCAGTCAAGCTTTTATATATCTAAAATTTTCGTTGACGAAGGACCTAAATTTAAAAGATGGAAACCAGCTTCAAGGGGCAGGGCCGCGACGATTATTAAAAGGGCTTCGCATATAACCCTAGTGTTGGACGAAATTGAAAAATCAGAAAAAACTAAAGAGAAAAAACCCTCAGATGTCGGAATGAAAGAAGAAAAGATATCCGAAAAATCCGCAGAAGAAAAAAGGCTCAAGAAAAAAGCGCGCAAACAAGCGACGTTTAAAACAGAAAAAAAGATTAAAAAGCATGGACAGGAGGCGGGACCCAGGAAGATGTTTCAAAGAAAAGCATTTTAAATTTAACGAATAGACGAATTGATAAAAAGCAAATTCATAAACTCTAACACATTTTTATCAGCTGATTATTATGGCACATAAAGTTCACCCCAAAGCATACAGAATACAAGGAATAGCAGATTGGAATATCCGCGGCTTTTATAGAAAAAACACGGCTCAATATTTTGAGGAAGATTTTAGAATTAAAGAATTTTTAAGCAAAAAATTAAAAGATGCTTCGGTTGAAGACATTAAAATTGAAAGAGTAGATAATAAAATCAATGTTATTATTGAGACTGCCAGGCCCGGTTTAATTATCGGCAGGGGCGGAGAAGGAGTCGGGAAATTAAAGGCGATGTTGGAAAAAGAATTGTTGCAAGAAAAAAGCAGGACAGCCTTTTTTGAGACAAAAGGTAAAAAGATATCCCTTCCTGCAGTAGAAATAAAGATTGAAATTAGAGAAGTTAGAAACCCTTGGATTTCGGCCTCTTTAGTTGCTCAATTTGCCGCTCAACAAATTGAAAAAAGAACTCCCTTTCGCCAGGTATTAAAAAGAACTTTAAATAAAGTGATGGGCAACAAAGAGGTCAAGGGAGCAAGAATAGAGGTTGCCGGAAGGTTGAATGGAGTGGAAATTGCCAGAACCGAATGGTTAAAACTAGGCCAACTTCCCCGCGCCACAATAAGAGCCAATATTAACTATGCTCAAGCTCAAGCTTATTGTACTTACGGCGTAATAGGTATTAAAGTTTGGATTTATAAAGGAGAGCAATTTAAAGAAGAAAATCAATAGTGTAAATAAGAAATTGTAAAAATATGTTGATGCCAAAAAGAGTAAAACATAGAAAATGGCAGAAAGGCAGATCTAAAGGAATTGAAACTCGTGCCACTCAGCTTGCCTTTGGGAGTTATGGATTAAAATCGCTCGGAACTCGCTGGATTAGTTCTGCACAGATTGAGGCGGCCAGAAGGGCGATACTCCGATATCTAAAAAAAGGAGGGAAGCTCTGGATTAGAATTTTTCCGGATAAACCCATAACCTCAAAAGGCAACGAAGTTCCAATGGGAGGAGGGAAGGGCGGCGTAGACCATTACGCGTTTCCCATAAAACCCGGCCGGATAATTTTTGAATTAGAAGGCGTGAAAGAAGAAATCGCGAAAGAGGCATTTAAAATAGCCTCAGATAAATTACCCATAAAAACAAAATTTATTAAGAAGGGATAAAGAAATATGAAAGCCAAAGAACTTCGTCAAAAAACAAAAGATGAGTTGAATAGGATACTGCAGGATTCCCGGGTAAAATTAAGAGAACTCAGATTTAAGTTAACCCTTAATAAACTAAAAAACGTAAGAGAAATCCGGGAAATAAAAAAGAATATTGCCAAGATTTTAACCATTTTAAAAGAAACAAAAGGGAAAAAATAAAAATAAAACAATTCTATGCCAAGACGTCAATTAATAGGAACTGTAATATCGGATAAAATGCAAAAAACTGTTGTGGTGAAAGTTGAAAGAATTAAGGAACACCCGAAATACAAAAAAAGATATAAGGTCGCAAAAAAATATAAAGCTCACGATGAAAAGCAGGAATATAAAGTGGGCGATAAGGTTATTATTGAAGAATGTCGTCCGATCAGCAGAGACAAGAAATGGAAAGCAATCGCTAAGTTACAGGAGCAAAAATTAGAAAATAAAGAAGAAAAACCCACGCAAATATGATTCAAATGAGAACAATGTTAAAAGTGGCCGATAATACTGGCGCCAAGCTAGTTCAATGTATTCACGTTTCGGGAGGAACAAAAAGACGCTACGCTCAATTAGGGGATATTGTTGTTGTGGTGGTAAAGAAAGCCGAGCCAAGAAAACTAGTGAAAACTCATGATATTGTTAAAGCGGTTGTTATCCGCCAAAAGAAAACCTTTCGTAGAGTAGACGGTTCTTATATTCGTTTTGATGACAACGCCGTGGTAATATTAGGGGAAAATAAAGAACCGAAAGGAGGAAGAATTTTAGGACCCGTGGCAAGAGAAATTAGAGAAAGGGGTTTTGAAAAAATAGCCACAATGGCCGAAGAACTTATTTAAACTACCAATTCTTGATTTCATAATATATATGAAAATACACAAAAATGACCAGGTTCTTATAATTACAGGAAAAGACCGCGGCAGAACGGGAAAAGTTTTGCGTGCCTTCCCAAAAGAAAGCGCTATTCTAGTCGAAGGAATTAATTTGCGAAAAAAGAATATTCGTCCAAAAAGGGGAGACGAAAAAGGACAGATTGTTGAAATGCCAGCGCCCATCAATATTTCTAACACGAAACTCATCTGCCCAAAATGTAAAAAGGCGACAAGGGTGGGTTATAAGCTTGAGGGGGGTAAAAAATACCGAATTTGTAAAAAATGCGGTCAAGAAACGTAGAACTAAAATTATCTTTTAACCTATGAACATCTTGCGATTAAATGAAAAATATAATAAAGAAGTTGTGCCGGCAATGATGAAAAAATTCGGATATAAAAACACGATGGCTGTTCCTAAAATTAAGAAAATAGTGGTAAATACCTGTTTTGGCAGAGAGGTTACCGGAAAGACTTCCCAAGAAAGAGAAAAATTCCAAAAGACTATCTTACAAGACCTGATGCTTATTACCGGGCAAAAACCGAAACTGGTAAAGTCAAAAAAATCGATTTCTAGTTTTAAACTTAGAGAAAGCCTTGAAATTGCCGCAACCGTTACTTTAAGGAACAAGCGAATGTATGATTTTTTAGAAAAGATAATTTATTTATCGTTTCCTCGTTCGCGCGATTTTAAAGGAATCAATCCTAAATCCATAGACCAAAGGGGAAATATAACAATTGGTCTTAGAGAACACATTTCTTTTCCCGAAATTATTACTGAAAGAGAGAAAACCATTTTTGGGCTTGAGATTACAATAACGACAAACGCTAGGAATAAAGAAGAGGGGCTAGAATTGTATAAATTAATAGGGCTCCCAATCAAGTCTTAATTAAAATATGGCCAAAAAATCAGAAATAGCAAAATCATTAAAACCGCCCAAATTTTCTACCCGTCTTGTTCGGCGTTGTTTTAAATGCGGAAGAAGAAGAGGATACATTAGAAAATTTGGTATTTGCAGGATTTGTTTTAGAGAATTAGCAAATAAAGGAGAAATACCAGGAATTAAAAAATCTAGCTGGTAATTTTTACCATCACTATTCACTAATTACTATTTACTAACCATGATTGATCCAATAACCGACTTATTAAACCAAATACGAAACGCTCAAGCTGTATCCAAAACAGAAATCGCCATTCCTTTATCAAAAATGAAATATGAAATCGCCAAAATCTTATTGAGCGAAGGTTATATTTCCGAAGTTCAAAAGGCGAAAACAGACAAAAAGAAAATACTAAAAATTGTTTTGAAATACAATAATGGAATGCCGGCGATAACTGGCTTAAAAAGAGTTTCTAAGTCCGGTCAAAGGATTTACGCGAAAGCCTCGGCAATTAAGCCCATAAGGAGAGGTTATGGAATTTCAATAATTTCAACATCCAAAGGTTTGATGACTAATAAAAAAGCCAGAAAAATAAAATTAGGGGGAGAAATACTTTGTAAAATATGGTAATTATTCTGCAGAACCAATTCAGAATTAGTTCTGCTCCAAAAATATGTCACGCATAGGAAAAAAACTAATTGAATTACCGGAAGGTGTAAATATAAATAAAGAGGGCGAAACTTTAAAAGTAAGTGGCCCTAAAGGAGAGATTGTTAAAACAATCCCCTCGGAAATTAAGGTAGAAGTTAAAGAGGGCAAGGTTTTCGTTTCTTTACAAGAGAAAGGATACTTGGCTGGGGCAAAAAAACACCAGGCCTTGTGGGGGTTATATCGAAGCTTGATTAATAACTGGATAAGAGGAGTAAAAGAAGAATTTTACAAAAAATTAGAAATAGAGGGAATCGGCTATAAAGCGGTGGTTGAAAAAGAAGGTTTGGTTTTAAACGTCGGCTTTACTCACCCGGTCAAAATAAAATGTCCCGAAGGAATCAAGTTTTTGGTAGAAAAAAATATTATTACCGTTTCCGGGATAGATAGAGAAAAAGTTGGACAAATCGCAGCAATAATTAGAAAAGCAAAGAAAGCAGAACCCTATAAAGGAAAGGGTATTAAATATGTCGGAGAGAAAATCAGAAGAAAAGAGGGTAAAAGAGTGGTGGCTGCCAAGACCCAATAATATGAAATAACTTTTCAGACTCTATGAAAAAAAATATCAAACAAGAAAGACGAAAAAGACGCCATCAAAAAATAAGAGTAAAAATAAAAGGAACAAAAAAGCGCCCACGGCTTTGCGTTTTTAGGTCAGCAAAACATATTTACGCGCAATTAATTGATGACGAAAAAGGGCAAACAATAATTACTGCAAGCGATTTAGAATTAAAACAAACAAAAACAAGGAGCGTAAAAGCCGCAAAAACCCCGGCTGATAAAGAAAAAAAAGAATTAAGCGGGAAATTAAAGGTCGCTTACGAGGTGGGTAAACTTACTGCTGAAAAAGCAGCTAAAGAAAAAATTGAGAATGCGGTATTTGATCGAGGAGGCTTTGTATATCATGGAAGAATTAAAGCTTTGGCCGAAGGAGTAAGAGATGGCGGCTTGAAAATTTAATCACTAATTAATAAATAGCCACAAATTATGATAGAAAAAAAACAAGGAAAAAGATTTTTTTCCAGGTATACAAAAGAAAGTTCTGAATTTGAATCAAAATTGTTAGATTTAACCAGGGTAACTCGCGTTTCCTCTGGTGGGAAGTATCTGCGCTTCCGAGCGGTGGTGGCGGTGGGTGATAAAAAGGGAAGGGTTGGGGTGGGGGTTGATAAGGGTTTAGATGTCTCACAATCTGTAGAAAAAGCGACTACGAAAGCTAAGAAGAATTTGATCACTGTTCCCATTTCCGGCGAAACAATTCCTTATGATACAGAAGCGAAATTTGGAGCAGCAGAAGTTTTGCTTAAACCCCAAATGAAAGGAAGGGGATTGGTGGCGGGCGGCGTGGTCCGGACTATTTGCGAGTTGGCTGGTATAAAAGACATCTCTTCAAAAATTATGTCAACTTCAAAAAACAAGCTTACTAATGCTAGAGCGACAATTGAAGCGTTAAAGAAATTAAAAAGCGATATAAAAAAATCCTAAATTTGCGTGGGTTATGCAATTACATCAATTAAAACCAAAACATAAAATAAGGAGAAAAAGAGGGATTGGCCGGGGCGGGAAAAGAGGCACTTTTTCCGGCCGCGGCACGAAGGGGCAGAAAGCGAGAGCAGGTAGAAAATTTCAACCAATTATCAGGGAATTGATAAAAAGATACCCAAAACTAAGGGGCTATAGAATGGAAAAAAGAAGGAAAAAGACAATTCCGGTTAGCATCCAGCTCTTAGAGAGAAAATTTAAATCCGGTGAAATTATAACGCCCGCTTATTTGCTTAAAAAAGGAATTATCCGTAAGATAAAAGGAAAGATCCCAAAAGTTAAAATTCTGGGGAAAGAAAAATTATCAAAGGCCTTAATAATAGAAAACTGCGCTGTTTCTAAAACCACAAAAGAGATTATTGAAAAAGCAGGAGGGACGATTAAATAAAATCAAAAGTAAATGTGGTACCAAAAAATATTAACTCTTTTTAAAAATCGGGAACTTCGCAATAAAATCCTGTTTGTTTTGGGTATTTTTGTCGTTTTCCGCTTGACGGCCAATATTCCTATTCCGGGAATAGATTTAGAGAATTTAAGAAAATTTTTCTCAACCAATCAATTCTTCGGTCTTTTAAATATCTTTAGCGGGGGCGCATTAAGCAATCTTTCAATAGCGATGCTGGGACTTGGGCCCCATATTACCGCCGTTATTATTCTGCAATTATTAACAATGATTTTCCCGCAGTTAGAAAAATTGTATCGGGAAGAAGGAGAGGCCGGTCGGCAAAAATTTAATCAGTACGGACGGATTTTGACCGTTCCTTTGGCCGCCCTTCAAGGATACGCAATGTTAAACTTGTTCCAACACCAGAAGATTATCGGTGACCTTCCGTTAAATTTACTTTTCGTCTCGATTTTAACAATCACCGCCGGTTCTGTGTTTTTGATGTGGTTGGGAGAGTTAATCTCTGAGAAAGGAATTGGGAACGGAATTTCTCTTTTAATCTTTGCAGGAATTGTGGCCGGATTGCCGGTGGCAATCAGACAGATAATCATTACCTGGGATCCTTCCAAAATCCCTTCTTACCTTATTTTCGTCTTCTTGTCTTTTTTGATAACTTCTGGGGTGGTGTTAATAAACGAAGCGCGCCGCAATATACCGATTTCTTACGCAAAAAGAGTAAGAGGAACAAGGATGTATGGAGGCGTTTCAACTTATTTGCCCCTAAGCATTAACCCGGCGGGCGTGATGCCGATAATCTTCGCGCTTTCAATTTTGCTTTTCCCGGGCATGATAGCGAATTTTTTTACCGGCAGCAGCGGAATTTTAGGCACAATTGCCCACCAAACAGGGCAAATTTTTCAAAACCCTTGGTTTTACAGCATCTCTTATTTTATTTTAGTGGGACTTTTTACTTATTTCTATACACTGATAACCTTTGAACCGAAAACGGTAGCAGAAAATCTGCAGAAAATGGGAGGATTCGTCCCCGGTGTCAGGCCCGGAAAATCAACCGCCGAGTTCCTGAAATATATTTTAAACCGAGTCTTATTTTTAGGCGCGATTTTCTTGGGATTAATCGCGGTATTGCCATCAATCGTCAGCGGATCAATCAACGTGCAAGGGCCTACTTTCTTAATCGGAGGGACAAGTTTACTTATTATGGTCAGCGCGGTATTAGAGACAATGCGTCAGATTAATTCCCAGCTTCAGATGCGAGAATATGAGACTCTATAATTTAGCAATTATAAATTATGGCTAAATTAGTAATAATTCTTAATGGCCCACCCGGTTCTGGAAAAGGGACACAGGCCGATTTGCTGGCCGATCGTTTAGGACTTTATCTCCTGGATACCAGTAAAATTTTAGAAGAGAGATTCAGGCAAAAACAGAAAGAAAAAT
>Ga0210057_1006004_pt1 | contig 15289 bp, 18 predicted proteins | sample CryGeyCG2114_010_2_FD_183968 | JGI IMG/M metagenome (GOLD analysis project Ga0210057, IMG submission 183968) | Groundwater microbial communities from aquifer - Crystal Geyser CG10_big_fil_rev_8/21/14_0.10 (SPAdes) (version 2) | ecosystem: Environmental > Aquatic > Deep subsurface > Groundwater ... | reverse complement strand
AGCGATAGCTATGAAAAATTTGATTATTTTGTCCTCGATAAGAATAATTTCTGAAATCTAATACGAGAAATTGGAGAGGATTTGAAAAATAAGATGATTACTTTTTACGAGATTGAGTTAATCACAGAATTAATTATGCGATAGGCTTTCTTATATCTAAAGTTTTTGGATTTTTTATTATCTTTTGTTGAAAATATTAAAATTTTATTAGGTATTCTAGGACTTATTTATGTTATCTAAGATAGGCTCCATCCCAAATTAAATTTATATATTTCATTCATAAAATTGGGGTGGGCGAGCGATTTGCTCTTGACAAATAAAAAATCAATAAAAGTAAATCGTGAGTTAAAATCACTTCACATGAGGTTTGGGATTTCCCCAAGGGTGGAGAAAGGATAATGAATGAAACATACTAATTTGGGACGGAGCCAAGTTTCAGCGTCAGCCAAAAGAACTTAAAAAAGTTTTAAAGATTAAATTTGAATGTTATTATGATAAGCAGAGAAGAGTTTAGAAGGAATATCTATGCAAATCGCGTTAAAACCCAAAATTATCTTCGGGGATTGCTCTTCTTAAAACAATCTTGGCAAAAAACGTCTCTTCCTTTTGTTGGCTTGAAAGGTACTTCACATTCTTTCTTACATCCGGTGCATATCGCTTTATGCATCTCCCGAGGTTCCCTATTGAAGTTGTCTCTTCTGTTGAAGTTGTTCCTATTGTTAAATCTTCTTTCCATATTTTTCTTTTACTCCTTTCATCTTATATTATATTTGGAGTAATACTCATTCTACAGAATAATTCTTCCGAATATGATGATTTTAGTTTTTTATCGTTTAAAAAGTTATGTTTTAAGACTTTACTTTATCACGACAATAAATATAAACATATTTAATTTATTTATATAATGGTTGGAGATTACAAGGTTGGAGAGATAATGGAAGAAAATGTCATAGCTTCATATCCGGAAGAATCTATATTGAATTGTGCGAGAAAGATGGCGTATAAGAAAGTGGGTTCACTGGTTATTATGGAGGACACCAAAGTTGTCGGAGTAATCACTGAGCAGGACATTGCAAGGAAAGTTGTTGCAAAAGAGATTAGCCCAAAGTCCACCCCCGTTAAAGAAGTTATGTCAAAAGAAGTGCATTTCATCAGCCCCGAAAAAGACATTCAGGAAGCTATAGAGTTAATGGGTAAAAACGAAATAAAGCATTTGCCCGTTATAGATTACGGAAATATAGTCGGAATAATAACTGCTAAAGATATTATAGCCATTGAGCCGGTGCTAATTGATGTGTTAAAATTCAAGAGTTCTTCCAGAAAAAATATAGGAATGTATTCCTGATTATTCTATTGCCGTAGTTATCCAAGAGCATTTTCTTTCGGTCTCATCAGTTAGAAACGCCCAGGATATTTTCTTTCTTGGTTTTATTAAATGAGAATTTATTTCTTATCTTTGTTTTATTCCTTTTGCATTAGCTTTCGATTGTGTGCTATGGGGTTAGGTAAGGTCTCACTTTCTATAAATCCACAAAGCTTTTTTAATTTGATACTCTCCAAAATTACCCCAATGACAGTAATCTAAAAATTCATCCGGTTTAATGAATTTTCTTTCATTGACTAATCCTTCGGAAACATCTTCTGTCTGTTTATTTATAGAGGCTATTTTTCCGACAACCCGCAAAGCATAGCCAGTGCCTTTTTCGCAATTTTTGCTTATTGGAATATTTTTTATCAAGCCGACAATTTTTAATGAACCTTTGTCAATTTGAATGTCAGCCTCTTCAATCGCTTCCCGAATAATAGTTTCTCTCCAATCTTTATCTTCGGGTTCAGGACCTCCTCCAGGAAGTCTCCACCCTCTTTTTTCAGTTGGTCTCACTATACAAATCTTCTTATCATCAGTAAATAAAAATCCATAAACTTGCTGAAGATTTTCCAGTAATGATTCATCAAATTCGTTTAACCATTCCATTTCATAGATTTGTCCTTGCCAGTTTAATGTATCTTTCATATAATAAAAAAGGAAAAATAGTTTTTAGAGTTAACTTTTTTTTGAGGCTCCCCAAATTAAATTTATATGTTTCATTCATAAAATGGGGGTGGGCGAACGATTTGCTTTTGACAAATAAAAATTTACTTTTGTTAATTTTTTTACAGGTACCTTCCATTGAGATAATTAGATTTATGCAAGACATAATTTATAATCTTCTCGTAATGAACTAATTTAGGCAACTTATCCAATCTATTTAACTGATTTCCAAATTAATAATAGCATTAAACTTCCGTTCTGGAAGAACGGCTATACGGCTTTGCTGTTTTGTAAATAAATCATGCAACACATCAATATCTGGATTAGAAGTCCCTTCTATCCAAATTACAGGATTTTAGAGCAAGGGCTATACAAAATAAAAAAATTGGAAAAATAAAAAATTATTTATCTTCTTGCAAGTGAGAATACACTTCTAGTAGCCACTATAATAGTCGCTGGTACAAATATTAGAAGCAGTGTATCAAGTAGTCTGCTTAGAACCGGGATCAAGGAAAATGAACCCTGTCCAAGAGCACTTGCAATTATAAGAACAGTTCCGGACATCATGAACGAACTCGATTCTTTCTCGGTAATGTTGAGCAATCCCACAAGAAGACCGATTATTAATAAAGCCCACAACATCCACTCCTGGATTGAAGAGCTAAATAATGCAGCAACAACAGCCAAAACTATACCTATTAAAAACGCCCAACTTCCTAAAGCATTATCACTTTGTTTTTTTGCCATTTACACCTCTTTTATTTAATTAACGGGTTTCTCCTGCGATGAGTTAAATCCCTGTATTTATCAGGAAATTGTTATTTATAAGTTTTACTTATTTATGAATTAACAAGTCCATAGGCAAATTATATAAAGAAGAAATGGTTGTATCCTCTGATGGAAGAAAAGAGGGTAAGTTTGGTAACCGGTGCCAGTTCGGGTCTCGGCCGGGAAATTGCCAAGCTTTTGTATGGCGAGGGACATGTTATTTATGCCGTCGCCAGGCGCCGTGAAAAACTGCTGAGTTTAAAAAAAGAATGCTCACTTCACAAAGAAGGAGGAAAAATTAAAATAATTGTCGGTGATTTGAGCATGCACGATTTTAGAGAAAATTTAATTAAAGAGATTTACAGAAAAGAGAAGCAAATTGATTATTTAATTAATAACGCAGGATTTGGAAAAGCCATAAAACTTGAGAATATGAACACTGAAGAAATTCACACTATGTTTGAAGTCAACATCTCCACATATATTCATTTAGCAAGTTTAGTTCTTGAAAATATGAAAAAAAGAAACAGGGGGAAAATAATAAATATCGGCTCAGTCGTTGCTTTTACTCCGCTTCCTTATTTTACAGTTTATAATTCTACAAAATCAGCTGTTTACGGTTTTAACAGAAGCTTAAGGTATGAATTGAAAGGAAGTAAAGTTTCCTCGACGGTGGTTCTACCTGCCAGAATGAAAACCGGATTTGCAGACAAGGCATTTGATTGTTATGTAAAAGACGGCAAAAAAGTATGTGTTGAAAAATTCAACAAATCTGCCGGAGCCCCGATAAAAGTCGCCAGAAAAATAGTTAAAAATCTTGACTCCGGAAAAGAGGTTATTCTTCCAACATTCTTATCCCATCTTTGGTATGCGATGAGATATTTTGGATTTGCTGTTGATTTCTCGATGAAAAACTTTTTAGGACCAAAGGAACTAAAAAATCTTGAAAAGGAAATAATTACTGAGCAATATAAAAAAGGTGAAGATGTTCAAAAGATAATGAAGAATGGAAGTTCTAAAGTCGTGATAAAATGATTGGAATATTTTATTTCGCAATTGGGTTTTTGTCAGGATTGGCAGTGGATAAGTTATTGGTTTATTATTACGAGGAGAAAAGTAAATTTACTATTCTTGGAAATAGGATCCACCACTCTGTTCATGGCCTTGTTGTTATTATAATTAGCTTTTTCGTCTGGCACCTTTTTTTATTTGGGCTTGGAATAGGAGTTATTTTTTGGCATACTATACGCTGGAAGAAACTGATTTTTATCGAGCGGCGGAAAAAGCAATTATTAAAGAAGATTTAGTTGCTAAATTTGTTACATCCGGGAATTTTCCCATCAGGCAGGATGGGTTACTATGCTATGTTGCATGATTCTAATATTAAGGGATAAAGTGCCAAGGCAAATTAAGTCATCTCTGGGATGACATATCTTATATAAGACATAATTTATAATCTCAAAAGTAAATGAACTAATTTGGACAACCCATTTTTCTCTCTTCGGTGATTTAACAAAGTGCAAAAATTAATAATAAACATTAAACATCTGTTCTTGAAGAATGACTATAAGGCTTCGATGTTTTGTAAACCGCTCATGCAACAAACCAGATTACCAGTAATATTTATAATCTCAGATACCTTTTGATTTGCATGGGAAAATACGGCGAAACAATTATGAGGGCAAGGAATTCGCGAAAGATTTATTTTTTCTTTTATCTGGCGGCTGTAGCAATTAGCATCGGAGTTTTTTATTATTTGATGACCGGAAAAGAAATCACCAAGCCAATGCTTTGGGGAATGGGGATTTTTTTGATTTTAGGAATTAAAGCAACTGAAATTCATAGGTTCAGGAATTTATATGAAATACAGCCCGATGGTTTTGTTCATACTATCGGAGTGATTAACAAACTATCTAAAAAAAGGGATTTGTTCTCAATTAGCGACGTGGAAGTTAGCCAGAATATCCTTCAGAGAATTTTAGGTTTCGGAACGGTTCATGTAATTCAGTTTTCAAAAGATTCTGCCATTTATGTTAAGAATATTAACAGACCTCACGAGTTCGCGAATGTTCTTCAACAAGCAATTTCAAAGGCAAGAAAAGCCAATTTGGATCCATAAAAAGATAAGATTTTTTGGTTGAAGATAATTACTACCCCCTTCTCTTTCGCGTTCCATATTTAATTTGAATAATTTAAGAGTTAAAGTTAATAATTTTCTAAGTTGTTTAAAAGTTGAAAGTATGTTAATAGAATTGTATCTTCGAAAATAAATAATCCGCCGGCGAAAAAAATTCTGTTGAAAACATTTGCGATTATTTAGATGGATAATAAATATTTATTTGTGAAAGTGGCGTCCTCCCCGCCCTAAAGGACAGGACTTCCGCGGGCATTTATGCATGAGGGGACTTTTTGTTTTGGACGTAAATTCTTGCTGCATCAACTTCAATAAAACCAACCGATGATGCGAACTTTCCAGAACTCCAAAAATGTCCTTTTGGATAACGAAGACGGCAATTTGGTTTTTTCCTGAAAAATAAATAGGAGCTTCCGCCTTTTAAAATTTGCAATGCCCACGACGGCGTCATCGACAAAGTTAACTTCATAACAACACGGATATGCTCGTTCTCGACGGAGATTTCAATTATTTTTATTCCGTGCTCATGGGCTTTTCGCCGAACACAGGCTTCCATCAACTTTTTATTTTAGTACTTCCCTATCATTTTGTGTCGATATTTAGTGCACCATTCCATGTGCCACATCGAAACAGCGATGCTGTGGTTCTTTTTTCTATATGGCTTCAAGCCAACCGCTCTCATCCACATCTTTTAAGATATGGATTTCCCGCTCCAAGATTAAGTTTTTTTAATCGATATGTTTATATAATCTTAATGAGTGCCATCTTAATGAAATCAAAGAGCGTGTTTGGAATTTTTTTAATTTCCGTAGTGTTATATCTTGGAGCTTCTTTTGCTCTTGCTGAAGTTGCAGACAAATCAGAGTCGGTTGAGATTGAAGACGCCGGAATTACGCCAGATAATCTATTTTATTTTGCAGATAGTTTCGGTGAATCGTTCAGGCTTGCAATCACATTTAACAAAGAGAAAGAAATTAAGTTAAGGTTAAAATATGCCGAGGAGAAATTGTCTGAAGCAAATGAAATGGCAAAAAAAGGAAAAATAGAGAAAATAGAGAAATCTCAAAGAAAGCATCTTGAAAATTTAGAAAAAGCAAAAGAAGATTTTGATGAGTTGGAATTTAAAAGTGAAGTAGAACGATTTGAAAGGGAAATAGAATTTGAAAGCGAACTGCAAAATCATGAAAAAAAGATTGAAGCCGTTGAGCAAAATATTAAAATAAAAATAAAGGGGGATTTGACAGCAGAGCAATCAGAGTTGATAGAAAAATTAATTGCTTCTTTTGGAGATGATACCAAGAATTTGAAGATTGAAATAAAGGAGAAAAGAGGAGAAACTAAAATTAAGATAGAAGAAAAAGGTCTTGACTCGGATGAATTCGAAGATAAATTCGAGGAGAAACATGGTTACAAAGCAAATTTGCAGGAGGTCCAAGATAAGATGGATGATGCAAAGGAGGAGATATTGAAAGCAGAGATAGAAATCGAAAAGGCCAAGGAAGAGGGAAAGGAAACGGAAGCTGCAGAAAAGAGATTAGAAGATGCAATGTTCAAATTGGAACAGGCAGTGGATATGTTCTGGAAGGAGAATTATCAGGCTGCCTACAGTCTGGCAAAAAATGCTGAGAAGTTTGCGAAACAAGCAAGGATGAAATTCCTCGGAAAAACTATTGCAGAAATTGGCGATGATTTCGAAGATGTAAGCGACGCAGCAGGAAATTCAGGGAGCGATGATGAGGACGATGGCGACGACGATGACACGACAGGCAATTCAGGGGAACATGGCGATGATGATAACTCAGGGTCAGGGAATGGCGGGAGCAATTCAGGATCAGGTGGCAATTAGTTTTTTATACTCTTCTAACAAATATATTTTATGAAAGAAAAAGATAGAATTGTTCTGGGTTATGTTCTTGAAGGCAAGCTAAACACTATGGCGAATTCAATTGAGATTGCTATAAATAAAATTTTAGAGAAAAATAATATCAGGCCTGCGAGGATGTTGGGTGAGAAGATCACACAGGTTAGCGGGGTCATTAAAAATAGAGAGCTGGTAAGAGATTTAAGGGAATTTAATAAAATTTGGAATATCATCAAACATGGAAGTTCCGAAGAAAAAGACCACATTAAATTGAAAAATTTGGACATTACAAAAAGATTTACAAAAGTTATAAATGAATTAATTTCTGTTTACAGCTCTTAAAATGGTTTTTCTCCTCCGATGCAAAAATAACAGAGGTTGTCTCTTGGGATTCCAAGTTTTTCAAAAACTTTGAGCATTCCGTCAACCGATAAAAATAGCACTTCCGCCCCTATTGATTTGCTGATTTCCACGTCGGTCTTGTCTCTTGCGATGAAATCGTCGTTTGGAGGCATGTCGACACCATATGTGCATCCTCTTGGGATTCCATCTTTCGGAACAATTCCTATTTTTGGAGTATAATTTATTAAATAAATTTTTTTTGGAGAACAATTTTCTTTTAGCAGCTTAATTGCTCTTCTTGAATTATTGCCTCTAATCGTGCTATCGTCGATAATCACAACTGTCTTTCCGTCAATAGCTTCTTTTGGATCTCTTCCGTTTATTTTTGAGAGCAAAAAAAGGTTGTTTGAAATTGAATTTTTTCTGTCCTCTGGAGTTGAGCCAAGAAACGACCTCTCATCACGAGTTTTATAAAAAACGTCCGCGAATTCTATTTTTAATTTTTCTGCAAATTTTCTTGCTGCAACCTCCGGACAGCGGGGTAAAAATGTCACTAAATCAGCTTTTATTGAAAATTCTTCCGCGAGTTCTTCTCCCAACAATTCCCTGATTCTTCTTACACTTACTCCGTCGAGAATTGAGCCAATATCCGCTATGTAATTATATTCGAAGAAGCAGTGTTTTTCGTTAGATTTAACTATTCTCTTATAAGAGCAATTTCCTTCGGGATAAATATAGCAAACGCACCCTGGTTTAATATCTTCTATAAAATTCGCGCCATTTTTGTGAAATGCAATATCCTCTGAAGCGATGACATATTTTCCATCTTTCCATCCGAGAGAGCAAGGTTTTATTCCGGTTTTATCTCTCAATATTATCACACTTCGCTCTTTTTTTGAGGCTATTGCTAAACTATATGAGCCATGAACTTCTAATAAAATTTTTTTCTCATCGGATTCCAGATATTTATGCAAAAGGGCTTCGCTATCTGTTTCTCCGTTTAATTTTTTTTTGTCTATTCCATTTAAATATTTTTCATCCACTTGTCCGTTGTGAACCATAACTCCTTTGCAATCTGTGATGATTACGTGACTGTCTCTGTCTTCTATTTTTCCCCCGATAACCACTGGATGAGCGTCCTGCAAAATCTTATCTTTTCTTCCACGGGTTGCGTATCTCACATGAGCCATATAAGTATGATACTTTTCGCTTGGGAATAATTTGTATAAATCTTTTATTTCGAATCTATCTACGGGTCCGATCCATTTTATAACGTCGATACGGTCTTTCCCGATAAAGGCAATTCCTGCAGCTTCTCGTCCCCTATGCTGGAGGGATTTTATGAAAGAATAGGCATCGTGCAATGTGTGCGTAACGCAGAAGCCGCAATTATGTTTCACTCCCATGGCTTAAAAAAATTTCCTATGTTTTTAATGTTTATTATGCTCAAAAAATCTATAAACTCTTAAATCAATATTTTTAATAACTTAATATTCTCATAATTTTTATGGCAAAAAGAGGAAAGAAGAAATCTGGATGGAGGATTTTTTTTAGAGGAATTTATCTTACTTTTAAGTTCATTTTTTCTATTCCATTTTATATGCTATTCTGGATTGTAAAGATGCATAATAAAACAAAGAAAAAATCTATCGAGGTTAAAATAGATAAAGAGAGAAGTTCCAAGCTCCCAAAATACTCTAAATTTGAAACCATAGATGCTGTCTCAGGAGATTTTTCTGATTTTGAGAAAAATTTAATTAATAAGGATAGTTCGATTGGAATAATTTTGGGTGCCAGAGGGAGTGGAAAAAGTGCCATCGGGATTAAAATTTTAGAAAACCTGTATTCTCAGACAAAAAATAAAAGGAATTATTTTGCTATGGGATTCATAAAAGCTGAAATGCCGTCGTGGATTAATGTTGTTGATTCAATTGATAAAATAAAAAATAATTCATATGTTTTAATTGACGAAGGAGGAATATTATTCAGCTCGAGAAAGTCAATGAGTCTTGCAAACAAATTATTATCTGAGCTAATTTTAATTGCGAGGCATAAAAATCTTAGCATAATTTTCATTTCTCAAAATTCTTCAAATCTTGAAGTCAATATTCTTCGGCAGGCGGATTATTTAATATTAAAACCATCTTCACTTTTACAAAAAGATTTTGAGAGAAAAATTATAAAAAATTTATACTCCCAATTAAGCATTGATTTTAAAAAACTTGAGAATAGAAAGGGTGTCGCTTACATTCACAGCGACGTATTTGAAGGCTTTATTGAAAATTCTCTACCATCTTTCTGGACGAGCTCGCTTTCAAAGAGTTTCGAAAAATAAAGAAAAAGAATAAATAAAATAAAAACGAAATATAAAAAATAAAATAAAAAAGATTAAGGATTATCTCCTTTTTTTCCTTGTAGCTTTTTTCCTTGTAGCTTTTTTCCTTGTAGCTTTTTTCCTTGTAGCTTTTTTCCTTTTTGCTGCCATAGTGAGTTACACCTCTTTTTTATTTATATTATTAGTAAAAGAGATTATTTAAAACTTTTCTATTTTGATTTTTAATTGTTTTTGTTGAATTTTAACCAAAATGTTTAAAAATTTAGAATTAATTAGTTATTTATGAAAAATAATAAAAGTGATGTAACTTTTGAATTTGAGCTGCCGGGATTTGAATTGGAAGATGTTAAAGTTTCTTTTGAAGGAAATTCAATTGTGATAAATGCTTCAAAGAAAAGAGAAGAAACTGAAGAAGAGGAAAATTTTAAGAGATTTGAGAAAAGTGAAAGATCTTTTTATTATGAAAGCACTCTCCCGGAAAACTTAAATGTCGGAGCTGCTAAAGTAAATTTAAATGACGGAGTATTGAATATCATTATTCCGAAAATAAAATAATGGCAACTGTAACTTTAGCACTTTCAGGAGTTTTTGCAATAATCGCAGGCGTTCTTGTAATAACCAATCCCCGGTTAATTAAGTGGGTAATCGGGCTTTATCTGATTATAATCGGACTTTTAAATTTAATTGAAATTGGAATTTAGGAATAGAAATATTAATGATAACTAATCTTTATACCAAAATGAAACAGGTTTATTTTTTAGGCTTAGATTTTAAAAAAGAAAATTCTCTTGGGTCAAAAGTTTTCAGAAAATTCCGAGGAAACCGAGGTTTCCTACGGTTACCTTCCTTCAAGATAGTCGACTTCGTCGTGTCTTTAAGAGAAAGATTAATTGATTTTTATTTTTTCCATATTAAAGATTCCTTTGAGTTAGTCGGGGTTTTGAATACAAAAGCGGATTTTATTTTAATTGATTCTTTTGAGGATTTGCCGACGGTTAAAGTTTTTCCGTTGAATTTGTTTGGGTGGTCTCCTATTCTTTCTTCTGAAGATGTTGATTCCAATGTTATTTTAAGTTTTCTTTCTCCGGAAAAAATACCCGATTTATCGGCATCCCAAAGCTGGGCGAAGTTGAAGTTATTATTGGAGATTTAGAAAAGATTATCTTAGGATATTTAGGAGCACCATCCCAAATTAAATTTGTATGTTTCATTCACAAAAATGGACTGAGGAAATCAATTCATGGGGGGCGGAGGATTTCTCCAAGGGTGGAGAGCAGATAATGAATGAAACACACTAATTTGGGGTGGAGCCATATTTATAATAAAATATATAAAGTAAATTTATTGTTAATTATTATGAAAAAAGAAAAGAGTTTGATTTCCAGCACATTGTTAGTCGGGCTTTTTATAATTGCATGCAGTTCTTTTATAATCTTTTTCCTTCCAGGTTCGGGACTTACCGGAGACGTGACTCAGGAAGTGGAATCAAGTTTAATATTTGGATATAGTCTCGGGGGGGATGTTTTGTTTTATGGTGCCGGAATTTTAATTTTTGTTTTTATTGTGATAATGTTAACGATTTATTTTAAGAAAGGGCGTGAGAATAAAGAGTCCCAACAGATTTAAAACTATTAGATTCTTTGGATTAATATGGATGTTTCAGAAGCAAAAATAAGAGCACATGTGCTGGAAAATGCTATCAGGCACAAAGGCAAAGCTAATTTGGGAGCAGTTGTTTCAGGACTTTTTTCGGAGGGATTGAAAAGGGGGGAGGTAAAAGGATACTCTTCGAAAATCAATAAGATAATAAGAGAAATAAATGTTCTTCCAATTGAATCTCAAAAAGAGGCATATTCAATTCTTGGAGTGAAAGCAAGCAAGCGAAAAATCAGAGTTGGACTTCCTAAATTACCTAATGCTGAGAAAGGAAACGTTATAATGAGGTTTGCACCTTTTCCATCTGGTCCTCTTCATATAGGAAATGCCCGGACACTTATCTTGAACGATGAATATGTCAAATTGTACGATGGAAAACTTTTACTTGTGATGGACGATACTATTGGCTCTGCTGAAAAACCAATTGAGCCTGAAGCTTATAAATTAATTGAAGAAGGTGCAAAATGGCTTGGTGTAAAATATGATAAGGTAATTAAAAAATCTGACAGAATAGAGAAGTATTATGAATACGCCGAAGAGTTAATAAGAAAAGGATACATGTATGTTTGCGGATGCGCCGACGATATCCGTCGGGAAAATAAAATTAACAAAGTTGAATGTTCCTGTCGTATTATTCTTCCAAGTGAACAGATGGACAGATGGAAAAAAATGTTTAGGGCTCCGGAAGGCTCTTATTGTGTTCGGCTTAAAACTTCTATAACTGATTCCGACCCGGCATTTAGGGACAGAGTTATGTTCAGGATTAGTGACAGACATCATGCAATTACCAAGGATAAATACAGGGTTTATCCCCTTCTTGATTTTTCCTGGGCAATTGATGATCATGTTTTTGGAATTACTCATATTCTTCGGGGAATGGAGCTTGCAATTGAAACCAGGACTGAGAAATTTATTTGGGATATTTTTGGATGGAAGCATTCGGAAATTATTTACAATGGTCATTTTGAAATTGAAGGAGTTAAGATATCTAAGTCGAAAGGTTCAATGGAAGTCAGGTCAAAAAAATATATTGGATGGAATGACCCCCGGACCTGGAGCTTGCAGAGTCTTCGAGACAGAGGAATCAGCCCACGGGCAATTAGAAAATTTATTTTAGATTTAGGACTTAGAAAAACCAATATCACTATGCCCATCGATGTTTTATATTCGTTAAACAAAAAGGCAATAGGTGAAAAAAAGCGGGTTTTCTTTTTAGATAGTCCGATGAAGATTAAGATAAAGGGTAGCCCTCAAATTAAAAAAGAAATTCCATTTAATTTAAATGAGGATTTAGGAAGCAGAAGTTTTGATGTTGTGCAGGAAGTTTTGCTTAGTGAAAAAGATTTAATGACTTTTGAGCCGAGGGAATACAGACTGATGAATTTAATGGATTTTAAGGCGGAGAGAGTTTCAAATTTACATAACTTAGATTATTCGTTTATATCAACAGAACCCCGGGGAAAAAAGTTAAAATATTTTCATTGGCTGTCTGCAAAAGAGAAGAATGTTCGCGTGATGATCCGAATGATTGATGGAAGTTTAGTTAATGGTCTGGGAGAACCTTCGCTAAAATATTTGAAGATAGGAGAAATAGTTTATTTTGAGAGATTTGGATTTGTTCGCTTGCAGAAAATTGACAAAGAAGGTGTAATGGAGTTTTGGTTTGGGCATTCCTAATGGGGAAAATTATTTTGCAGTTATCTCTTATTACTTCTTCTTTGATTTAGCCAGGGACAAAACCCAAATTTTTTGACTATTTTATATATTAAAATTACTGCAAACAACCGCCTTTATCCCAAGTGTTATGCGTAATATTGCCCGAGGTAAAACTAAAAACTTATATATCGACTATTTAATATTACCTATATGAATATTGTAAACGTAGTTTGTTCAAATATAATTGAGAAAGATAATAAATTTCTTTTTGTGAAAGAATCAAAAGACATTGCTAAAGGAAGATATAGTTTACCTGCTGGAAGATTAGAATTTGGAGAATCTTTGATTGAATGTGCAATTAGAGAAGCAAAAGAAGAAACGGGGATGGGTGTTGAACCCATTAAATTAATAGGAATCTATCAAAGACCTTCATCTTCAGAAAATTCAAATACAACTGTTTTTTGCTTTCTTTCTGAAATTAAATCCGGTCAAATTCAAATTACTGATAAACATCCGGAAGTGAATTTTTTATCTTTTGATGAAATATCTCAACTTGAAAGGGAACATAAATTAAGAAGCAGATATATATTTCCAGCAATAAAGGATTATTTGAACAAACAAGGTATAGATATCTCTTTTTTAAAGATTATCAAATGATATATGTTTTACTCCCGCGTCGTACTCTGCCTTCGCTTCGGCATTTTCTCTTTCAGAAAAAACAGGCTACCTATAGTCCATAAATCTAAACTTAAAAGTAATCATCTTAGCATCACTAATCTTAATTATTGCAATTGGAATCTACAAATATCACAAACGCACAAGAAATCGTTAATCACAAATTGTACATTTCTAAATTTTCCAAATCCCACATAATCACAACTCCCTGAAGACAAAACTGCCTAAACCGAAGATTCTCTTTTATCTGGTCGATAACTGATTCGACAGTTATTTTTCTCTCATTGATCCGGTTTCTAAAGATTCTTTATGGTTATTTAAATATCAAGAAAAAGTCATGGATATATTATCCTTCTTTCATCGGTGAAAAAGATGCAAGATCTGCCTCCCTCTTTTTCAGGACTATGAAAAACCACACCCGTTTTGAAGACTGTCGGTGCTATCTCCTGATATATATTCCTACCCCTACAATCAACAACTTCAAATTTAGAATTTCCAAATGGAATTAAGTTATATGCCCCGCGCTCTCTGCGATGCCGAACTAAAACATCCGGAAATTCCGCGGTAGCAGGTTTAGATGGATTATACCTCACTACAAAATCTATCTCCGCCTCCTCTAACATTTCCCTAAGTTTTTCTCTTGTCCCCGGAGACCTTACAGATTCTTTATCAAATATTATTTTATTTTTCATAAAAAATAAGAAATCTAAGACTTTATAAATATTCCCCGCAAATTTAACTCCCTATTTTTGGTGAAAAATTAAATTTTCAGAAAAGTTATCCTCGCTGATTGTTTTGTCAGGGATCTTCCATGATATATATCGATTCGCTTTCTTAGAATAATTTCGTATTTTTCTTCTCTTGCTGGTTCTTTTAAGAGATACATTATATCATAATCTACTCCTGATAATTCCATTATAAGAGTATAATCTCTATTTTTTCTTTCTTTGTCGTTTTCCATAAAACTTTGAGGGTTGTGGTTTTAAAAATATTTTGGTTGTTTGGCTGGCTCTCCAAGGTCTATATTTATCTGGACAAAAAAATAACTATGAAAACTGGTTTTCAACGAAGTTGGATTTAGCGGAAGATTAGAATTCAAAAATGATAAAATAAATAAAAATAAAAATTGCTTTTTTGCCCACCCAAGAGGATATTCACTTATCTTCTTAAGTAGGTTATATATTTTTAAAGTTTAACTTATTCTTTCTTTTTATAAAAAGAATTGAGCTGGAAAGAGCGATTAAGGGACAATCAGATAGGATTACAGAATCTAAAATCATTCCAAAATGTAGGGATATTGCTAAATATCTTGGGGAAGGTGGAAGGACTTCTGAGGAATGGGCAAATGCCCGTTATAAATTTTCTGATGATTTAATTAACATTGATTATGAAGTTTATGCGATGGGGGACGAGCAATTGAGAGTTGCTTCTGGAGATGAAAAAGTTTTTGAAATTGTTGAGAGAGTAAACACTCCCCCAAAATATCCTAATCCTGTAATTGATACTGACAGAAGAAGATTTGAGATTTTGTTATACAAACCTGGAAAATGGGAGCAAAGAGTTGAAACTCTTTATCATAAAATGACTACTGATGTTCCTGAAGAAGAACTAACAGATACCCAGTGAAGGTTTAGGATTGCGCGTTCCTGAGTGATTAATTATAAACTCCATATAAATTCTTCACATGTATAGATTAAACTAAAGACTTACCGCAAAATAACTTAGTAAAATTTAAATAGGCTCTTTGTCTTAATAGTGAATGGAAAAAGGAGCAGAGTTAGTAAGACAAAAATTGAAATATCTTTCTAGTCTTAATGAAGTTGATTCAAG
>Ga0210057_1006002_pt1 | contig 15294 bp, 14 predicted proteins | sample CryGeyCG2114_010_2_FD_183968 | JGI IMG/M metagenome (GOLD analysis project Ga0210057, IMG submission 183968) | Groundwater microbial communities from aquifer - Crystal Geyser CG10_big_fil_rev_8/21/14_0.10 (SPAdes) (version 2) | ecosystem: Environmental > Aquatic > Deep subsurface > Groundwater ... | reverse complement strand
CTACTCACTACATTTAGTCTCCCTAATAGACGATGTTAAAACCTGTTGTGTTTGAAGGCTATCTTTTCTAATGTGCCCCCGGGTGTTTAAGTATGTGAAAGTATATTATTGATATTAACTGATGTAAATATGGCACTAGGGTACGCTCGAGTAAAAGCCACAGGAGGGTTAACTGTGTCTTTCCATTTGCATTCAAAAGCGTAAATATGTGCGCCGCTTTTTTCTATAACATCAATCTCTTTCCCCGTGCGCGTTCGCCAAAACATAATTTCCGGAGGGAAAATTTCTAGGGAACCTTTCTTCATGCGTTCGCTCACAAAAAGATTCTCAAAAATTGCCCCTCGATCATTGCGCTCGACTATTGGAGAGACAATATCCACCAGAGCGTTACGAACACCAGTATCAAGAAAAAATATTTTGAATCCCTTTTTAATTTCATTGCGCGGATTATTTGAAAACGAATAAATCCGTTTGATAATAAATGACTGTTCTAAAAGGGTTAAATACCGGCTAACAGTCGCGCGCGTTACGCCAAGTCCTTGTGCTAATTCATTAACCGATACGGTAGAGCCGACCTGCAATGTCAGCATTTTGAGCAAGTCCTCAAATACTTTCGGATTGCGAATTGATTCAAACATGAAAATATCTTTATAGAGATAGTTTGTGGTGATGTTTTTTATTGAAAACAATTTTTCTTCCGTCGTTTCGGCAGCCACTACAGCCGGATAGGAGCCAAACTGCATTACGTTGAAAAGATCCACCTTACGAAAATCAGGGTATGCAGAAGTTATTTCATGCAACGAAAGGGGTAAAAGAGTAAATTCATATGCGCGGCCGGTCATTGGCTCCTTGATTTTATTAGAAAGATCGAATGAGGAAGAACCGGTCGCGATTATCTGCGTTTTGGGATACGTGTCGTGATATGCCTTTAACATACTGCCGATGTCTTGAATTGTCTGTGCCTCGTCAAAAACAACAAGCTTTTTGTCGCGGGTAAGCGGAATGAGCCTATTTGGTTCACCCAGAACAAAATGCGCTCTCACATCTGCAAGTTGGCAATCATAATATTCAGCTTCATTACCATAAGAAGCGATGATCTTTTTTGAAAGCGTCGTCTTGCCAGATTGTCTTGGACCCAAGATAACCACCATTTTGCCCCTGAAAAGGACTGGTGAGATCTTTTGTTCAAGGTCGCGTTCAAATATCTTCATGCTTGTAGTATAACAAATTGCTACTAAACAAGCAATTTGTAAAAACAGCTATAAAAGGCCTATTTATATGGGGTTTTTGCGGTAATTATTTTTGAATTCCGTTCTTTCCCCGAAAAATTAAAGGATTTTGAGCGAAACGGCAATCATTGGCTCGAACCGGCCCAACAATTCGTTTTAGCGGCTCAACAAGCTAAAATTATCGCTTTGCAAGAAAATCCCGAACAGGGTCGGGATTTTCTCAAAAAGATTGGTTCGAACTTCCGTTTGAGCGGGCAGAAATTGTTTTTGGACTTCAACAATCGCCCAAAATCCGAATTCTGAAAATTGGCGGAGGGGGAGAGATTCGAACTCTCGAAGAGCTTGCACCCTTAACGGTTTTCAAGACCGTCCCATTCAACCGCTCTGGCACCCCTCCAAGCTGATAAAAGAATAACTGTCGAGGAGTTTTATTTCAATAACGGGCCTTGAGCAACAGATAATACTGGGTTAATCTATAACCTGCGTAGGGGCTGTTAGCTCAGTTGGTAGAGCGCTTGTATGGCATACAAGAGGTCGGGGGTTCGAATCCCCCACGGTCCACCGATTAAGATATTCTCTAGAAAAAGATCTGAGTATTAGGAAGAAGCTCTTTTATTTTTTCAGCTTCTTTTGGGCTGATCGGGTTACCTGTTAGGTATAACTTCTCCAATTTACTAAGTTGGCCTATCTCTGTGGGTAAACTGCTTAAGTCATTGCCAGTCAAGTCTAGGGTCTCTAAGTTCACTAAAGAACCAATCTCTGGGGGTATTTCTTTAAGAGCTGAGTTAATAATCTTTACATCAACGAGAGAAACAAACTGGCCTATCTCTGGGGGAATAGATTGAATGCTACCGCCTTCTATTGAAAGAATCTTAAAGTCGTATTTTTTGTCGAAATCCTCAAGATCTTTCAGCGGGAATTCTTTGATATGCTCTTCTTCTAAGTATGCGGCTCCCGTATAGTATGTCTCGGCCGGCTTGGTAAGTACCCAGAACTTATTAACCAAGAAAAAAGCTATCCAAACAACCAAGATTAGAAAACCTAAGGCAAATAGAACGAGATCAAGTCGAAATTTTAACTTCATATACTCCGTAATTATATCATAGTTCGATTGACACTGCTCTCCTGAGCACTTAGAGTTATGCTAAATCAGCATACTAACTGGAACTCTTGATGCTAGAGCCTGAAGACAAAAATTTACCAGAGTTTAACCAGATTTCATTGGGAGATGCTGGTGGTCTATGGAAGAGGCACATCAACAAATGGTTCTTTCTTATTGTGGGCACTATAATGCTGACCCCAATGAGCCTATGGGTATTCACAATCCTATTATTAAATAAATTCATACACATAGATGACCAACCCCTCGGAGAACCCGTCATTACTATCAGCAAGGCTGTTTTGAATGAACCGGGGTTTGTTGTGGTAAGAGATCTTAAATTTTTTCCTAATCAAAACATCAACAAGCCCGTTATTGCTCTTTCGAAATTCCTAGAGAGGGGTATTTACAAAGATGTGGCTCTCGATTTATTTAATCCTGCGTTGGGTATAATTGGCTTTCAGGAAGAGCTCAAAACGGGAGATAGAATACAAGTCACTATTTATGAAGACGATGGGGACGGTATTTTCAATCAGGATTTAGATAAACCAGCCGTTTTATTCCTTGGTCAAAAGATTCAGGACACAGTCTCCCTCAGGTAATACGACTTAGCTACGTGAAGGAGAGTTAATTACCGCCCTCTTCAAGTGGATTGGGGTTGCTCCTAGATTTACCTGTAGACGTTAACGATCAAGGAGATAAGGTTTGCGTCGTCTACGTTGTCCTTAACTAAATCAACAGTTTCAAATATCTCAATTCTATCTCCAGGTTGTATGTCGGAGAACGTAATTGGTTTTGCTAAGCTACTCTCAATGAGATTCACTTTCATGATTTCCATTCTGGCTGGGCTATAAAAGAACGAGGTCACAGCGCCATTTTTCCCTTCCACAACGATCTCTCCATCGTAGGTATAGTAGCCCGGTGAACCAACGTAATAATGTTTAACGGGAATCTTAACTTTACCAGACTCTTGATTCACCTTAACCACTGTTCCTTCAAATCCGGTTGTAGTAACTAAGCTTGTAAGAAAATCACTAGTTTCCAGAGTCATCCGCCCGAACCATTCTAAGTTTGACTTGGGTATTGAGTTATTCATCCGTAATTTGTCCACGAAAGCAAAGAAAACTGCAGTAGGGCCTTCAGTCTTTCCCTGTTTGATTTCTCCTCCCCGAGCGAAGACAACAAAAAACAACACAAACACCACTAAGAGCAAAAAAAGCCATTGCTTAGAATTTAATTTATTCATTTATGATATCTTGTATTATAGCACCCATATTAGTGTTATCAATAGAGTGCAGAGAGGTAAAATCATTAAGGATATCTTTTAAACATGCAGCTTATCCAAAAAAGTAAGCTTAAGAGCATTTTTGTGCTATTCATGGTGGCGATGTTGTTGACTGTCATTATTCTAGTTGCTCAATCTAACTCAGATTATAGTGAGAAGCTGATCTCTATCTTGAATGGGTGCCAGAGTAGGGGCGGTTCAATGTCGTACGGTTGTTTTAGGGATAGATTAGCTCCTCTTGTTAAAGCAGACCACCTTGGAGAAATTGCATCTAGCCTAGAAACCATATTTGCCCAAGCAGATCCTAATCAATACGGAGTTGTCTCTTGTCATGGTTCTGCCCATGTGCTTGGCGAGATAGCCGTCAGTAAGGGCATTGAGTGGAAACAGATTATTAAAAGTTGTAATAGGTCTTGTGATTACGGCTGTGAGCATGGAGCTTTCGGTCAGTTATTGCGAGAAGATCGAAGTTTTGTAGATAATTTGAAGGATATTTGTGCGCAGTTTAGCGATTATGATGTCTCTCAATACAAATACGAGACTGAAGGTTGTTATCACATAGTGGGACACTCTTTGGGCGAATTATACCCAGACGTTGCCCTTGCTCTTAACGCGTGTGGAGAGTTTGACATGGTGTGGCAAAGAAACAATTGTGCTGAGGGAGTATTAATGGATTACTTTTTCGGCTCAACCTTGTCACCAGTTGTGTTCGAGGGTGAAGAAAGGGAGATTATTACTTTATGTAATTCATTGCCACAAGAGTACTCACAAGTCTGCTTAGAGAATTTGGGCTTTTATGCATACTCAATCATTCCCGATAAGGAGAAGGCAGCAAAAACTTGTTTGGCAATTAGGGAAAATTTACAGGAACCATGCTTCTACTCACTGGGGAATCGTGCTTTCTTCGCATTGAGTGAGTCGCCAGAGGAAGCATTTAGGTATTGTTCTCTGACAGGCACATTTATTAATACTTGTATAAAAGGAGTTATAGAGGGGGATATAGCAGCTAGTAAAGAAGCTGAGTTCAGCCTTGCCCTATGTCAATTGTTAGGCGTAAAAGAACAAGAGGAGTGTCTTCGTTTTCTAAACGATACCAAAACCTACATCTGGGAGGAGTAGAGAGTTACTAGAGCTTATAGGTGTTGTGAACCAACACGTCGTCAGTGAAATAGTTGTGGTTATCACCGGGCAGACTTAGGTTATAGACGTCATTAACTCCATCAATAAATTCCCTAGAGGATACGGTAATTTCTTGACCATTCGGCCCCAAGAGCCTGTCGCCGATATTAATATCATCAGCTCTGACCCACTTGGATTTACTTGCAACCCAAATCCTATGGTTACCAGTTACCTTAAGGGAGTCGTTTATTACAATGTATCCTCCGCTAGTATCTGGGTGAGTTAGAAGTTTCACCACAGCATCTTCCACCATCTCACCTTGTTTAATGTCGTATGACATAACCCTATCCCCAGGCTGTATTTCCTCAATGTTCTTGTATGTGCTATCTGCCATAAGGACTTTAGTCCCAGCTAGGAAACATGCATAGTTACTTTGACCATAACCATATCTCCAGTAGCCACCCTGAGAGTAGGAGTAGTAGTTAGTTTGAGAGTAGTGATATCTCCAATAAGAGGACTGAGCGTAGTAGTTAGATTGAACGTAGGAATATCTCCAATAAGAGGACTGAGCGTAGTAGTTAGATTGAACGTAGGAATAGCTCCAATAAGTGGACTGAGCATAGTAGTTAGATTGAGTGTAGGCATAGCTCCAATAAGTGGACTGAGCATAGTAGTCAGCCTGAGAGTAGGCATAGTAGTTAGATTGAGAGTAGGAGTAACAATCATTAGTGGCACTAAACGCAGCATCATTACAATCTACTATTGTTCTACCACCATTAGTTAGGCTACTTACCCTAACAACCGTAGGCGGTTCAGATGGCTTATCCGTATCTTTATACCAAGTAAGAGCTGCAGCATATCCGTCACCATCGCCATCCACAGCCCAAAGATAACTTTTAACGATCTCACGGGGGCGGTTGCCTAATGAGAAATGCCACCCAGTACCTTTATTTATACTTTTGCCATTATTAAATACTATGTATTGACCGGAATTAATGGTGAGAGTTACATTGTCGGCGAATGTTATATTACCGGCGTCCACCCCATCGTTAGTTACACCACCAAAAGCACAATCGTAGGGAATTTGATAGTCTCCAGATGCCGAAGGCTCGGGGCAAACAACGGCTTGGGCTTCTGGTGTGAACAAAAAAAACGCTAACCACACCGTAGTAACCGCTATCAACGGTGCTCCGAAAGTGATGGATCTTCTCACCTTACAGTCGTTACAATTTTAGACGTGCCATTAGCGCTAATGGCAATCACAGTTACGGTATAGTTTAACTTTAGCGTATCATTCGGAAATTCTACAGATCCCCCCCAGACTCCATTTACGTCAGTTCCTTCTGCCAACTGTAGCTCAGCGGTATTTGCTTTGGAGTTATTGTCTAGCGTGATCGTAACTTCAACCGAACTTACTGGGATGGTATCTGATACTTTCACAGATAGATTCTGCGTTTGTCCAACCTTAGCGTCCAGCGGATCAACAGTTAATTCAGTTATTACGGGGCCAGTAAAATCACCAACTATCTCATATGTTTGAATTCCCTGAGGAATGGGTCTCTGGGCTATTGGGCTTGCCTGTGGCTCAGTGGGAGTATCTATTGTCCTGTTTGGTATCGCATAGAAGACCATGAAAGCGACAAACGCCACTAGTACAGCGACCTCCACAACAACAGAACCCCCGTTATTATCTCTGTCCATATGTTTATATTCTTACACTATCATAAACAACCATTTTTAGATACTATCAGGTAATGCTATACGAAGCATTATTAAACTGCAAAAAAGTTATTAACAAATGGGAAAGATAAAGATCAATCCGGGTTTGGTTCTATTAGTATCACTTATCGCCATTGTTGGTGTCTATTTTTATACAAAAACCAGAGAGGAGCCCGAAACCATTCAGCAACCAGAGGTTATTTGGGATCAGCAAAGACAATACCCCGCTGACTTCACCGATAATGAAAAGATAGTTTTGGTACCGCAGACAGACGATGTACCCAGACCGGCTCACGTAAAATGGGATACAACATTTCAGGAGATTGCTGAGGATGTGGATACATTGAAATTGGTTACGGTGGGCAGTGATTGTTTTGGAAGGCCCTCGGTGCTCAAGACCGAAATGGGTAGCCCTATCAATGTGGAAAACACCACAGAGGCAGATATCTCTATTGGCATGGGAGAACAGAGTTGGAGTGTACCCGCGCGAGCAACTATAACCATAACGCCTGTTTTTAAGATCCTCCCTGATTTCAAAAACTATTTTGTTTACGGTTATGGCTGTGGTTTTCCCTCAGCGCCATCGGGCCTTTTCTATATAGATGATTTTTAGGTCAAGGGGGCGTTTTTCTGCTAATCTTAGATAGAAACGAGCATGAGCACCTGGATGGGCTTATATAATTATAAAAAGGCTATTATCTCCATTTTTGTTGTTGGGCTGTTAGCTTTTAGTGGTTTTATCTACTTTAAAATGTTTTCTAATTCTTACTCAGAATTAGAGGAGATTAACGGACAAGATTTAAACTTTGAGGAACTAGATAAAATATTTACAGAAATTGCAGAATCCAAAGGGGCAGAGTATGCCTTTGAAGTATTAAGACAAGCAGAGCTTCCTCCCAATACAGATACACACCTTTTGGGCCATACCGTAGGAGACGTTTTGTATAAGGATAAGGGAATTAAAGGGATGGTGGTGTGCACTGATGATTTTAGAAATGCCTGTTCACACTCTATTGTGGTGGGTCACCTCTTAGAAAACGGAGAGAGCGCTCTTGGGGATATATTTAAGGCTTGTCGTAAAGCACCGGGAGGATCGGGAGCGTATGGTATGTGTTACCACGGACTAGGACATGGGGTGTTAGCGTATGCCGATTATGACCTAGAGAAGGCAGTAGCTTTATGCGAGAACAATAAAACTATTGAGGGGGGAGGAGTGGAGTCTGTGGAGTGCATAGGTGGAATTATTATGGAAATAGTGTCTGGGGGGCAACATAACCCTGAGGCCTGGGGGGCTTCTCGGGCAAAATATCTATTTGGTTCGAATGATCCTCTTTACCCATGTACCGCATCGTTTATGTCCCCTCAAGCTAGGCGTCAGTGTCTACTCTACTTAACGCCACATCTATGGGAGTATACCAGCGAAAATATTAATGAACCCAGAGCAGAAGATTTTAAAATAGCTTTCCGTTTGTGCGATACATTGCCGACAGCCAGTGCGATAGAAAAAGATGCCTGTTATGGTGGTTTCGGGAAAGAGTTTGTCGGGCTGGTAAAAAGTAGAGATATTCGACAAATAGAGAACTTTAATCATGAAAATTCAAAGCAGGTATACGATTGGTGTCTCTTGGCGGGAGAGGGGGATGGTATTAAAGCCTGCATAAGACACGTAGTTAACTCTTTATATTGGGGTGGTGAAAATAGCATAGATGCACCCATCGTTTTTTGCGAGGAGATCAGGGAATCCCAATATCAAAGGGAATGTTTCGAGCACCTATCGGGAGTAGTCTCCTACTATTCTGGAGGCGATATAAATAAGGTTGCGGAATTGTGTGGCAAAATACCAGAAGAATTAAGGGGATATTGTAAGCAATAGATTACATTTATATATGGATAAAAGGTTTTTTCTCGCTCTTACTGGGTTAGTTATATTAATAGGTGTGTCTTTTTGGACAAGCTCTGTTTTCACTGAAGATAAAGTTTCTAACGAAACCCTTAAGGATATAGTCCAGAAAAGATCTTTGTGGGAAAAACAGATTAGGCAATTTGGAGCGCAGAAAGTGTGGGCAGATCTTACCAGAGAATACGCCACTAACTACAATAGACATGCAGTAGGTCATATCTATGGAGAACTTTTGTATGATATCTATGGCAATGGGGGACTGAAGTATTGCGATACTGGATTTTCATACGGCTGTTTTCATTCATTTTTTGGTCGTGTTCTATCCGAGCAGGGAACGGATGCAATAGGTGAGCTAGATAAGGTATGTATAGAAAAATTTGGCCCAGTTGATTCTGGCTGCCAACATGGTATAGGGCACGGTATATTGCAGTACCTCGGCCCCACTAAACTAGTTGAATCGTTGTCTTTGTGTTCTAAAATTTCAGTTGATGGAGATAGTTGTCTAACGGGTATCTTTATGGAATACAATTTCCCAGCTGAAGTGAGTGGACTGGAGATTGAAGAGAAAATACGAGATTTCAAAGAAGAGGATCCATATTATCCCTGTTCTGGTGTACCCGAAAGTTTCAAAAAGAGCTGTTATTATGAACTACCTAGGTACTGGGAACGAGTATTATCTTCTGATTTTGAGTATATCGGACAGTTGTGTCAGGGCGTTTCTGAGACTATAGAGATCAAGAATGGCTGTTTTGAAGGAGTAGGCGAGGTGGTTAGCTTATCCACTGACCATTCTGTAGAGGAGACAATTGTTCGGTGTAGACAAATGCCAGATATAAACGCTGAAGAGACATGTAGGGTAGCGGCTTCGTGGGGGTTCTACTCGTTACCAGAATATAGAGATGATGCTCCAAAAGTTTGTGTAGGCCTAAGGAAAGAAGTTTCTGAAAAATGCGCAAGATAAGCCCCAAACTTCAGATAGTGATATTCAGTTCGATTCTCTTGATAATACTGGGGATAGTGATTTTTAGAACAAACATTTGGCAAGATACACAGATTGAACAATGCTCCCGTTCGGAGAACCAACAAAAATGTTGGCGAGATTTGATTATAGGAACATTCAATCGAAAGGGCTTAGATAAAAGCTTGGATTTAATTGAAACTATCTATGAATCAAATCCAGAGTTTATTAGTGTTTGTCACGACTTTGGTCACCTGCTCGGTAGGGAAACATATAAGTCATTTAGATCTGGTGAAGAGTTGAAGATCAATTCCAAAACCTCTTTTTGTTCATACGGTTTTTATCACGGTTTAATGGAGGAGATGGCGAGAAGTGAATCAGATCTTTCTCGAGTAAGAGATTTCTGTGATTATGTAGACGCTCAAATTGTCGATCAAAGCCCAGATGCTACTTTACAATGTTTTCACGGTATTGGTCATGGGTGGGTTAACGTTCATGATGAGCCTGAGCTTTGGGGAGACGCTCTAGGTATTGCCCAAAGGGGCATCAATTTGTGTGAGCAAGTTTCACAAAATGAATCGGAACTATCTCGCTGTGCTACGGGTGTATTTAATGGTATAGCCTTCTTTTATATAAATAAAGAATATGAGTTGGAGGTGGATAGAGAAGACCCCCTATGGCTTTGCCGCATACAAGAAGAACAGTATAAGGATCCGTGTTATTTAAGCTTTAATGTAACCCTTATGAATATCACCGACGGCAACCTACTCAAAGCAGCCAAATTTATTGAAGCAATACCCGAAGATGATTATGCACGCCACGCTATGCTCAATTTAGCTGTACCTTTCGGGCTCATGAACATTGAGGGTGCAAATAGGGAGGGAATCGGTCTTTGTCGGCAGGTGCAATCTAGGTTGATAGAGCCTTGCATTCAAGGATATGCATTTGCTTTTCTAGAGCACGGAGAACCGGGGAAGGAGTATGCGGGAGCGATTAATACGTGTATTGCCTCAGACCTCACAGCGGAAGAAGAAGGGGGCTGTCTATCATATATTTTTAACTACCTACCCCAGTGGTACTCTGAAGACAGAGCCTATGCGATTTGCGAAACACTAGACACAAAATATCAGGCATTCTGTTCCGAATCGGTGAGAGAGCAATTAAGCAGACTTAACTAACAACGGTGAAATATACAAATAAATACTTATTAACCATCTTGGCTATTGGGGCTGTATCCTTTTTAGTTTTTATTGTGTGGGGAAGAGGAAGCGCATCGTTAGATGCTTATGCCGACGGTTTGGTTGAAAAGTGTAGAAACGTTGCTCAAAAACAAGAGTGCTACGACAGAGAAATACCCAAATTAATGAAAAAGATAAGCATGGAAGATACTTTTGGGGTAACCACCCTAGTGCAAGAGAGGGATACTTCTTTTTTGTACTGTCATGTACTGGGTCATACTTTGGCGAGTATAGAAACCAAGAAAGATCCAGGAGCTTGGAAAGATGTCATTAGTCGCTGCCCAAGTGGAGTTTGCTCAAATGGCTGTGTACATGGCGCTTTCCAAGAAAGGTATAGGTCAGAAGTTCTCTCGGGCGAAGAACTTGAGGAGACCAAGAAAGAACTAGAGGTCATATGTGAGGAGAGAGAGGGATATATACCCACCGATGTGGAACAGGGTAGCTGTTATCACGCACTAGGACATTTATTTATGTATATAACTGGTGCTGATATAAACATGGCAGTGTCGATTTGCGATGAAACCAGTAAGAAAACTGACGGAAGAGATTTTAGCGCCCTGTGCTACGACGGCGCATTTATGCAGATATTCCAACCCTTAGGTGCAGATGACATTTCTCTGATACGTGGTAAAGAACAGACTAAGGAAAGTGTACCCAGTTTTTGCGCTAACTTCAGTGGGGAAAAAATGGCTTCATGTTGGAGTGAGTCTTGGCCCTTGTTTTTGGAGGAGATAACTCTACCAGGTGGTGCTTTGAATTTCTGCTCACATCTTTCAGGAGAAAACAAGGAAGATTGTTTAACAGATATTTTCTATATCATTCCTATCCAAGCAGGTTTTAATCAGAGTTTAATTAAAGAATACTGTGGTGCATTGCCGGGGACATACAAAGATAAATGTTTTGCTCAATTTGTAATTAGACTATTGGAGATTGACTCAAGGAATGTAGAGATGGCAGTTACTTTTTGTGGTGGATTAGATGAGGAAAGAAAAATGAAATGTTTTGAGACCCTTGCAGACGTGTCGAAATTTGTCTTTCATAGAGAGTCATCGGAATACGAAAAACTCTGTGGTTTGATTCCTGCAGAGCTAAAAAGTAGGTGCTATGAAAAAGAAGATTAAACGAATATCAATAATAACGACGATTATACTCGGCACAATCTTGGTGGCCTTCGCACTCTTCTACTTCCATTATATCTATCCCTCTCAAACTCATGAGATCATTCTCACCGAGAACGGATTTGAACCTACCTCAATTACCATCAACAGATTTGATATAGTGAAGTTTTCTACAACAGCAGGAAAGACTTTCTGGCCTGCCTCTAACCTTCACCCCCTTCATGATATCTATCCCGCCTTTGATCCGAAGATGCCGATTGACCCAAGTAAGTCTTGGAGCTTTCGTTTTACTAAAGTAGGAACCTGGGAATTCCATGACCACCTTTTCCCGGCGTATAGGGGGAACATAACGGTTGTGGTAACACCCTCGCGCATAGATTATTCACTACAAGATATACCCGCCCTTAAGCTAGATATAAAAGAGGCCATTGCCAAAAAAGGAGCCGCAGTGACCTATCGGGAAGTAAAAGACGCTTTTGCAAATAGCTTGTCCACCGAAAGTCACCTAGCCGCCCATATTTTTGGAGAAGTACTGTACGGAGCATTGGGTACTGAGGGGATAGGGATTTGTGATGACGCTTTTGGCTTTGGTTGCTATCACGCTCTTTTTGGTCAGGCGGTAGCCAATGAGGGTTCGGGTATAGTGAAGGAATTAGACCGTGTCTGTGTAGAAAAATTCGGCCATGTGGGTTTGGGCTGTACTCATGGCATTGGACACGGTTTGGGAGAATATATGGGTCCAGAGCGTATCGTAGAACAGTTACAAGTTTGTTCCGAGCTCACCTGGCAGGGAGATCTCTTTGGGTGTTCGGGTGGGGTGTTTATGGAGAATAATTTTCCTACTCAAATTGGAGAAAGTAGTGTTACCATAGAGCTAAGAAAACTGGAAGGTGAAGATTACTATGCTCCATGTGATTCAATACCTAATAGATATAGGAAGTCGTGTATTTTTGAACAGACATCGTGGTGGATAGAGGTATTAAATAGAGATTACGAAAAGATTGCCCAGTTGTGCTTAGAAGTTGGTAATCCAGAGGCGGAATATTGTCTCAGGGGATTAGGGAATCATATCGTTGAAAGGTCAGCATATAATATCGATATTACTAAAGATTTATGTAAACGTATGCCTGACAAAACTAGCGAAGCCTTGTGCAGGGCGGGTGCGCATTGGGCTTTCTTCTCTAACCCAGAGAAAAGAAGCCAGGCAAATGATCTGTGCCAAGATCTAGGTTCGCTAAAAGAATTTTGCATAGGAAAAGCAGACCTACTCAATTTCAATGAAAATACTTTATAAATACCATTTACACTTAAAACGCAATTACGTCATCCTATTGTCTTTAGGCATCTTGGGGTTAGCTATTTTGGCCGGAAGCTTCTTTATAGATTATGGCAAACTCCTCCTTTATCTAAAAGCGCAGGATAGTTCAACAATTGAGTATGACGGAGAAAAATTTAATCCAGAAAAAGTAGTTGTTTTTAAGGGAGCAGAGGTTACATTTAAAAACTTATCTGAAAGAGAGTTTTGGCCTGCTTCCAATATTCACCCAATCAACGGACTCTATCCTGAATTTAATTCTGACTTCAGCATCGTCCCAGATGACTCTTGGAGTTTTGTTTTTGAAAGGGTCGGTGAATGGGACTATCACGATCACCTCAAATCACCAGTAGGGGGAGAGATAGTAGTAATAGACAGAAACCCCCTAAAAAGAAACGACGCATGCTCAAAGATATCAAATCTTTCATATGGAGAAAGACAGGTGTGTTGGTATTTTGAAATGAAAGAAATTATAGAGAAGGAGGGCATTAATAAAGCTTTCGATCATTTGACATACCTTTTTAGCACAGAGCCAACTTTTGCTGGTGGTTGTCACGATGTTACCCACTTAATAGGAGAATCATCTTATAGAAGATTTGCTGAAGGAGAAAAACTAAAATTTGAAGGAGATACGTCTTATTGTGGTTATGGTTATTATCACGGCTTTATTGAGGCCATGCTTTTTGCAACTGGAGACTATGAACAAGCAAAAGAACTTTGTGAAAGTGCAGATGATTTTCTTAAGTCAACCATAAGAAATCCAAATGCCACATATGCTTGCTATCACGGGATGGGTCATGCGATGTTTGACTCTCACTCTCCCCATCTCTGGGGGGATGAAGAGAAAATGATTGAGCCGGCGCTCGCTATCTGCGAGCAGATAACCGAAGGCCTTGAAGAGGAAAAGAGAAAACAGTGCGCTACGGGAATTTTTAATGCATTAGGAATAGCCTATTCCAATGATCAATACAACCTTAAAATGAACGAATCTGACCCAGTCTGGATTTGTAGGAAGCAACCGGAATTATACAAAGGAGCCTGTTTCGCAGAGGTTAGTATGTCTTGGATTATTAAGGCAGGAGAAAGAGGTTCAAACTTCGATTTTAATAAGGCAGCTGCATTTGTAAATTCCATCGGTGATCCTATCGGTGAAAGGGTTTCAGCAATGTCGCTATCCTCTGAATATGCAAGAGTTCATAGATCAGAATTTTCCGAGGAGGATTTGATTGAAAAATGTAACTTATTCTCCGGAGAAAATAATGATAATTGTGTCTCGGGAGTAGTTTTAACATTAATGCACTGGGGTCTACCCGGAGAAGAGTTTAAAGATGCGATTAGTTTTTGCAAGAATAGTTTAATGAGCGATACTCAGAAGGAAGCTTGTTTTGGCTATCTCCTACCAAGGTTGGGAACGCTTTATTCTAGTGAAAAGGCCGATGAAATTTGTGCGTCTATCGATGAGGAATATAGATACCTATGTGAATGAAAAGAAACCTCCAAACCATTATTTTAGTTACCGCATTAATGTTGGTGGCCATCAGTGCTTTCGTTTTTTATACAATCACCTACGGAAATGGTTTTCCTCTTAATAAAGAGGGCATCGATATATTAGGTCGACAAGTGATCGATAAGTGCAAAGATGCTCCCTACAGACCGACTTGTTACGAACAGGAGATTCCTAATCTGGTGGGTAAAATATCCATGGAAGATGCCTTTCGGGTTACTAAGATTGTCCAGGAACTTGACCCGACTTACGCTTACTGCCATGTTTTGGCGCACAAAATTAGTTTTGCTGAAGCAGAGAGAAAACAGAATGACTGGAGAGACATTATGACTCGTTGTCCATTCACCATGTGTAACTACGGTTGTCTACACGGTTCTTTAATTGAGAGATTTAGGGGAGAAGTTTTAGATGAAAAACAGAAGGAAGAAGCCGTAAATGAACTTCAAGATGTTTGTGAGCCAAGGGGTTCTTGGAATCCGACCAGTCTTGATAAAAACATGTGTTACCATGCCCTAGGGCACTTGGCGGTGTATATTACTGGAGCTGACATAAAGGAAGCAAATGACTTTTGTAAAAAAGTTTCAGTAAAAGAAGGCATAAGGGACTATTATGAAATCTGCGTAGAGGGAGTTTATATGACGATCTATCAAGGAATAGACCCAGAAGAGATAGCGTTGGTAGCTGAGATTAAGCCAGAGAAAAGTGAGGTGAGGCAGTATTGCTCTCAGTTTGAAGGGGTAGATTACGAAGCTTGTAATCGAGAATCTTATCCACTTTTTCTAGAAGATCTAAAAAAACCGGAATCCTTAG
>Ga0210057_1006001_pt1 | contig 15294 bp, 15 predicted proteins | sample CryGeyCG2114_010_2_FD_183968 | JGI IMG/M metagenome (GOLD analysis project Ga0210057, IMG submission 183968) | Groundwater microbial communities from aquifer - Crystal Geyser CG10_big_fil_rev_8/21/14_0.10 (SPAdes) (version 2) | ecosystem: Environmental > Aquatic > Deep subsurface > Groundwater ... | reverse complement strand
TGAAGTGTCCGCCAGCTGTTTTCGCCCAACGGATTATTTCGTCAAAATCAATATTCATTTTTAATAAACCGTCAATTTATCAGGAAATCGCAGAGGTACAAGTTGTCTAAAAAATGGGTACCTCACAAACAGTATTACAAAAAAATATTTAATAAGAGGGCAGACAAAGTATTGGCACAAAAAACTCTGGTTGAAACCAGAGTTTTTTTAAACGCTATTTTTTCTTTTTTCCCGTGTTCGGTCAAGCTCAGATAAAAACTTTTTTCGTAAGCGGATGTTTTGCGGGGTAACTTCCAGATATTCATCGTCTTTCATTATTTCTAGTCCTCTTTCTAGGGAAAGTTTAAATGGAGGCACCAAGACAATTGCTTCGTCGGATCCGCTAGCGCGCATGTTAGTTAACTCTTTACCTTTGGTTGGGTTAACCGCCATATCCATGCCTTTGGAGGTATTGCCAATGATCATGCCTTCGTAAACTTCGGTGCCTGCGCCAATATACAAAACACCTCTTTCTTGCAAATTCCACAAAGCAAACCCTAAGGCCTTGCCATTGGCCATTGAGGCCATTGAGCCAACACTTTGTTTTACGATTTCACCGACAAAGGGCCTAAAGCCAATAAATTGACTACAAAGAATGCCTTTGCCTTTGGTGGCGATAACAAATTCACCGCGATAGCCCAAAAGTCCTCTGGTCGGAATCTCAAAAGTTATTCTGGTGTGGTTTTGTTCAGGGCGCATATCTGTCATTAATCCTTTTCGTTTTGAAAGTTTTTCAATCACCACGCCAGAAAATTCATTTGGCACATCGATGGTAAGTTCCTCAAATGGTTCCATTTTTATCCCATTTCCCTCTTTGGTAATAACTTGAGGTTGGGAAACCTGAAGCTCATAGCCCTCACGTCTCATATTTTCTAATAATATAGCAATATGTAATTCCCCCCTGCCCGAAACTGTGAAATATTCCATTTTGGAAAAATCTACTTTTAAACCCACGTTAATTTCAAGCTCTCTTTTTAATCGTTCTCTGATTTGTCTGATGGTGACAAATTTTCCTTCGCGACCCGCGAATGGCGAACTGTTAACCAAAAAGTTTAAAGAAATAGTCGGCTCGTCAATGTTGATTGATGGCAGGACGGGCTGATCTTTATCGGCGCAAATTGTTTCTCCAATATAAATATCAGGCAGGCCGGCAATCATTATGATATCACCAGCCATTGCTTCTTGAACTTCTTCTCTTTTTAAGCCAGAAAAAGAGAATATTTTGGTGATTTTTCCGGTTCTTGTTTCTCCAGAGGGTGTCTTTATAAAAACATTGCTTCCGGTTTTAACAACGCCTTCGTAAATTCTGCCAACGGCTAATCGTCCCATAAAATTATCATAACCCAAATTAAATGGCTGAATTCTTAATTGCCGCTTGTTCAATTCGCCGCTGGACGAAGAAGGAACTTTTTCTAAAATAACATCTAAAAGCGGCGTTAAATCATTTGCTTGATCGTGCAAATTAAGCATTGCCACGCCGTTCTTGGCTATGGCGTAAAGACATATAAAATTAAGTTGTTCTTCGGTTGCTCCGAGATCATAAAAAAGTTCGAAGACCTTGTCGTGAACCCATTCTGGCCTGGCCGCTGGTTTGTCAATTTTGTTAATCAGGAGAATCGGTTTTAACCCAAGCCCTAAAGATTTTTTTAAAACAAATTTTGTCTGAGGCATAGGCCCCTCTTGAGCGTCCACTACTAAAACTACAGAATCAATAGAGCGTAAAACTCGCTCTACTTCAGAGCCAAAATCAGCATGGCCAGGGGTGTCCACGATATTGATTTTTGTGTCTTTGTAATAAATAGAAGCGTTTTTTGAATAAATGGTAATACCATGCTCAATTTCTAAGGCGTTAGTATCCATGGTTGTCCCTTCCAACGCTAAACCCGCCTGACGCAATAAGGCGTCGGTTAAACTAGTTTTACCATGGTCAACATGGGCGATGATGGCGATATTTCTAATTTCCATTTTTATTTTTCTTAATTAAGTTTAACATTAAATAATTTTTGTTGATCAGTAAAGTAAAGCTTTTTAGTTTTGGCGATATATTGGATCCATGGGTTTTGCGCGTTAATAAAATCGCTAAGATTAATATTGTCGCGGTTGTCAATTTCCGCGATTTTTATTGCATCTTGAGTAGTAAAAATAATATGGCTACTATCAGCTGGGTGCCAGATAACTTGTAAAATTGGTTGGCCCAATCGCACTATCAAATCTTTTTGCCCAATTTCTTTTTGGGGTTGGCTAGTTTGTTTGTCTAAATATATTACCCAAATTTCGTTAGACCCCATAATTAATAATTTTTTGCCATCAGGGCTAAAAAAGGCATCATGAATATCATTTTGAATTATTTCAAAAATTCGATCGTCGCGTTTGTAAAGATAAAACAAATTATCGGCCACTAACGCGATTTGCCCATTGGGGCCGATTACTAAATTAGTTTTTTTAATATTATTTTGTAGAATAGGTCTTATAGTTAATTGCTTGATATTTTCGCCGGTTAAGTTAGTTGAATATAAAAAATAACCGGGTTCTTTAAGATAAAATAACGAATTATTGGCAATTGTGAAATCAAAAATATTATCGCTAATTTTTACTAAAGTGTTGCTAGATAAATCTTGTTGAAAGAGCGTTGTCCCTTGTAAAAAGAAAATCTTATTATTGCCTGATGGATGCCAAATTATTTTATTTATTGATTGATTTGGATTTTGGCTAGTTAGTTGAGTAGTTTTTTGATTAGTTAAATCTATCAAGAACCAAGTATCTTTTTGTTGAATTAAGATCTTTTTATCGTCGGGTGACCAATTAAACTGGTCTATGGTTGCATTAGCAGTTTTAAATTGTTTTTGTTGATATTGATTAAAGTCAAAATAATCAATGGTGTCAGGTTGATTTTTTTGCCAGCTAATGATTTGCTGGCTATTATCGCTGAGTTTAAATCGGTTAGAAGGTAGTATCGGTAGCAATTCTAAAATTGGCGATTGGGGAGTTAAAAGAATCTCTCGGGCTTCGGTGACTAAATTAGAGTCAATTTTTAGAGTTTTTTGCCAAGAATGATAACCGTTAAGTTTAACGGTTATCGTATATTGATTCGGTTTGAGGTGCTTGATAAGACAGGGTGTTTTTTCAATAATTTTGCCATCAATTAGAACAGTAGCATTTTTTGGTTGGCTTTTAATATATAAGGCACCAGTTTGTATGACGGTCTTTTTTTGCCAATCAAAACCATACCCTTGCGCGTAAAGCAAAATACAAGGGGTGATTATCACGAATAACAAACAAAAACCATAAAATATTAAACGTCTAATAATATGAGACATATTTCTTGTCAATTAACAAATAATAAGATAGAATAAACCGATATGCAAAGATTTATTATAAAAGGTCAAAAACCATTGTCAGGCGAAATTAAGGTAAACGGCGCGAAAAACGCTGCTTTAAAGTTTTTAGCCGCGGCCTTGTTGTCCGCGGATAAGTGGACCTTAAGTAATATTCCTCAAATTGAGGATATTTTTACTTTGGCCAAACTGATCCAGTCTCTGGGGGTGAATCTATCTTACGATAAAGATGCTTTTAGTGTTCACGCGATTCAGGACCCCAAAACTGATTTAAATCCCGATTTAGCTATTAAATTACGCGCTTCGGTATTACTAACTGGACCGTTAATAGCAAGATGTGGCCATGTTTTTTTGCCATATCCGGGGGGGTGCGCGATTGGTCAAAGACCTATTGATATTTTTCTTAAAGGGTTTTCGTCTTTGGGCGTCAAGATTAAGGCGAAAAATAATGGTTACGTTTTGACAACTAGTAGTTTGCGTGGTAATAAGTTTTTCTTTCCGCAGGTTAGTGTCACTGCCACAGAAACTTTAATGATGGCCGCGTGCCTGGCGCGAGGCAAGACGCTTTTATGGAATGCAGCCTGTGAACCAGAAATTCCTTTTTTAGCTGATTTCTTGAATCAATGTGGCGCTAAAATCAAAGGCGCGGGTACTCCATTTATAGAAATAGAGGGCGTTTCGCGGATTAACGGAGGGGATATAGCAATGATGTCTGATCGGATTGAAATGGGCACTTTCGCGGTACTCGCAGTGGCCTGTGGAAATAATACAATTAAAATTATAAATTGTCAACCAGAACACGCCCAATCTCTTTGGTTAAAACTTAAAGAAGCCGGAGCAAAAATTAAGCTTGGTCCTGACTGGGTTGAGGTCCAACATGCTAATAATATACGGGCAGTGGATTTAAAAACCCAAGAATATCCTGGTTTTGCCACGGATCTTCAAGCGCCGTTTTGTGTGTTAATGACGCGAGCTCGCGGCGTAAGTTTAATTCACGAAACAATTTTTGAAAGCCGTTTATTCTATACGGATATTTTGAATCACATGGGGGCAAGGATTATTATGGCTGATCCTCATCGGGCGATAGTTGTCGGCCCAACTCAGCTTTGTGGCCAAAAAATTATCAGCCCCGATATTCGTGCTGGGATTGCGCTTTTAATCGCTGGTTTAATGGCTAAAGGTGAAACAATAATTGAAAATATTTATCAAATTGATCGGGGGTACGAGAAAATCGAAGAACGTTTGCGGGGATTAGGCGCGGATATTAAACGCGTTTCGTAATTAAAAATTAGAAATTAAAAATTAGAAATTTTAGTCCATGTTTATAAGAAAAATCGGTATCGATCTTGGCACCGCTAATACTTTAGTTTGTCTGCCTAAAAAAGGCATAGTAATTAACGAGCCAACTGTAGTCGCTGTTTCTATTGATGATAACCGAGTGGTGGCTGTGGGGGCTGTGGCCAAGGGGATGATTGGTCGGGCGCCAGAATCTATTATGGTTTATCAGCCGATGCGTGATGGAGTGATCGCTGATTTTCGGATCACCCAAACATTGTTGCGTTATTTTATAGAGAAAGTGATTGGTCGAGTGCGTTTTTTTAGGCCAGAAGTTTTAGTCGCGGTGCCGGCCGGCATTACCTCAACAGAGCGGCGTGCGGTAGTAGAAGCCGCCTTGGCTGCTGGCGCCAAATCAGCATATGTTGCCAAAGAGCCGGTTTTATCCGCCATTGGCGCGGGTGTGCCCATAAATTCCGCGGCTGGTAATTTGGTCATTGATATCGGTGGTGGCACATCGGAAATCGCGGTAATTTCTTTGGGTGGCGTAGTCGCTTGGGCGTCAGTGCGTATTGGCGGCAATAAAATAGACCAGGCGATCACCGATTACATACGCAAACGTCATAATTTGATTATTGGCGAGCAGGTGGCGGAAAAAGTGAAAATAACCGTTGGCACAGCCCTGCCGCAAAAAAAAGAGAAAATAATGGAAATTCGCGGACGCGATCTTTTAAGCGGATTGCCGCAAACTATCGCTATCCGTAATAATGAAATTCCCGATGCGGTCGGTGATGAATTACGAGATATTTTACAAGGTATTAAAAAAGTGCTTCAAGAAACTCCGCCGGAATTAGCCGCGGACATCATTGATCGCGGCATGGTGTTATCTGGCGGCGGTTCACTTTTGCGTAATTTTGACAAACTGATTACTCAAGCCACAGATGTGCCTTGCTTTCGCGCGGACGAACCCTTGCTCTGCGTGGCCAAAGGCACGGGCATTGTCCTTGAGCATTTGGAGCTTTATAAAAGGAGTTTAATGAGTAATAAGCGATAGTTTTTAATTGGTAGTTTGTAGACCCTTTTAAATATTAAAAGGATGAGTAAACAAAGTGAAGCCAGATATAAACTGAAAGTTAAATACTTTGAAAAACTGAAAGAAACATCGTTTGTCGTTGACCCATATGTTGAAAATTTTATAAATAGTCATCTTGATCTTTCTGATGAGATTAAAACAAAAATGTTAGAAAGGTACCGTTTTAAAAAGCCAAAACTGCGACCTGCTCAAGTTAGATTTGCTTGCGAATTAGCAGGCGGCCAAGGCTGGAAGAAAGTCATCCCACTTTGTGGAGCTATTGAATTGAAAGATACAAGTTATTATTGCGCTGATGATGTTTTTGACAAAAACAAAAATTCAAAAATGATATACATAATAGGGAATTTATTATCTGTAATGGCTAATTTAATGGTTAGTGAGATAGAGCAAGTAGCAAACTCAAAAGAAAAATTTAACAAAATTTATAAAGCGCTTTTTGCTTTAAATTCGCAAATTTATCAGGGATTTTATATTGATGAACATATGAGAGGAACAGACGAAAGTTATTATATGAAAAAGGCCTATGCTTATAACTACTGGGAGCATATTTTAAAGATGGCGGCATTATGTTTTAACCACATACATTTGTCGGTCTTAAAATGGTTGATTTAGAAAATTAGTTTTGGGTTTTATGGAACCTCAAAAAGATTTATATCAAATATCGTTAAAGCTAATCTTAAAAAATAAACAAGGTGAGATTTTGCTTTTGAGGGCGCCTGATGTCGGTGGTCGTTTTGCTGGTTTTTATGATTTGCCGGGCGGCAGAATTCATGTTGATGAATTTTTAACACCATTTGAAAGGTGTATAGAGCGGGAAGTCAGAGAAGAAGCCGGAGATGTTAAATTCAAAATCGACTCAGTGCCAGTGGCGATTGTGAGGGACGGCCCACCTATTTTAAAGGATTCAGAAATAGGCAAACGTATTCTTTATATATTTTTTCAGGCAGAATATCTGGGTGGTGATGTGTTAATCAGTTCCGAGCACGTTGGCTATTGTTGGGTTGATTTGGCAAAAGAGAATTTAGAAAGACTTTTTCCTCCTGAATTTTTAAAAGGGATTAAAATGTGTTTGTTACAACAAAAAAAGATTAAAAAATAATTTAGTAGTTGTAAAATCGTCATGCTGAACACATGCGCTGTTTATATAAAGAACAAATGAAGTGCGCAGTACCTCCGGCTTGTTTCAACATCCAGTCCGTAAATTGTAGGGAACAAAAATTTTTGTTCCCTACTGGATCCTGAAATAAATTCAGGATGACAAATAACTAAATCATGATCATTGGTCATCAAAAAATTATTGATTATTTTCAGTGTTGCTTGGGCAAGAATCATTTAGGGCACGCGTATTTTTTTAGTGGACCAGAAAGTATTGGCAAAAGAACTTTGGCGGAAAATTTGATTCAACGCTTGGAATGTGCTGAATCAAAAAAATTAGGGGAGGCCTGTCATTGCCGAACATGCCGTGAAATTAGTCAAAAGACATTCCCTGATTTTTATTATTTAACGCCACGTGAAGATAAAAAAGAAATTAACATTGAACAAATCAGAGATTTAATCAATCGTTTATCAAAATCGCCATACCAAGGCAAATATCAGTCGGTAATTGTTGATGGTGTGGAGTTATTAAACGTGGAAGCGGCTAACGCTTTATTAAAAACATTAGAAGAGCCGTCGGCAAATACGAAAGTGTTTTTAATTAGCCACCAACCTCAATTGGTTTTGCCAACTTTAAAATCGCGTTGCCAAGAGATAGCGTTTGTGCCAGTTGGAACATGCGAAATTGAAAATTATTTAAAAATCGTTTATAATAAAGCCAAGCCGAATGAAATCAAATTAGCCAGTCGTTTGGCGTGTGGTCGGCCGGGCCTAGCAATAAATTATTTAGACGGCAGTGCTGGAAAGAATTTTTTAGCCGCGCCGACAGTTGTCGCGGAACTTGATAACCTTACTAAAATTGATTTATCACAGCGATTCGCTTTTGTGAAAAATAATTTAGAAAAACTTGATTGGCAAATTAAGTTAAACCAGTGGTTGTTAATTGCCCGGGATAGCCTTTTGGCAAAGGTAAAAACTGACAATTTGTCAATTTACGGAGCAATACCGTCAATTTGGCAAAAAGTTTCAGCCGATAATCTTTTAAATAAAATACAGGTTATAGAAAAAACACAAACAATTTTGCAACAAAGTGGCTTGAATCATCGTTTGGCCTTAGAAATTTTAATGTTAGAATTATAAAACAGAATTAAGAATTACGAATTAAGAATTAAGCGACGACACGCTACGTATCTTATTCTTTGTTCTCCATTCTTGGTTTTTAATTCTAAGATTTTATGGAACCAATTAAACAAATTATCAATAATATAAAACCTAATCTGGAACGAATAGTAGAATTTTTGAGAAAAGAATTTATGAATTTCCACGCGGGGCAGGTTTCGGCCGATGCCATCGGCGAGATTGAGGTTTCTTGCTACGGGTCGTTAATGCCAATTATCCAATTAGGGACTATCAGACGGCCCGAGGGCGGGGTTTTAGTAATTGAACCTTGGGATAAAAGCATTTTAAAAGATATTCAAAAAGCGATTTCTATCACGGTTTCTAATTTATCGGTTTCTTCCGATGGTGATGTAGTGCGAGTATCAGCGCCGGCTTTAACAAAAGAAAATCGGCAAGCGCTTATTCGTGAATTACATCAAATTTTAGAAGAAGCGCGTATTAGTATTAGGGGGCAGCGCGAGCTGGCATGGAAAGAAATTCAAGATATGGAGCGAATCAAAGAAATCACCGAAGATGATAAATTTCGCGCTAAAGATGAACTGCAAAAGATAATTGATCAATATAACGAAACAGTAGAAGGAATGGGCGGACTTAAAGAAAAAGAAATTAGCGGTTAAATATATGTTAATTACGATTATTATTTTTATTCTAATTTTGGGTCTTTTGATCTTTGTCCATGAATTTGGCCATTTTATTATAGCTAAAAAACTTGGCGTAAGGGTGGAAGAATTTGGCTTCGGTTATCCGCCACGGATTTTTGGCAAAAAAGTTAAGGGCACGATTTATTCTTTAAACTGGATACCTTTTGGTGGTTTTGTAAAAATTTACGGCGAAGATGGGGATGGTAAAAAAGATAAAAAAAGTTTTGCTTCGCGCAAAATTTGGCAAAGGACATTAATGATTATCGCTGGCGTGACGATGAATTTTTTGTTGGCCGCAATGCTTTTGGGCTTGGGTCATGGTTTGGGGTTGCCTTCGCCAGCAGAAGAAAATTATTCTAGTAACGCGAAGATTGGGCAGAGTCGCATTCAAATATTACAAGTGGCGACTAAATCACCCGCAGAAAATTCAGGTATTTTAGCTGGAGATGTTATTTTAGAAATGCGACATATTAATGGAAGTTGCGGTTGTCAGGGGCAAATTCAAACATTAACGCCAAAGAATGTCAGCGAAGTTCAGGATTTTATTAGTCAGCATAAAGGCCAAGAAATTATTTTGAAGATTATGCGTGGTAAAGAAATTTTAGAAATTCAAACTATGCCCCGTGAAAATCCACCAAATGATGAAGGTGCTATGGGCGTGGCGCTATCCGCGACTGTAATGGTGTCGTATCCGTGGTATACAGCTTTATTTTATGGCTTTAAAACCGCTTTTAATTTAACTATCGCGATTGTAATGGCAATTGCTGATTTATTGTGGCGGTTGTTGTCTGGCGCCGGCAGTCAGGCGGCGGCCGGCATTGCTGGCCCAGTCGGAGTTTATGTCTTAACCGGTCAAATGGTAAAATTAGGGTTTGTTTATCTTTTACAATTTACCGCTCTACTTTCCTTAAATTTAATGATTGTTAATATTTTACCTTTTCCAGCTTTGGATGGTGGTCGTTTGCTATTTTTGTTAGTTGAAAAGATTAATGGCAAGCCAATCAGCGCTAAAGTTGAGCGCCTGGTGCATAGTATCGGTTTTGTCTTATTGATTATTCTAATGTTAGCAATTACTGTTAGAGATATTATCAAATGGTTTTAATATGTTGCAGTCTCAACTTTTCGCTAAAACAAAAAAAGAGCATATTGCCGAAGCCGAAACTATTTCGCACCAATTATTATTGCGCGGGGATTTTATTAATCAAGAATTAAGCGGGGTCTATAGTTTTTTGCCTTTAGGTTGGCGCGTTCATCGCAAAATAGAAAATATTATTCGGCAAGAACTAAATAAAATAAATGCTCAAGAAATTTCTATGTCAGTACTTCAGCCAAGAAATTTGTGGCAGGAAACTGGACGCTGGGACACAATTGATCCTCCGTTATTCAAATTTAAAGACCGTCATCATAAAGAATTAGCGCTTGGACCAACTCACGAAGAAATGATTACCGACTTAGTACGCAAGCGCTTGCGATCTTATCAGGATTTTCCATTATATCTTTATCAAATTCAAGATAAATTTCGTAATGAAATGCGGGCTACCAACGGGCTCTTGCGCACTCGCGAGTTTTTTATGATGGATCTTTATAGTTTTCATACTACTAAAGCTGATTTAAATGATTATTACAAAAAAGTTATTGGCGCGTATCAAAATATTTGCCAGCGATGTGGCTTAGAGTTTGTAATGACTGAAGCATCGTCAGGCACCATTGGCGGTAGTGAGTCTTGCGAGTTTATGGCGATTGCCGATTCTGGCGAAGATCGGATTTTGGTTTGTGAGAAATGTCAGTTAGCAATGAATACAGAACTTGGCGAAGCTAAAACTTGCAAACATTGCGACGCTAAATTAACTGAAAAACGTTCTATTGAAATTGGCCATGTCTTTAAATTGGGGACAAAATATAGCACGGTGATGAATGCGGTCTTCGCTGACGAAAAAGGCGAGGCCCAACTTATTGAAATGGGCTGTTATGGCATTGGTTTAGGCCGTTTAATGGCAACAGTAGTGGAGGCAAGCCACGATGATAGAGGTATCATTTGGCCTAAAGAAATTGCGCCATTTGACGCGCATCTTTTGGCGTTATTTGGTAAAAATAGCGATAGTCTTGACATCAAGCAAAAGTGTGATACAGTTTATCAAGAATTACAAGAAGCAGGCATTGATGTTTTATACGACGATCGCCAAAACATTAGCGCTGGCGCCAAATTCGCTGAAGCTGATTTGATTGGCATTCCAGTACGTTTGGTAGTTAGCGAAAAAACCGGCGATAGAATTGAGTTTAAAAAACGGGATCAACAAAAAACAGAATTAATTACAATTAATGAATTAATGAAAAAATTTTAAAGGAGATTAGAGTGATGAATAACGAAAAAGCGGATGCTAAAAGAGTTTTTAGGCCGCCGGGGCCAAGTCAGAGCGGGCACGATTGGTGTAATACTCACCATAAGATTTATGGACCGGGCACAATAGCCTGCGAATGGTGCGGTCTGCCTTGGGAATTACAAGATACACTCAGGGGGTTGTGATATGTCGGCTTCTAGGCCTTGATATCATTTAAGAATGTTGTGGCGCGGTCATAGAGGATTTTGCTATTGTTAAGTTGCAAGAATTGGCCAAGAATCCTTTTGTTTCTGAATTCCATATTTCATGGGAAGAGATAAGGGATATGGCCAAGGCAGTGGCTCAAAAAATCGTAGAATTAGAAGATCGGCTACCAGAGGTTAAAAATTTAGTCGATCAGGCAACAATAGCCAAATATTTTGCCAATCTGGGCCATAAAAAAGTTTAGTGACGAATAGTGGATAGTCGCATTAAGCCCTGTCCACTTTTATTTTAGGTTAAATTGTGATAGAGTGCCTAAAAATAGAACTCTTGACGAGTAGAGCCATTGTCATTCCCGCGTATGCGGGAATCCACATGGTAATCGCCTATCAAAGCATAGATTCCCGCCTTCGCGGGAATGACAACTAATATGTTTAAATTATTTAATGCCTTTTCAAAAGACATTGGTATTGATCTGGGGACTGCTAATACATTAGTTTATGTCCGCGGTCGAGGAATTATGATTAACGAACCATCAGTGGTGGCTATAAATCAAAAAACCGGTCAGGTTTTAGCTGTAGGCACAGAAGCTAAAAAAATGATTGGTCGAACGCCTGATCATATTGTAGCTACACGTCCACTTCAAGGTGGTGTTGTTTCGGATTTTGAAATCACTCAACAAATGTTAAAATACTTTATAGATAAAGTTTACAAAGAAGCAGGTTTTAAATTTATGGCTAGGCCTCGGGTGATTGTCGGCGTGCCCATAGACGTGACCGAAGTGGAGCGTCGGGCAGTGGAAGATGCCACGCGAAATGCCGGCGCTCGAGAGGTATTTTTGATAGAAGAACCAATGGCCGCGGCAGTGGGCGCTCGTTTACCAATTTATGAAGCCAGTGGCAGTGTGATTATTGATATTGGCGGCGGTACATCGGAAGTCGCGGTTATATCATTGGGCGGAATCGTAATTTCTAAAAGTTTACGGATTGCTGGAGATCGTTTAAACCAGGATATTATTCGTTATGCCAGAGATAATTTTAATATGCTTTTAGGCGAACGAACGGCTGAGGAAATTAAAATTAGCGTCGGGTCGGCTGTTGAATTGTCGGAACGGTTAGACGTTGTAATGCGTGGTCGAGATTTAGTTTCAGGGCTTCCGCGAGAAATCGTGGTTTATGACCATCATATTCGCGAGGCCTTAGCTCGTTCTTTACGTCTTTTAGCCGCGGCTGTCCGTGATACTTTAGAACAGACGCCGCCAGAGCTGGTGGCAGATATTATGCAACGCGGTATCACTTTATCCGGTGGTGGCAGTATGATTAGAGAATTAGCATCTTTAATTCATCAAGAAACTAAAATGCCGGTTAGGGTTGATGACGACCCATTAACCACAGTTATCCGCGGGATTGGCATAATTCTGGAAAATTTAGACAATTTACAAGAATTTTTGACCACGCCCGGCCGTCAGGATCCACCCAGGATTTAATTTAAAGAACATCGTCATTCTCGGATACTCGATCAAGTCGAGCACAAGCTTAATCCAAGAATCTAATTTAGATCCTCGGGTCGAGCCCGAGGATGATGTTAGACATGGCCTTATGCAATTAACGCCTAAACGACAAAAAAGAAAAAATATCTTTTTTTGGGGGGTTTTGTTATTTTTGGGTTTTGGCTTATTATTAGCTTCCCATTTTAATTTATTAAACAAACCAAAAAACATTTTCTTTTTAATTATTTCACCAGTTAGTCGCGCGTTTAGTTCGGCTGGCGCAAAAACGGCAAATTTATTCCATTTTTTCATCAATTTAAAAAAGATTACCCAGGATAACCAATGGCTTCGATCAGAAAATTTGCAATTAATTTCTCAAACAGCAAAATTGAATGATCTCATTAGAGAAAATGAATTTTTACGCCAAGCGCTTGATGCCGAGCAATCTTCAGGTCAAAAAATGATTTTTGCCAAAATTATCAGTCGATACGATTTACTAGGTCAACAAGCTTTTACTATTGATAAGGGGCTAAAAAATGGCGTCAATAAAGGGCAGGCAGTTGTTTTGGCGCCGAATATTTTAATTGGACAAGTAGTTGAGTCCTTAGATAATTTTGCGTCAGTTAGGCCGGTGACTAATAGCAATAGCCAGATTCAAGTTGTAGTTAATGGTAAACAAATACCCGGGATAATTAAAGGCCAGGAAAATAATATCTTAGTAATGGAAATGGTTCCTCAAGACAAGGAATTATCCGTGGGTGATTTGTTGGTTAGCTCGCCAACCGATCAATTAGTCGGCGATTTGTTGGTGGGCAAAGTGGAACAAGTATTTAAAAATGACTTAGGCGTTTTTCAACAAGCATTGGTCAAGCCATTGGCCACTAGTTCGGGCATAAATAGCGTAATTGTAGTTGCCAGCGCCAACCCTTAATATGAATGTTGTTATTCATATTTTAATAATTATATTTTTGTTGATTCTTCAATTTAGTTTTTTGAATTTTGTTTTGCCATTTTATCTTGCGCCCAATATTATTTTAAGCGTATTAGTTTGCAATTTATTATTTACCGCTCAGATTAGAACGGTATTAATCTATAGTTTTTCTGTCGGTGTTTTGATGGATTTATATAGCGGTAATGTTATCGTTTTTTCAGCTCTATATTTTTTGTTAATAATTTTTTTACTAGTATTTTTGCAACGGAAATTAGCAATTAAATCTGGGTTTGGCGCGTTTTTATTTTTTTTAATCATTGTTAGTTTGCTATATAATTTTTTAGTATTAATAGTTATAAAAATCGATTCAGCGATATTTCCTGTCTTTTGGTCAACGCGTTTAGCCGCAGCTATGTTCGGAGGGGTCTTGGCGAATTTAATTTTTGGTAGTCCGATCTATTTTTTGTGGCGGAAAATAGCGGTGAAAAATTAAAATTATGTTAAGCTTTTTTTATAAAAAAAAACAAAAGCAATTACTGGGCAGTCTTGATCAAGAAATTAATCCCGAAGATATTTTATTAGACGGACAAAGCCATAATTATGCTAAAATTGAACTGCCAGTTAAACAAGCTCATTTTTTAATATTTTATATACTAATTAGCGTAACTTTACTTTTCTTTATTTCGGTTCTATGCTATTATCAGGTTTGGGGAAAACAAGAATATCAATTAGCCGCTCAGAATAACTACTTACGCACCCTGACGCAACCTAGCGTCAGGGGCGTCATTTATGACAGCAAAGGGGAGCAATTGGTTTTTAATGTCTTAAAATCTAATTTGGTTTTATACCCGCAACAGCTAAAAAATCAGCCAGAAAAAATAAAACCAATTAGCCAGTTTTTGTCAAAAATTTCCAGCCGTCCTTTGGAAGATACAGAAAAAGAGCTGCGAAGTTTAATTAATGAACAACAATTATCGCCCGTGCTTTGGAAAGAGGATTTATCTCATGAAGAAATCTTAGAATCTACCGAATTTTTTAGTCAGGAGTTAGCTGTTGGTGAAAATTTTTCTCCGTTAATTTTGAGCGAAGACATAATGAGGCGTTACCCCGATGGTCCAATTTTTAGCCATATTTTAGGTTATGTCAGCCAGATCGGGCCCGAGGAATTAAAACAATGTGGTAATTGTTTCTATTTTGAAAAAGTAGGCCACTCCGGCATAGAATCAACTTATCAGAAAATTTTGCGGGGTCAACCACAGACTCAAGATTTAAAGGTTGATGCACATGGCCAAATATTAAAGATTTTTAATCAGCAGCAAGGTATTGCCGGTCAAAGTTTAGTTGTAAGTATAGACGCATCGTTACAACGGTTCGTCGCTAAAACGTTACAGCAAAAGATTAGCGATTTAAAAATAAAACATGGAGTAGCAATTGTTCAAGATCCGCAAACCGGCCAAATCCTTGCCATGATAAGTTTGCCAAGTTATGATAATAACTTGTTCTCCGGGGGCATTGAAAACAAGGTCTATCAAGATTTGATAGACGACCCGCAGAAGCCCTTATTTAATCGTGCCATCGCTGGCTTGTACCCGCCCGGTTCGACGATTAAACCCTTTATTGGGTCGGGCGTTTTGCAGGAAAAAGTTGTTTCGCCTCAATGGAGTTATGAATGCACTG
>Ga0210057_1005999_pt1 | contig 15299 bp, 11 predicted proteins | sample CryGeyCG2114_010_2_FD_183968 | JGI IMG/M metagenome (GOLD analysis project Ga0210057, IMG submission 183968) | Groundwater microbial communities from aquifer - Crystal Geyser CG10_big_fil_rev_8/21/14_0.10 (SPAdes) (version 2) | ecosystem: Environmental > Aquatic > Deep subsurface > Groundwater ... | reverse complement strand
CGTACTACCCAGGCGGTTCTCTTAACGCGTTAGCTTCGCCACGAAGAGGGTCGATACTCCTCATAGCCAGAGAACATCGTTTAGGGCGTAGACTACCGGGGTATCTAATCCCGTTCGCTACCTACGCTTTCATGCCTCAGTGTCAGGAATGTCCCAGTATGCCGCCTTCGCCTATGGTGTTCCCCACGATATCAACGGATTTTACCCCTACACCGTGAGTTCCGCATACCTCTTACATCCTCTAGCTGTGCCGTTTCCCTAGACATCCCTTCGGTTGAGCCGAAGGATTTCACTAAAGACTAGCACTGCCACCTACGCATCCTTTACGCCCAGTGATTCCGGGTAACGCTTGGGGCCTCTGTATTACCGCTCCTGCTGGCACAGAGTTAGGAGCCCCTTATTCCTCGGGTACTGTCAAAATTTCATCCCCGATAAAAGATGTTTACGTCCCGAAGGACTTCATCCATCACGCGGCGTCGCTCCGTCAGACTTTCGTCCATTGCGGAATATTCTCGGCTGCTGCCCTCCGTAGAGGTACGGACCGTGTCTCAGTTCCGTCGGTGGGGGTCAGCCTCTCAGCTCCCCTAAACGTCATAGCCTTGGTAAGCCGTTACCTTACCAACAAGCTGATATTAGGCAGGCTCTTCCTCAAGCGATAAATCTTTACTCCGTAGAGACTATCAAGTATTGCTCCATCTTTCGATGGGATATTCCTGACTTGAGGGCAGATACCTACACGTTACTACCTCGTTCGCCGTGGGTCTAAACCCACTCGACTTGCATGCCTTATCCACGCCGCCAGCGTTCACCCTGAGCTAGGATCAAACTCTAAGTAAAGATCGGACGCATCGCGCTATGAGCGATGTCTCAGAGGCACTAGGCGCTAGGACATTAGGCGCTAGCAGTTTCGTTTTGCTAAAGCCTAAGACCTAACTTCCTAAAGCCTGAAGCATCACACGCAGTGTGATGCGCCCAATCGATAGACGGAGCAGAAGAGAAATAAGAACTCTTCTTGCCTCCAATTTTCATTTTCGTTTTTCTTTCTTACCTAATTTTCAGGTTGTTTTGCATATTATTGTTCAAGACAATTTCTATGCAAAACGATTTGCACTGGTATTCAATTATCAAAGGGCTCTACGGAATTAAAAAAGCCGAAGCTAAAGCTTTCGGCGTCATAGTGATGTCTAGTGTCTACTATTAGTTTCTAGTGTTCATACTATTGATGCCAAAAGTCTTAACGCTTACCGTAGCAAAGCGTTCCGCTATTCTACCTTTACCCATAAGGCACTGTCAACCCCTTTTGAAAAGAGGGTATACTACAAAAAGGTATCTATATATTTTTATGCCACAATCAAAAAAACCGACACAAAAACGTCTTAAGAAAGAGCCGTATACCGTTATTTCGTTAGGGGGGTCTATCATCGTTCCGGATGCTATTGATACTAAATTTTTGAGAGCATTTCGTGACCTTATTCGGGATCATATTAAACAAGGGAGACGTTTTGTAATTATCTCTGGTGGTGGAAAGACTGCGCGCAGGTATATGAGCGCGGCGGAAACATTAACGGCGCTCGCCAGCGAAGATATTGACTGGCTGGGCATACACTCAACGCGTCTGAACGGCCACTTGATTAGAACACTGTTTAGGAAAGAGGCGTGTCCGACTATTATAAAAGATCCGCGCAGAAAAATTACCGCTACTCATCCGGTGATTGTCGCGGCGGGGTGGAAGCCTGGGCGAAGCACCGACTACGTTGCAACGTGTATTGCAAAAAATCTTGGAGCGAAAAAACTTATCAACCTTTCAAATGTTGATTTTGCGTACGATAAAGATCCGCGCGAACATAAAGACGCAAAGCCGATCAAAACATCTTCGTGGAAAGACTTTCGTGCGCTTTTGCCAAAGAAGTGGGATCCGGGACTTTCTGCCCCGTTTGACCCTATCGCGGCAAGAGAGGCAGAGAAGCTTGGGCTTGAGGTGGCGATTATCAATGGACGCAAATTGAAAGAGGTGGGAAAGTACCTTGCGGGAGAGCCGTTTAAGGGAACGATTGTTACCGACTAGGTAAGGCCCTTTAGTGTCCTGAGGCTTTGAACGCGTGCGCGTAAGTCATCCTCTTCTTCTGCGGTGAGGACTCTGCCGAGTACAGCCTCGGATGCCTCGGAGAGACTCTCCTCCAAGATTGAAAAGAGTTCGTCTGGAGAAAAATCGCACCCCCTCTTTTTATTTACGCGCATTACCCTATCGAGTGCGCGTGACCACATTAGGTAATTATTGAGGCGTGTTTTGGGACGCTTTTCAAAGAAAGTTGCAGTTCTGTGTACCATACTGCTTCGTACTGTCTCTGGTGTGCTCATATGTACATTGTAGCAAGTACGCTGTCGACCTGCGCGCGCAGTTCTTCTATGGTGCCATTGTTGTAGACTATGGCGTCGGCCATATCGATGACTTTTTGTTTTTGCATACCGTGCGGGTCGGGGTCGTTGATCTCAAGCTGTTCGTGCTCTTGGAATTGTTTGAATGTTACTTTGTCTGAAGATGACCGACGGCGCTGTACCCTTTCGTACCGAATTGCTTGGTCTGCATCGACAGCGAGAAGGAATACGCCATTTTGTTTTAAAAGCTCTGCCTCGGCAACGGCGCGAATTGATTCAATGATGCTGTTTTTAGGTTTATCTTTTGCTACCTGATTGAGGTAGTGGCGTGCGACATAATCGTTACCGTACTGTTTGCGTAACTCGTTTGCGACAAGGCGCATATGCGTACGGTCGTTTGGCAGTCCCTGACGCTCTATCTCTTGTAGTAACAATGCTCGCGCTGAGTAGTGAGTAAAATTTTTTTGCTCTACCAAATACGAAACAACGGTCCCCTTTCCTGCGCCGTCAGTGCCCGTAATGCCGATGATCATTGCGTTTTCTTTTTTGTATCTGCGTTTGTCTTTGAGCCGAGGTGAGAGATCATAACCAGAAGCGGTGAAGCAAAGAAGATTGACGAGTAGGCACCCGCGGCGACGCCGATGATAAGCACGAGTGCGAAGTCTTCTGTTGCGGAGCCTCCGAAGAAGAAGAGTGCGAGCAGTACCACAATGGTGGTGAGTGAGGTGTTGATTGAGCGGGTGTACGTTTGCGTCAAACTTCTTCCGACAACGTTTTCGAACGGTTCGTCTTTTTCGTTCTCTCTGTTTACTTTGAGATTCTCTCTGACGCGGTCAAACACGACGATGGTGTCGTTGACCGAGTATCCGAGCACGGTGAGGAGCGCGACGACAAACAGCGCATCTACCTCAAGTCCGGCGAATGCCCCGAGGAGCGCAAAGACGCCCGCCGGAATGAGCACATCGTGAGCGAGCGTCCCTAATGTAACGAGGCCGTACACCCAGCTAGAGACAGGTTTTGAAACCTTCCAGAACGCAATGGCAATGAATATGATGATGCCGAGTGCTACCAACAGAAGCGCGATGAGTGCCTTGGTAAAGAGCTCGTCTCCGAGAGATGGCCCGATGGTGGATACGCGGAGGACGGATGTGCTTTCTGAGATATTTGTGATCGCTGTCTCTACCTCTGCGACAACGTCAGGGGCGAGCTCTTTTGTGCGGATAATAAAGCCGTCGTCTGTTGAGCGGAGGGCGACAGTTTCGGTAATGATCTCTTCAACAACGGCAGTGATGTCTTCTTTTGATGCGTCTCCTTGCGACACTTCAATGAGGGATCCTCCTGTAAAGTCTATTGCAGGCTTGAGTCCCCATACGCCAAGTGCTATGACAGAGCCGAGTATGAGTACTGCTGATATGGAAACGAAAATGGTACGGTATTGAATAACAAACATATATCTTTTTAATGAATACGTAACCCACTGCCAAAGAGGGCTTTTGCTTTTGAGCGTGTCCAATCAAAGGCGAGCGCGAGGAGCATTGCCCGAGAGACCGTGATTGCCGAAAGCATTGATACAAAGACGCCGAGCCCGAACACTAACGCAAAGCCTTTGATGAGCGCCGTGCCGAACCAAAAGAGAACGGTGGCGGAAATGAGTGATGAGAGGTTAGATTCGCGGATTGATGGCCACGCGCGTCTGAACCCTTCTTTGATAGCCTCGTCGAGAGGTCTACCTCCTTTTAACTCTTCTTTCATTCTTTCAAAGATGAGCACGTTTGCGTCAACCGCCATACCGACAGAGAGAATGAAGGCGGCGATGCCTGCGGCGGTGATGGTTACAGGAATGACTTTAAAGAGAGAGAGGACAACGGCGCCGTAAATGAGGAGGGCAACGACCGCCACCAATCCCGGCACGCGGTACCACCCGATCATAAACAGAACGACGAGTAAAAAGCCAATCGCTCCGGCGATGATTCCCGCTTGCAGGGTTTCCGCGCCGAGCGTCGGGCCGATTGCTGAAGAAGAGAGGAGCGAGATAGGGACCGGGAGCGCTCCGAAGTTTAGGTCGCGCACCAGTGTTTTTGCCTCATCGAGAGAAAAGTTGCCACTAATGGTTGCAGACCCTCCCGGAATAGCCTCGCGAATCACCGGTACTGAAATTGGCTCTCCATCAAGGAAGATGCCGAGCACTTCGCCAACGTTGTCTCTGGTTATTTGTTCAAATAATTTTGAGCCTTCGCTATCAAATCGGATAATGACCACTGGCTCTGAACCGACGCCGGCATGCCCAGCATCAAACTCGAGCTGTGCTCGGGCAACGTAACGGCCGGACAGCTCTGTGGGAGTGTACGAGACTTCTCCGTCTTCAGAAATGGTTTGGAGGCGGAAGTCTAGTACAGGAGTTTCGCCAATAACGCGCACTGCTTCGTTGAGGTCGGTAACGCCTGGGAGTTCTACCACTAATCGGTGGTCGCCTGAAAAGGATCGTTCTGTTTGTACGAGCGGTTCAGAGACACCGAAGATGTTTGTTCGTCTTTCAACGACAGTGCGGAGCGATGACATTGCGTCTGCTACTTCGCCCTGCGCTACGTCTGAAACGTCTGCGGTGTATACCAAGTGAGACCCACCCGCCAGGTCAAGTCCGAGCCGGAATGGTAGGTCTGAGCCTTCTTGTTGTGAAGCGTAAATAAACCACCCCAAAAGCCCGCCTACAATAAGAAAGAAAACCGCCAAGGATCTGGTGAACCACATAGTGTTCAAAGTATCTCTTTTTTGGGCTCTAAAATCAAGTCTCTCTGTATTGCTATGAATTGATTGTTTTGCCCCTCTCGTCATTTCATATGCGACCGCATATGAAATGACGAGAGGGTGGTGAGATGAGGGGTGGGCGCCAATCGCCTAAAACGCAAGGCGTTTTAGGCGATTGGCGCCCTAGTGCGTCCGATAAGCGTGCGGTATTTAGGGTTTGTTTGAAAACTCGTGGAGTGCGACCACATTATGAAAAATCTCAACAACCGCGATTGGCCCTACCCCTCCGGGGACGGGGGTGAAGAGAGACGCTTTGTGATGACACTCTCTGTCAGCGTCTCCTACGAGCGTACCGTTGTCTTCGCTCGTTCCTGCGTCTAAGATGACAGCCTCCTCTTTTATCATATCGGCGGTGAGCATACGGTGTTTGCCTGCGCCCAAAATAATGATGTCGCTCTTGCGCGCCAGCGTAGCAACATCGTCGCCTAAGGTGGCAACGGTAACGTGTCCACCCATTTTTTTAAATAAGACAGCGGAGGGCTTTCCCACTAACGTCCCCTGCCCTACAACCAGCACCTCTTTGCCTTGCACTGAAACGCCGTGAGTATCTACTATGTAGCGCAACGCGGCGGCAACCGGAGGCACTGCCGGGTACGCCCCTTCTTTAAAAAGTGCGAAGGCAGTATCGGAAATGACATCCACGTCTTTTTCTTTCGGAATGTAATTACGCACTGCGTTGCTGTCTATGCCTGATGAGAGGGGGAACTGCACAATGACGCCATCGTGAATGTTTGCGCTGTCGATTGCCTCTTGCACGTCTTTTGTGGTGGCGTCTTTATGGAGCGGGTACTCTACCACAGAGATACTGAGAGTTTCGGCAACGCGTTTTTTGATTCGTACAAATGAGTCGGTTACCGCGTCCCCCTCTGAAAGAATCACCCCTAAAGAGAGCGGTCCGAGTTTTTCGCGCCTTTTCATTACTTCCTCTTTTCGCTCTTTGGCGAGCGCTCTTCCGTCAATGATCATAACTTTATCATTAAGCTAATCCCCTCTTTTAAAGAAATCTTTGCTTCAAATCCTAGAAGTTCTTTTGCTTTCGTAACATTCGCAAAGCTCCGGTGTATATCTCCTTGTTGCACATCTTCAAACAACACTTCAAAGTCCTCACCCCATAACTCTTTTAGGATTTCAATAACTGATAGGAGTGATTCTTCTTTTCCTGTTCCTATATTTATAACATGACCCGCTACGTTATCGGACTGAGAAGCTAAAATATTTGCCCGAACAATATCGTCAACAAACACAAAATCTCTTGTTTGTTTCCCATCACCAAAAATTGTAATCGGTTGACTATTTTCTACCGCAGAAATAAATTTTGGTATTGCTGCTGCGTATGCACCGTTTGGGTCTTGTCCTGGGCCATATGCATTCATATAACGGAGAGCTATCGCAGACATCCCGTACAAATCACTATACAGTTTTACATACTCTTCTCCTATCAATTTAGATACTCCATAAGGAGAGAGTGGTTTAGTTGCCCCGTTTTCTTTTTTAGGAAGCTCTGGTGTGTCACCGTATACAGAAGCAGAACTCGAAAAAACAAACTTTGGTACCTTGGCTATCCGTGCTGCGTCTATAGCATTAAAAGTGCCAACACAATTCACCTCGTTAGTGCGTTCAGGATGGTTAATGCTCTCTTGAACTGATACCACTGCCGCGAGGTGGAACACAACATCAGCACCGTCAAACGCACTTAGTAACACTTCTTTTTTTAAAATACTTTCTTTGAGGAAGGTAATCTTTTCTTGCACATCTAATAGACGAACGTCCCCGTAAGCAGACAGATCGTCAATGACGGTTACCGCAAATCCTTGATCTAATAAGGCACGGACCAGCCGTGAACCGATAAAGCCCGCTCCACCTGTCACTACTGCTTTTTTATTTTGCGTTAAGTTCATACTACCTTCCCACTCTTAATATTAACGTCTTAATGGTGCGTAAACCTATTTCAAGATCTAAAAGAAACGAGCGGTTTTTTACATAAAACAAGTCGTATGACAGCTTACGTTCCGTCTCTTCTAAATCAACCCCATGGTGAGGGTGTTGCTGATGATTAATTTGTGCCCACCCCGATAAACCCGGTTTTACAGAGTGCCGAGCGTTATACAATGGTATTTGACTCATATATTGTTCGACTAACGCAGGAAGTTCTGGTCGAGGACCCACGAGAGACTGGTCTCCTTTTAATACTGACCATAGTTGCGGCAACTCATCAATCCTTGTCTTTCTCAGGAAATGACCGACCTTAGTAACCTTTAAGGTGCTCTTTAACACGTCTGTTCCTTGGTCACTTCCGTTCATGGTACGAAATTTCCAAATAGTTATCAAAGATCCATCTTTTCCAACTCTTTGCTGACTCACAAAAAGGGGCCTGCCATCTTCCAGAAGAATGAGTAAAAAGACAATTGGGTATACAGGCACAGAAAGTGTGCCTGCGATACAGGCTCCAAAAATATCTATTACTCTTTTGGCGAACATATACGCACTATTTTGTGTTACAAAAAACTGCCCGTCACCTAACAAGTAGTGGGCATGTAATGGAATGCGTTCAAATACGTATTCATAAAAACTATTGAAATGCATTGAAGACACTTGAGGGTTTTCTGTAATTTTAGAGAGCGTACTGTGAGAAACTTGTTTTAATTTGGGATGGCCATATAAAATCACCGCAATGGAAATGTCACTTGCGTTTATTTTATGTAGTGTTTCTTGCGCAGAACAAACATGGTCTGGCTTTTCTAAATCAATGATTGTATGTGGCGTAATATTTAGGTGACTATTTATTTCTATCTCTCGTAACAATTCATTCAGTGATTTACCAGCACCAATCACTAACATCTTTTGTGGATTCTTTTTATATCGTAACAGTGCCTTTAGTATAAAAAGTCGCCATACCACAATAAAAAACACCGAAACACCTAGATAGATGAGCAGTGTTGTTTTTGGTGCTATGGGAGTATTGGGAAGAAAGAAGAAGAAAAGAACTGCAATCACTACGTTCACTACCTGTGCCTCTATAACTAAAGCTGATAACTGCTTTTCAAATAACACCACTCTTTTATCGTAGAGCCCAACAATAACAAAAACTAAAAATGAGACAAAAAATAAAGGTATGAAGTAAGTAACGTGTACAGTAAAACTTTCCCAAGAAGGTAACGATACGTGTCGCAAGAAAAGAGCCCCCCACAGCGCAACGACTAACGAGGTTAAATCACCTATAAAAGTAAGGTATTGGCCACGAGTAAGTACTGAAAACATTGGAAATTATGCTTATTAGTGAGTATACCAGCGTCAAAATATAAAAGATACAAGAAACTTTTTAAATTGTCGCATGGTAGTATTTATGTACAAAAAATGAATAAAAAGGTTCTTTTTATTATTACTAAGTCAAACTGGGGTGGCGCTCAACGTTACGTGTACGACATGGCGCGTTCACTATCTTCAAAAGGGTTCTATTCCCAAGTAGCTGCGGGAACATATTTTGGAAAGGGCGGCTTGAATGAAAAAATACTCAGATTAGGCATTCCATTTATTGAGATAAAAGACCTAAAAAGAGACGTTGATGTTTTTTCTAGTACACTTTCTCTGTTTAATCCTATTGCGTGGATTCGTTCAATCGTCCATGAAACTGGTACGCTACTTTTCTTTATTTCTCTTTTAAACAAAGAGAAGCCTGAGATACTACACCTCAACAGCCCGAAGGCTGGAGGACTTGGTGCTGTTGCAGGGAAAATAGTGGGAATTAAAAAGATAATTTATACAGCTCATGGGTGGGCCTTTTTTGAAGGAAGGCCGCAAATACAAAAAGTTTTTCTACGCTTACTGTCATGGTTGACTATTGTTCTTGTGGATCAAACCATTGCTGTGAGTGTACGTGATAGGGATGCATTTACACAGTGGCCGTTTATCAAAAACAAAATTACCCTTGTCCATAATGGTATCTCTATAGACAAGAAACCTCATAAGATACGTACTCCTACGCAAAGTATTGGGACCGTAGCTGAGTTACATAAAAATAAAGGGTTAGATTGTCTCATAAGGGCGCTTACGCATACTCCCTCACTTGAACTCCGAATCGTAGGCAATGGAGACGAACGAAGACACCTTGAAGAAATGGCAGAGAAACTTGGAGTGAGTAAACGAGTGTATTTTTTAGGTTTTATAAGCCCCGTACACACTGAACTGGAAAAATTAGAGATTTTTATCCTCCCTTCAAGGAAAGAAGGTCTCCCCTATGTCCTCTTGGAGGCCGGGCTTGCGAAAGCGCCGGTTGTAGCAACCGCTGTTGGAGGCATTCCTGAAATCATTGAACATGAAAAGACTGGATTGCTGGTGCCCCCAGAAAACCCTGAAGCACTTGCTTCTGCCATAACGCGCCTTCATAACGACACAGCGCTCCAAAGAAAGCTCTCAGAAAACTTATACAAAAAGGTCACAGAACAATTTTCTATTGAACAGATGGTTCAAAAAACAGTAGCGCTCTATAATGATTAAGAAATTCCGACTACTTCGTGTTTTTCGTCCTCGTGGACGACTCGGCTATACCGGCGCATCGCATTGATAATACCTAAAGAGAGGTACCCTACGAGCATATGAGAGCCTCCATAGCTCATAAATGGGAGCGTGGTGCCCGTAATGGGTAATAAGCCTACATTCATACCAACGTGGACAGAAACGTGTATGAGGATCAATACGCCGACTCCGAGTATAAAGAGTGTTTCAAAATTTGTTGCACCTATTCGAGCATTCTCTGCAATGCGCCAAAATATAACAGCGAACAACGCTAAAAGCAGGATGGCGCCTCCCATCCCCCACTCTTCGGCAAATGCCGCGAAGATAAAGTCTGTTTGGTACTCTGGCAAAAATTGTAGACGTGATTGCGTCCCGTAGCCGATTCCCTTTCCTAGTATTCCACCAGAGCCTACTGCTACCGTTGACTGAAACGCATTGTATCCGGCGCCTTGAATGTCTGCGAGGGGGTGTAAAAAAGAGACGACACGTGCCTTTTGGTAGTCTGCTAATCCAAAAAACCACAAAAAAGACGCCGCGATTAATCCGATTCCTACCAACACCACTAACCGTTTAGGGGGAATGCCGGAAATTAAAATGACACCTCCCCACAGACCTAAAATAATAAGACCTGATCCAAAGTCGGGTTGCAAAAACAGGAGTACAAAAATAATGAGCGCATATGCTCCGGATACAATAATGTGCCTGAAGTGGGCGATCTCGATATGTCGACGTGAAAAATATTTTGCTAAAAGAATAATGAGTGCGAGCTTTGCAACCTCTGCTGGTTGCAGAGCAAAAAAACCAAAATCTATCCAGCGTGATGAGCCTTGAAATACTGACCCGATACTAAACAGTAAAAGAAGTAAAAATATAGCGATGCTATACACAAATACCACTACCGACGTTCTGCGTAAAAAACGAAAGTCTATAGTGCTGGCGAAAAAAAAGACAAATACTCCGAGGCTAAGCCAAATCAGTTGCCGGGAAGAAAACTGGCTGTCGTCACCGAATCCGTACATTGTAATAAGACCAAGCAACGAAATTGCGATGGCGCTCCCTAAAAGGAACCAGTCGGTGTTTGCAATAACATTTTTCATATTACAGAGCGTGTGTATATTGGCGCATACTGAAAGACACTACCGTGGAGTTACACGGGGGATAATATCAATACGAGAAGTGGTGTCGGGGAACGGTGTTGGCCATGTAAAGACAGCGTTTTTTCTTTTTCGTGCGTCAAGTGCGTCAATGCGTGTTTGCGATGCACCAATCAATGTTTCCTCTTTGTTAAAAATAAGTGCTGTAACAACCACCTCTCCAACAGGGAGTGCTCCATAATTTTCAACAACTGCGGTTAACTTGGTACGGTCTTCATCGAAGCTCCAATTTAAAACTCGGACAGATTGTATTTCTCGTTCGGCACGATCCCACGTTCGAGGTGTTACATCAACAAACGTTCGAGCCACTACGCGCTCTCCTACAACAATATTGGGAACAAAGAGAGGAAATATCTCCCCCGGCAGAAGAAATGTTTTACCCTCTTTTTTTGCAATCAAAACATTCTCTGCATCAAATAACGACACGACATAGGAAATGGTTCCTTGTGCACCTGCATCGGGATTTCGAATGAGCGAGACCGCGTGATGTACTCCGGGAGTTGCCTCAACAGAGCGCGCCCATAATGGAGTAACATTAGGAGCAACACACATACGAGAACAGACTCCTCCACAGTCTACGCCTGTTTCGTCTTGATTTTCTTTTCCATCAAAACACGTTGGTGTTGAGTAGAAAAAAAGAAAATATACTCCTACAATCAGTGCAACAAAAATGCCGACCACGCTAAGTGCGTATAAGAGTTGGCGTTGAAGCGACCAAAGCATGCTTTCATTATAAAACAAATAAAACAGCCACGCTTGCGCGTGGCTGTTTTATTTCGATATGTGCTTCGTTCTGGCGACGGCCTACTCTCCCCGAAAGTACCATCGGCTCTGGTGGGCTTGACTTCTGTGTTCGGAATGAGAACAGGTATAACCCCACCGACAAATCACCAGAACGAAGCACATATCGTGCTCGTTAAACAACGTCAATAACTCAAATATAAAACACCAATATACATTATTGTGCTTTCCAGGATTCCTCCTGAGAGATCGGCGAATTAGTACTCCTCTGCTAAGTACATCACTGTACGTACACATAGAGCCTATCAACCTAGTCATCTCCTAGGGGCCTCAAACGATTTCTAATCTTGGGGTTGGCTTCCCGCTTAGATGCCTTCAGCGGTTATCCATTCCTGACATAGCTACTCTGCAGTGCCACTGGCGTGACAACAGACAGACCAGAGGTCAGTTCATTCTGGTCCTCTCGTACTAAGAACAACTCCCCTCAAAAATCCACGCCTATGGTAGATAGGAGACCAACCTGTCTCACGCATTTCGTTAACTCCGATTACTCGAAGGATCGGACTGTAGCTTTATCCTAACAGAGTAGGATAGTGTGCGTTCAGTCTCTACGGGCGCGAATGAGGTAAAGAGTATTGCTACTTTTTATTCGTAATTTCATTCACTTCCCTCGGTATTGTCCTCCATACAAAATATGGGTGGGATTTTACCGAAATTAGCACACATCAATGACGCATATTACTATACGCCACCGCCGTGATGGTTAGTTTCTATCTTATATTGCATTAAACGAAAAGCCCGATTTTGTATGTCTGTTATGTGCGGGATTCAGACGGTCTAAAAGACAGCAGGTTAGGCTTTAGGCTCTAGGAACTAGCTTTTTTGCTAGCGCCTAGCGCCTAATTTCCTAGCGCCTATCTTCTAAACGGTCTGAACCCAGCTCGCGTACCACTTTAATTGGCGAACAGCCAAACCCTTGGAACCTTCTCCAGCTCCAGGATGTGGTGAGCCGACATCGAGGTGCCGAACACCGCCGTCGCTATGGACGCTTGGGCGGTACCAGCCTGTTATCCCCAGGGTAACTTTTATCAGGTAATCTCAGGTCGCATCTAAAGCGAACCTTCGGTTCATTATGCTCCACTTTCGTGTCTGCTCGACACTTACGTCTCACAGTTAAGCCAGCTTGTGCCATTACACGACCGGCACGGTTTCCATTCGCGCCTAGCTGACCTTTGTAGGCTCCTCCGCTACTCTTTAGGAGGATAGCGCCCCACTAAAACTGCCTGTCACACACTGTCTCCAGAGTGTTGTCTCTAGGTTAGGAACTGCACTGTCCAAGGGTGGTATTGCACTGGCGACTCCACATCAGCCAAAACCGATGCTTCAAAGTCTCCCACCTATGCTACGCATGAACACCGCAGCCCCAATGTGAAACTGCAGTAAAGCTCCTGGGGTCTTTTCGTCTAACCATAGGTAACCGGCATCTTCACCGGTATTGTATTTTCACCGAGCAAGTCCTCGAGACAGTTCCCCAGTCATTACGCCATTCGTGCACGTCTGAACTTACCAGACAAGGAATTACGCTACCTTAGGACGATTATAGTTATCGCCGACATTGACCAGGGCTTATATCGGCCAGCCTACAAAACCGAAGTTTCGTAGACCACCAATAGTTGACCTTCTGGCATTGGTCAGGCGTCACCCCCTATACATCCTCTTACGAGTTCGCAGGGAGCTGTGTTTTTGGTAAACAGTTGCCAGGGAATCTTTCGCTGCGGCCTCTCTATTGCTAGAGAGGCAGGCCTTATCCCGAAGTTACGGCCGCTTTTTTGCCGAGTTCCTTGAGGACCTCTCACTCGTTCATCTTAGTCTTCTCGACCAGACCACCTGTGTCGGTTTGCGGTACGGGTTCCACATAGCTGAAGCTTAGAAGATTTTCTCGGAAGCGCGCTCCACACTCTCTCTTCTACCGTAGCAGAAAATTGTTGCTCCGCTCGGAGTAGCGTATCCCGGATTTTCCTAGGATACCCCCTCACGGCACTAACACACATCCAATTGTGTGCAGCGTGTACAGCCCTTCGTCTCTCCATCGCACTATGTCGAAGTCATGGAATATTAACCATGTGTCCATCGGTTGCGGCTTTCGCCATCCCCTTAGGCCCGACTAACCCTTAGTTGATTATCATTGCTAAGGAAACCTCGGTCTTTCGATGTGCGGGGTTCTCACCCGCATTGTGGTTACTTGTGCCTGCATTCTCACTTCCTTGCGCTCCAGAATGGGTCACCCCTTTTCCTTCATAGCGGCAAAGAACGCTCTCCTACCACGCACTCATATAAATATGAATGCATCCTCAGTTTCGGTACTACGTTTAGCCCCGATTATCTTCGGCGCAAGAACTCTCGATGAGTGAGCTGTTACGCTTTCTTTAAATGATGGCTGCTTCTAAGCCAACATCCTCACTGTCTTAGAGTTCTCACTTCCTTAAGATGCACTTAACGTAGATTTAGGGACCTTAACTTGAGATCTAGGCTCTTCCCTTCTCGACTGATGGAGCTTAGCCCCCATAGTCTAACTGCCTGATAATTGCTCATTGGTATTCGGAGTTTGATAGGAATGACGAGATTTCTCCCTGTTCATCCCTTCCAGTGCTCTACCCCCAAGAGATACATCAGACGCCAGCCCAAAAGCTGTTTCGGAGAGAACCAGCTATTACCAGGTTCGATTAGCTTTTCACTCCTTACCTCAGGTCATCCGAAGGCGTTGTACGACCTACCGGTTCGGGCCTCCTCTCGCATTTCTGCGAGATTCACCCTGCCCAAGGCAAGCTCACCTGGCTTCGGGTCTTATGCGTGCGACTCCGCCGAAGCGGGCGCGCTATTCACACTCGGTTTCCCTTCGGCTCCGTCCTCTCGGACTTAGCCATGCCACATGCATAAACTCGCAGGCTCATTCTTCAATAGGCACGCCGTCGAGGTCTAGGACCTCTTCGACTCTTTGTAGATGTATGGTTTCAGAACTATTTCACTGTCCTTATCGGACTACTTTTCACCTTTCCCTCACGGTACTGGTTCACTATCGATCTCTGAACGTATTTAGCCTTGCCGGTTAGTCCCGGCGGATTCATCCGAGCTATTCATGTCTCGGACTACTCAAGAACAAAAGTAAGAAAGTTATACGAATGTCGCATACGGGGCTATTACCCTCTAGGGCCACGCTTCCCAGCGTCTTCTGCTATACGTATAATTTGTAACTTTCCTTCCACAAGTGGAACACTTTTGCCTTACAACCCCGACTGTCCGAAGACAATCGGTTTGGGCTTTTCCCTTTTCGCTCGCCGCTACTAGGAGAATTCCAGAACCTTTTACCTTGCTGATCAGATGACTCAGCAAAGCAAAAGGTTCATATATTGGTTTCTTTTCCTCTAGGTACTGAGATGTTTCACTTCCCTAGGTTTGCTTCTTGAACACCCGTTCAAGATTCTCTCTAAAAAGAGAGAGGGTTTCCCCATTCGGACACCTCCGGATCAAAGGTTGCTCATCACCTCCCCGGAGCTTTTCGCAGATTGCCACGTCCTTCATCGCCGTTTCAGAGTCAAGGCATCCACCATACACCCTTCAGACTCCCAGAAGGAAGCCTGAAAACCACAATAATTGATTTCTATCTCGGTGTTATTACTTTGGTTATTTTCTGACGTTGTCAAAGAACAGATT